>Ga0210050_1002435_pt1 | contig 17886 bp, 13 predicted proteins | sample CryGey132114_all_FD_185463 | JGI IMG/M metagenome (GOLD analysis project Ga0210050, IMG submission 185463) | Groundwater microbial communities from aquifer - Crystal Geyser CG22_combo_CG10-13_8/21/14_all (SPAdes) (version 2) | ecosystem: Environmental > Aquatic > Deep subsurface > Groundwater ...
TTGGACCTTTATATTCGGGAGGAACAATTTCGCATGTTTCTACCTCTTCCGCGATTTTTTCAACAAGATCAGGTCTTTTAGCTGCAATTTCGCGCAGAGCATTCAAAGTCATAAGACCTGTAACCGCGCTAATTCTTTCAACTTGATGTTTGTTAGGTTTTTTTCCTGATTTTCTATTAATTTCCGTTCTTACTTCTTCTGCGGCTGTTATCTCTCCAACTCCTTCAATATTATATGCAGCTCCGGATATACGATCAATCTTGGCAATTAAACCAGCCCAGAAGTTTTCTTGACCACTGGTTTTTAATAAAGAAAAGTATATTTGATCCAAGCCTTCCCACCCAGCTAAAACTCGTAAATCTTCAAGAAGATATCCTCTCTTAGGATTTTTATATAAATAATCATGCGCCCACAAACAACCAGGTCCCTTTGGAGATAGACCTCTATAAAATTCCATACCCGTATTACTATCCTTTTCCGCCATAGCTTTATTTTAACTTATAATAGTTATTATATACATAAATCAATATTTAGTCAAATCTAATTACATAATATACATATGTAGTAATTATTAACCGATTCCCAATCCCCCCCCATATCCCTCAAATCCCCCATCTTTCCCTTAATACCTTGTATAATTAGTTAATGCCTCAAAAAAAACCTAACCCAAAAATCAACGAACACAATCTTCGTCCGCAGACGCTTCGTGAATTCATTGGTCAAGAGAAAATTATCAAAACCCTCAAAATGTTTTTAGACGCAATGAAAAAACGGGGGTTAGCATCAGAACATTTAATGCTATATGGCCCACCTGGGATTGGAAAAACAACTTTGGCTTATATTATTGCTCACGAACTTAAAAGTGAAATCAAAGTTACATCTGGTCCGGTTTTACAAAAAAGTGGTGATCTTGCAGCGATTCTGACTAATCTTAAGGATGGAGATATACTTTTTATAGACGAAATTCACCGTATTCCTAAATCTGTTGAAGAAGTGCTCTACCCGGTTTTGGAGGAATATCATCTGGACATCATCATTGGCAAAGGTCCATCTGCCCGCACAGTCAGACTTGATATTCCAAAAATTACTATCATTGGTGCAACTACCAGACTTGCACTTCTTTCTGGTCCTCTTAGAGACCGTTTTGGACTGATTATGCGCTTGGATTTTTATAATGATAAAGACATGACGAAAATTGTCACACGTAGCGCTAAGCAATTAAGACTACCCATCACCCCAGAAGCAGCTATTTCAATTGCAAAACGCGCACGTAAAACTCCAAGGATTGCCAACAACATTCTTAAACGTGCCCGTGACTTTCTTGAAGTTAACCAACACTTAACCATTGATCAAAATATGCTCGACCAAGTATTTAGTCTGTTAGATTTAGATAGTATAGGCCTAAATCAACAAGACCGTAAATATCTTAGGTTAATTGGAGAAAAATTTCAAAATAGCCCAATCGGATTGGACACAATTGCTTTGTCAATGTCCGAGGATTTGCAAACCATCGAAGAATTTGTTGAACCATATCTTTTGCAATGTGGATTGATCAAAAAAACTTCCCGCGGCCGCGTTCTCACCCCCAAAGCCCTCCAGCATCTGAATATCAAGTCTTAGCCAATCCACCTACGAGGTTGAATCTATGGCGTCATTATGATCTAAGTATTGATATCATTTCAGTTTTTCTGCTTCCAGAATAATTCCATATGTGTCTGGAAAAGCAGGAAGATTTTTAATCTCTTCGACTGTAAACCATGCAAATCGATCCGCTTCCTCGTTTAGAGTAATTTTTTGATTTTTATCAATAATTTTACAAAGAAAACAATGCAACACTCCATGCCAGTCACTTCGAATGGCATCAAACACTTTTGGAATAAATTTTTGTATTTTAATATCAAGCCCTAACTCTTCTTTTGCTTCTCTTCTTGCTGTATCTTCTAATCTTTCCATATATTCCTGTCCACCTCCAGGAATCTGCCAATGATCTTGAAAATGATGATCTTCATCATCTTCGTTAACACGATGTGTCAATAGATAATTATTTTTATGACGAATAACAATAATGACAACAGAAATAATATTTTTTTTCATGTGAGCCCAGACAGAATCGAATACTGTAATTTCTAAATTTAAAAATTACAGTATAAACTGTCAAATATTAAAGTGCGCTCGGAGCGATTCGAACGCTCAATCTATTCCTTAGAAGGGAATTGCTTAATCCAGTTAAGCTACGAGCGCAATAGATACTTTAATTATTCCGTTTACACTGTAAAACTTTAGTAGTTTTACAGTGTTGAACTATGGGCTCTAATCCTTGAGCCTGGACGCAGATTTGAACTGCGGACCTGCTGTTTATCCATGTAAATCAATCTGAGCCTGCTGTCGGATTTGAACCGACGACCTGCTGTTTACAAAACAGCTGCTCTACCGCTGAGCTAAGCAGGCTCTACAGATTGATTTACAGGACAAGCAAACACAGCTGCTCTTTACACTGTAAAGAATAACATACTTTACAGTGTACCGCTGAGCTAAGCAGGCTCTACAGATTGATTTACAGGACAAGCAAACACAGCTGCTCTTTACACTGATACTTTACAGTGTACCGCTGAGCTAAGCAGGCATTGTGTGTCGGGGACAGGAGTCGAACCTGCACTCTCTTGCGAGAACTAGCCCCTCAAGCTAGTGCGTCTGCCATTTCGCCACCCCGACTATTTCTAATTTAAAATTGTTAGGTATATTTTATCACAGAAGAGCTGAATATATAAAAAAGAAAAATTTTACGACTATATAGACATAATATAGTGAGTTTACTTAAAAATAGTCCTGCTTGTTATTCATTGATTATTGAAAATTTTTCTCCTCCTAACCCTTAAATCATAATTCTTAACTAAAATTGTTATTTCTTAATAACAAATAACTAATATCTAATAACTTACTTTCTTCTTATCGTATAAACATACGGATAATATATAAATACAGCAGGTGGGTCGTCAAGAATGGTTTTTTGAAAGGGAAAATAAAACTGATTGCGTTGACTTGTTTTGAGAAACCTTCTTGCATCTTCCAGTTGTTTGTCAACTTTTAAGTTCTGATAACCGGTAATATTGCCTTTTCCTTGTTGACTTGAGTGCCAAAAAAAATATTGATCAGGATCTAGTTGGAGTTTCAAATAAGCTAACATCAAATCAAATTCCGGTTCAGCGCTATATGATACCAAATCAAACTTAGTTTGCAGTCCGGCTTCATTTAAACTTTTATTTATTGTTTCTGCAACATCAGAATATTCAAAAAATGACACAAACCTTAATTTCACCTCGGCCGTAGCACTATTATCTTTTTGAGTAATTTTCTCCAATAATTCACGGTTAAATACTTGTTTTTTTAAATCACTATTAAATGCCCAACTATTTGGAGGAATCGGACTGTCCGCTATCAATCCATAATTGGATAAAAGATTTTTATTAAAAGCAACAGAGATTGCTTGACGTATGTCTTTATTTTTTAGAAAGGGTTCTTTAGTATTAAAAAATAAAGTTAATAATAAGCTATAATCAATTCCTCGGTCAATCTGGGTATTTCTCCAACTCTTAAAAATCTCTATAATATTTTTTTTAGTAGTAGTGAATTCACGGATTTCTCCAATTTTATATGCATTCAACAACTGAGTTTCATTATCATAAAATTTATAAATTAAAATTGGCATATTGTTTTTGTTTGGAATCAACTCAAGTTCTTTTAAATATCCGCCGCGCATTTTTGTTTTTTCGGTACGATAAAGTCCAGCCACTCCGATTGCAGGCCACTTAACAATCGGTTTAATTAAATAAGTCGGAAAAATGGGCAATGCCTCCCTAATTTCAAACTGAATCAAATATGGACTAACAATCTTAGTTACAACATCTCGAAAAGTATAGTTAAGATCCTCAGCTGTAAAAGCTTTTCCATCACTCCAAAATATATCTTTTTTCAAATGAAAACGAAATGTTTTATTATCAGCACTTCCTTCCCAATTTGCTGCTAACGCAGGGATTAAATTACCATTGACATCTACAAAAACCAATCCACTGGATATTTTTGAAGCAATTTCATCAGGTAGGTTATGATAATCAAACTGACCAACATAACCAATTGTATGGCGTTGACTGCTGATAACCTTATCAATAGTGGGAGACACCGAGACAAGGGCAACAATTAAAATAATTGATATTGTAAAACTTAAAAAAATTAAACGAGCATGCTTTTGTAAAAAAGAAGTTGTTAACCAATAATAAAAACGAATTTTTTTACGCATGAGTCTTTCATTTAATAAAGAAATTAAGTGCAGATATTATAAAAAAAATCACAATCATAATCACGGTCAAACGTAATGTTAGTTTTTCCACGCCCCTTCGAGTTTGGAACATCTCTCCTCCACCTCCCCATGCACTTCCAAGACCCGCTCCCTTGCCTTGAACTAAAATCAAAACAATGATTAAAATTGCAGAAACCATGTTTGCAAATAAAAGTATATTTTTCATTTTCAAATAACTTTGTTTAAAATATTAATAATTGTGGTAATTGACAATGCTGATAATATCAAATTTCCAAGATAACTCAAGTCAGTTGCCGGAATATTCAATCCAAAGATACCAAAACCTGGAAAATGCCAAGATTTAATTATAATCCATCCAAAACCTGAGCTCACTAAATGTAATAAAAATATATAAAATATAAACGATACTAAACCAAAGCTTATCAAGTTAAACGGTAATAATATTATTTTAGATAAAGGAATTAATAAATATACGGTTACTGTGATAAATAACGCAGCCAAGACAAATTCTTCAATTGTTTTTGGCAAAATAAATCCCTTATTCCACATTGCAGTGACAAATATCGCTGCTGCTGCAATTATTGGCGCTTTAAATATCTTTTTCATATGTCGTTACTTAATTATAACATCATTTTGTTTCTAAGTAGAAGATGGTATTTTTTCGCAAATCTGTGGGCCTCGTCTCTAAGTTGTCTTATTAAATTAAAACCTGGTCGATTGTTTTTAAAAAACAAGGTTGGATAACTAAATAGTCCTGATTGACTAACTGTTTTTTTGCCAATAATTATTCTATCTGGTCGTTTTGCAATACCAATCAGTGGAATTTTCAGTTTTAATTCATCTAAAATAAGTTTAATCGTATCGATTTGCGGTCTACCACCATCGATTATAAATAAATCAGGTTTTGGCCAATTTTGTCTCAAACGTCGTCTCATCACCTCGTGCAATCTTTCCACATCAGATTGAAGTTTTTGATTATTAATTTTAAAGCGACGGTATTGTTTTTTATCAACATAGCCGTCTGTCATTACAACTTGTGACGCTGTGGTAGAATTTTGCATCCAAGTACTGATGTCATAACATTCAATTCTATTTAATATATTTATTTCAGTGTAGTATGTAATAAGTATTTTTTGTAAATCATAAAGCGCCTCGTTAACCTTAAGCGATTGATTAATCTTACCTTCTATAATATCGTTCTGGAAATGCAATGTTGTTAAACGTTCAAGCATTATTAATCGATCACGGTAAATGATGGCTTTTTCATATGCTTTTTTATTGTTATGAATTATTAATTCTTTTTGCCATTGCTTTTTGACCTCATTAGTTTCTCCTTTAAGCAACTTAATTAGAAGCCGAATATTTTTTTGGTAGTGTTTGATAAGTAATTTATTATCTGAAGTTTTTTCTATGATATTCGGACAGGGATTGCACAAACCAACCTTTGAGTAGAAACAGGATTTATTACTGATTTTTTTGTCAGTACAAAAGGGAATAATTTTTCTAATTTGGCGTAGAATTATCTCCGTATTTTTTCTTGATGAAAATGGTCCAAAATAGATGGATTGTTTATTGTTTTCTTTACGCACAACAAATACTTTTGGATATCTGTCTTTAATAGTTATCTTTATATATAAAGGAGTTTTATCGTCTTTTAGTATTAAATTATATTTAGGTTGATATTTGTTAATTAGTTGACTTTCAAGAAGCAGAGCGCTAAATTCACTATCAGTTATTAAATATTCGACATGGTCACTTTTTTGAATAATAAGCGCTTCTTTTTGATTAAGCTCAGCATTTTTTATATGCGACTTAACCCGAACTTTGATATTTATCGACTTTCCAACATATAAAACCCTGTCTTTATTTTTAAATAAATATATACCAATGGTTGAGGGTAGATTATCTATATCTAGCATAATGTATATTATAGCAAGCCTTAATAACCTGGCAGGTTTGAAGATATGTTATTTGATAAGAACCTGCCAGGTTTTACAAATTATGGCCAGAACCCGCCAGGCTATAGTCCCTGAAAGGGATTATTCAAGTTATGGAAGATCATTTTTTCTTAAACAGTCTTTTTATAAAGAAGAAAATTATACTCCCTCCGATCACAATCATCCCAACCTTAAATCCCATATCCTGTGCATAAGTAATTATCTTCACTTTTTCATCCAAATAATTATGATTATTCATTGACACTTTAATAAATCCTTCATTATTTTGATGTTTAGGATCAACCTGGTAGTTCAATACAAACGTTTTTTTTTCCATCGGCACCATAGCTACGATCACGGTTGGATTCAGCGACACATTGAGGTTGGTAGCTCTGATATCCGGTCTTATATTGTAAACATACACGTTTTTGTTATTTGTAATTGTAATCGTAGTTTGATAAGTTTTTTTATCATTTATCTGACTTTCTATCTTTCCCATATCAACCTCAATCTCTCCAATTTCCCTAAAAGGTAAGCTTACCGGATTAATCACAATGTCTTGACTTTTATTAATCTTATACATTCCTGCTGGATATGGATATTCCGCAGACTTTCCATGAATTGCCAAAACAATATGATTAAGATCAAATGAGTTGTAATAATCAATTCCCGATGTGTTTTCCCAAGTGGGATCAATAGATATCCATTGCTGACTTGCCTCTTGATAATATTCAGGCCATGAATGGAGAATGTCTGATGTCAAAGAAATTGGTCGAAGTTGATTGTCTCTGGTAAATCCATAACCCTGAATTTCGCGAGAATAAATTCCTTTTTCACGGGCAAGCGCTACAAACAAATCAGAAAACTCTGTACAGACTGCATCAGATGGATTTAATAGCACTTTTTCAGCACCTTTGCGTTCTTCATTTTTTCCCACCCGATCGTAGTTATATTTGAGCGAAGACGTAACGTATTTATATATATCAGATACTTGACTAAGTAGAGGAATTTTATCAATTTGATTAATTTGCCACAGAGGCTGGGGTGATAATAAAAATGATTTTTGTTTTTGTATTAAAATATTATTTAAAGTTCGAAATTCATCTCTGCGTTTTGTAGTCAAACTAATCCCTGCGTCTAAAACAACGTCAACTTTGGATTTGGGAAAAAGATTATATCTGGCCATATAATTTCCATCATCGTCAAGAAAAACCTGTGAAGGCAGAGGATTTAATTGATTGACAAATATCTTTTGATAATCTGTGTCAGGTGGTAAGGCAACGTCTGTATAAACTGGAACGAGTTTTGGATTATATAAGTGATAAGTGAATTTTGATTGGTAATATTGCTCATCTCCAAAGACTGCATAGATTGTCTTAACTTGGGGATTCTCCCAGATAATTTTATTACCCTGGATTAAGGATGGCCTTGGTTTGGCAATGGAAATTTTACGGTCCGAATTATCAGGTAAATAAACGATTGCCCGATAACCACTGACTGATGTCTGATTTTCCAGCGTAGGGATAATTAGTTCCCAGATGTTTCCTGATACGTCAAAAATTTTCTCTTGTAAAAAAGCCAAGTGAAAACTATTAGTTGTATCTCGACCAATGGCCGGATCATTAAACTCAAGATTAAGAAGAATTTTCTCACCATCATTTACGACATTCGGATTTACCACTCCTTTATCATCAGCTGCGGTGATTTGACTAATCAAGTAATTTTTTGGGAATGCAATACTGAATTTTTTAACATAAACATCTGAATTCAAGTTAGTAATATTAATTGTAAAGATTACTTTAGCTGTTGTTATATTGTCAGTTTTTCCTAAAAAATACTCAACCTGATAATCACTTTTAAAATCCGCCGCCAATATCTTTGTGGATGATAATAAAAATAAAAGAAAAACTAGTAATAATACTTGAATTCTACGTACCATAAATTCATTATAGCCTATAAATCAATGTCATTGCGCGGAACGACGTGGTTATAATTCCGAGCGCAGTCGAGGAACAATCCCGTTACCAAAACCGTCGACCTGCGAGGTCGACGCCGGCTTAAAGATTTCGGTTTCTCATGTTCCCCCTTATTCTTCCCCCATAACCCCTTATAGTAACCGCAAAACAAAATGTCATCCCCGCGTAGGCGGGTTACAATCCCCTTTAGGGGAGATCCAGTCCAAAATCACCTTATTTATTATTTATAATGTGCATTATGTCTGGATTCCCTCTTTCGAGGGAATGACAAAAGCGGACATTTCGTTTTGCATTAGCTATAACTATTCCGCGTATTCGTTGATTAGGATTGTATTGTTTTATTCGTATCATACTTTGTTTTAAAGATACTCCGCCGTATATGACTTCTTATTCTTCCTTAATCCCTCCAACTCTCCCTGGTAAACCACATTTCCTCCCTCATCCCCAGGGCCCGGTCCTAAATCAATTACATACTGGCTATTTTTGATGACATCAACATTATGCTCAATTAAAATTACGGTATTTCCTTTTTCTACCAATTGGTAAAGCGTATGTAATAGCTTTTCAATATCATAAAAATGTAATCCTGTTGTTGGTTCATCAAGAATATAAACGGTTTTTCCAGAATCCCTTCGTGAAAGTTCGTTTGCCAGTTTTATTCTTTGCGCTTCTCCTCCGGAAAACGTTGGCGCTGCTTGGCCAAGTTCAATATACCCAAGTCCAACGTTTTGTAAGAAAACAAGTTTTTGATAGATAAAAAAATGATTTTGGAAAAATATCGTTGCTTCGTCAACTGTCATTTTTAATACATCATAAATATTTTTATCACGATAGGTAATTTCCAAAGTTTCCTGATTATATCTTTGTCCGTTACAAACATCACATTTTACATAAACATCAGGTAAAAACTGCATTTGAATTCGAATTAAACCTGCGCCTTGGCATTTTTCACATCGACCACCCTTAACATTAAAAGAAAACCTTCCTTTTTTAAATCCTTTTGCTTTTGCTTCAATTGTTTCAGAATACAAAGCACGTATTTCATCAAAAAATCCAATATACGTAGCTGGGTTTGATCTGGGAGTTCGGCCAATTGGTCCTTGGTCCACAAGATAAACGCGATCGACATATTGATATCCTAAAAACTGGGAAAATTCTCCCATTGTTTCCTGATAATGTCCGTCTAAATAATATTTAAGCGCAGGATATAGAGTTTCAGTCAGTAGCGTTGATTTACCAGAACCAGATACTCCAGTCACACAAATCAAATTACCTAGCGGAAATCGAACGCTAATTTTTTTAAGATTGTTTTGCGTACAATTTTTCAAGTCTAAAAATCCGCGTGTAGTAACCAACTCTCTTGTTGGCATTTTGATTTTTTTTAAACCGTTCAGATATCTACCCGTCAAAGATTTTTTTTCCTTAAGCATGGCATTCACTGTTCCAGAAAAAATAATCCTGCCCCCGTGTCTTCCTGCCATTGGCCCAAGCTCAATACTGTAATCGGATTTCATAATAGTTTCCTTATCGTGTTCGACCACAACAATGCTGTTTCCTAAATCACGAAGTTTAATTAATGTATTGATTAGTGCGTTTACGTCTTTAGGATGAAGTCCGATTGACGGTTCATCAAGTACGTATAAAACACCTGTTAACCCGCTTCCAATTTGCGACGCTAGACGAATTCTTTGTAACTCTCCTCCAGACAAAGTTTTTGCCGGGCGATTAATTGTTAAATAAGATAAACCAACGTTTATCAAAAATAATAATCGTGTTTTAATCTCTTTGATAATGAGTTTAGCAACGGAAATTTCATAATCGCTTAATTTATTATTCAGTTCTTCATTAAAATATTGATAAAAACTTTTAATCGACCCCTCCCCGACTTCAACAATGTTTTTTTCATCAATAGTAATTGCCAAGATTTCCGGTTTTAGTCGTTTTCCATCACACACAGGACAAACATCTTCCCGCACATAACGATTCACCTCAATTTCTTCCAACTGCCCGACGCTTTCAAAAAATCTTCTTTCCAGTTCTTTGATAACACCGAAATATGAATCAACTATTCCCGTTATTTTTCCAAATCGATTTGTACCAGTCACTTGATAAGTTTTACTGCTTCCATAAAGCAAAAGTTTAATTTTATCTTTAGATAAATCAGAAATCTTTTTATTTAAGTCAATCTTCTCTTCTTCGCACATTTGTTTAAAGATTCTTGCATGCCAACTATCTGAGAAAAACATTTTTTCATAAGGAATAATTCCACCCTCATTAATTGAGATATTTTTATTAATAACAAGATCTGGATCAATTCGATAGATTGTTCCCAAACCCTTGCATTTTTCACAAGCGCCAAGCGGAGAGTTAAAAGAAAACATTCTTGGTTCAATTTCAGGAAGTGATAAATTACATTTTGGACAAGAAAACTTTTCTGAAAATAGGATGTCTTTTGAATTGCTTTTTGATAAAACAACCAGCCCATCAGAGAGAGAAAGTGACTGTTCCACAACCGGCCTTAGTCTTGAAATTAAATTTGCAACAAAAATCTTATCTTTTATTTGAGAATAACTGGCTGTAAGCTGATCTATCATAACATCAATGCTGTGTTTATTTGTTTTAATCAAAGAAATATCATCGTCAATATTAAAGATCTTATTATCAACACGAACAGTTGTGTAGCCTTTGCTTTTTAGATTAATAAATAGCTCTTTAAACTCACCTTTTTTTTGTCTGACAATCGGTGAATAAATAATAAATTTTTGTGGTTTAATTTTTTCAGTTTGACAATGATTTAGAATTTGAATTCTAACCTTTTCAATAATCTCATCCAGCGACATTCGCTTAATTTCTTGACTGCATTTTGGGCAATGAGGATGCCCAATACGAGCAAACAACAATCTAAGATAATCATATATCTCGGTAATCGTTCCAACTGTTGATCTGGGATTGTGAGAGGAGCTTTTTTGATCAATGGAAATTGCAGGCGACAGCCCTTCAATTGAATCAACATCTGGTTTGTCCATTATTCCAAGAAACTGTCGAGCGTAAGTTGATAAAGATTCCACATAACGCCTTTGTCCTTCCGCATAAATCGTATCAAACGCCAGTGAAGACTTGCCAGATCCAGATACTCCAGTAATCACCACCAGTTTATTTTTTGGTAATTCAACACTCACATTCTGCAAATTATGCTCCCTTGCCCCCTTAACAATTATTTTATCCATATTTTTATGTACGGACAGGTCGCGACCTGTCTCTACTGTCTTTCCCAATAACTAATATCTATTATCTCTTCCAACAATCGGACGTAATAAATTACGCCCCTGCATTATTCTCAATTCATAATTCGTAATTCTTAATTTATTTTTCCTCCTAACCCCTAACTACTATCTACTAACTACTATTTTTTCATCTCTCTCACCTTATCCCTTATTCTTATCGCCAGCTCAAAGTTCATCTCGTTTGCCTGATTTTTCATCTCTCTTTCCAATTTTTTAATAATTTTTTTCTGCTCCATCGGAGTCAATCCTTCGGTTTTAATTGAATCTAGCTGTTTTTCCAAATATACTCCACTGTAATTATTTTTAATCAAATCATCGGCTTCATCACCTTGCGCAATTTTTTCCCTAATAGGCTTATAAATCGTGGTGGGTGTGATATTATTTTTTGTATTATACTCAATTTGATATTTTCTCCGTCGATTTATCTCTTCAACCGCTCCTTTAATTGAGTTTGTTATAACATCAGCATATAGAATTACAATTCCTTTAATGTTGCGAGCAGCTCTTCCCATTGTTTGCACCAACGCGGTTTTTGAACGTAAAAATCCTTCACGATCTGCATCAAGAATTGCAACCAGTGTCACTTCAGGCAAGTCAAGACCTTCTCGAAGCAAGTTCACACCAATTAAAACGTCAAAGTCGTTTTTTCTTAAGTTATCTAAAATATCTGATCTTTCCAACGTGTCAACGTCACTGTGCAAATAAGCAGCTCTAATATTTTTATCCTTGCAATAGTCTGTTAAATCTTCAGCTATTTTCTTAGTTAATGTTGTAACAAGAACCCGTTCTTTCAGAATCACTCTTTTTTCAATTTCTTTAAGAAGATCTTGAATTTCACCTTCGGCAGGTCGAATTTCAATTGAAGGGTCAATAATTCCTGTTGGCCTAATCAGTTGCTCCACTACCTGATTTTGTGATTGATCAATTTCCCAAAGACTTGGAGTTGCTGAAACATAAATGATATGCTTTGGAATCTGATAAAACTCATCAAACTTCAAAGGACGATTATCAAAGGCTGCTCTTAAACGAAAACCAAAATCAACCAGTGTTTTTTTTCGAGAATAATCACCGTTAAACATTCCCCGAATCTGAGGAACACTCATATGCGATTCATCAATAAATACCAAGAATTTTTCTCCATATGCTTCACGAAAGTAATCTAATAAACTATATGGTGGATCTCCAATCTGACGTTTTTCAAAATAACGAGAATAGTTTTCAATTCCATTCACATAGCCCACTTCTTTAATCATTTCCAAATCATAATTTACTCGACGTAGTAACCTGTCTGCTTCAGAATTTTTATTTAAAGCTTTTAGTTGTGCGTGTTCTTTAATTAGATCAGTGCGAATTTGTTTTTCTGCGCTTTCCACCAATGCGGGATCAGTCATAAAATGCTTCGCCGGATAAATTACAATAGAATTTTCGATATATGATTTATGATTTATGATTGTTTTTCCTGATAATGGTTCAAAGTTCGTAATATCCGTGATCATCCGCTTCTCATCCGTGGTAATCCTAACCGCAATATCATCATACGCAGGATATATATCGATTTTATCTCCGCGCACACGGAAAGTTCCGCGTTTAAAATCAAATTCATTTCTTTCATATTGCAGTTGTGCCAATCGTGCAAATATTTCATTAAAATTAATTTGTTGTCCGATTTTTAACTCCAAAATAAAATTTCCGTATTCTTTTGGTGAGCCAATATTATAAATACAAGAAACCGATGCAACAACAATCACATCTTTTCTGGTTAATAAATTAGTGGTGGATTTCAAGCGAAGTTTATCAATTAATTCATTAATTTGTGCCTCTTTTTCAATATATGTATCGGTTGAAGGCATATAAGCTTCCGGTTGATAGTAGTCGTAATAAGACACAAAATACGAAACTGCGTTTTCTGGGAAAAAGTCACGAAACTCCTGATATAGTTGTCCGGCTAAAGTTTTGTTATGTGAGATGATCAACGCCGGCATTTGAAGTTTTTGAATAACATTTGCAATGGTAAAGGTTTTTCCAGAACCAGTAACTCCCAAAAGCACCTGATTTTTTAAACCATTTTGTACGTTTTGCACTATCCCCTCAATTGCCTGTGGCTGATCTCCTGTTGGTTTAAAGTTTGATTTTAGTTGAAACATATTTAATATTAACCTGGCAGGTTTGTGAGCGTAACCTGACAGGTTTGAGATCATTTTATTTGATAAGAACCTGTCAGGTTTTCAAATTATGGCAGTCCCCCAAATCCCTCCAGTTTATTTATTCGTATCTTATAAAGGTAACTAATAATTTTATCATTTTTTTAGCAATGTAGCAATGAGAGGTAATTCATATTTTCTTTCATTCCCCCCCATCTCCCCCAAATCCCCAATCCCCCCATTTTTTCTGTTACAATTCATAAATGGATATCATAAAATTTGTTATTGACTTTATTCTTCACATTGACGTTCATCTTGGTCAAATAATTACAACCTATGGCGTTGCCACTTATGCTATTCTATTTGCTATTATTTTTACGGAAACAGGATTGGTTTTTATACCGTTTCTACCCGGCGATTCTTTGCTTTTTGCCGCCGGTGCTTTTGCCGCACTTGGATCATTAAATATTTTTGTTTTGTTATTTTTAATTTGGCTTGCAGCTTTTCTCGGTGACACCAGCAACTACTGGATTGGTCATTTTTTTGGTAAAAAATTAGTTGCACATCCAAAAATCCCCATTGATGAAAAACATATTAAGGAAACACAAAAATTTTTTGACAAACATGGAGGAAAAACAATTATTTTAGCTAGATTTATCCCGTTTATCAGAACTTTTGCTCCTTTTGTTGCTGGAATCGGAAAAATGCATTATGGACAGTTTATTTCATACAATATTATCGGTGGTGCTCTTTGGGTTGGAATTGCTACGATATCAGGTTATTTTTTTGGTAACATTCCCTTTGTCCGCAAGAATTTTTCTCTCGTAATTTTCGGTGTTATAATCATTTCGCTTCTCCCAATAATTATCGAACTTCTTCGTAAAAAACTCGATAAAAAGTGATATTTTTATTTTTTATTCCTAATTCATAATTCGTAATTCATCATTCTTAATTCTTCCTCTCCTCCTAACTCCTAACTACTAATATTGCTGTATAATATAGGAATGTTATCCATCGTCGGTATTCCAATCGGAAATCTTGACGATCTTTCCATCCGCCAAGCAAAAACAATTGCAATCGCCGATATTATTCTTTCTGAAGACACCCGTTCCACAGGTTTTCTTTTGCAAAAAATTAAGTCATTATTTAATTTTAAAATAAATCCCAACCAACGACTAATTTCTTATTACAAAGAAAAAGAATTTGAAAAATTACCAGAAATCATCACTCTTCTCACGTCCCCACAAACCTCTCATAACCCTCAACTCCCTCATGTTGTTCTTGTCTCCGAGTCCGGTATGCCGCTTATCTCTGACCCAGGTTTATTGCTGGTTCAGCAATGCATAAAAAAACAAATTCCTTTTGAAGTAATCCCTGGCCCAACAGCTGTCATAACTGCACTAGTCTATTCTGGCTTTAATTCAAAGCATTTTATGTATGTTGGCTTTCTACCAAAGAAAAAGTCCGAGTTGCTTCAATTAATTAATAAATTGAAGCAGATGAACCAAATTTTAAAAGATACAGTTTTTGTTTGTTATGAATCTCCTAATCGAATTAATAAAACGCTTGAAATTTTCAACTCTTTTTTTTCGAATATAGAAATTATTGTTGCCAGAGAATTAACAAAAAAATTCGAAGAAATTATTCGTAGAAAGCCAAAAGAATTAATTGATCATAAATATAAAGGAGAGATTACGGTTGTTTTTCGCTTATCCTAACTTAACCTGGCAGGTGTTTAATTAACCTGACAGGTTTGAAATCATTTTATTTGATAGGAACCTGTTAAGTTTTTATTCGCATATTCGCATCATTCGCATAAAAATATATATTATTCGTATCACATTTATGGTAAAACAAATCTTTTTCACCAAATCCGGTTTTCAGAAATTAACTGATGAACTACAACAGTTACAAATGAACCGTAAACCTGCCTTAAAAAACCTTCAAGAAGCGCGCTTATTGGGTGATTTAAGTGAAAATGGTGCATATAGAGCTACAAGATGGAAGCTTTCTTCAATTGATAGGCGGATTCGTTATTTAGAAAAAACGTTGCGTTATGCAGTGGTCAAAGAAATTACAAACAATGATTTAGTACAGATAGGCTCTTTTGTGACTGTTGTTAATGATGAAAATAAAGTTACCTATGAAATCGTTGGCGGACATGAGTCAGATATCTCGTTAAACAAAATATCCTGCTACTCTCCCCTCGGTAAAGCTCTTTTGAATAAGAAAGTTAATGATAAAATAACCGTAAGCATTCCATCTGGAGAAAAAACTTATCTAATCCTTGCAATCCTCGCCTAAACCTTATTGATAATTGAATCTTGATTGTTTGGAATTATTATTCCCATCTCTCTCCCATTTCTTTTATCTTTTCGTTCTCAATAAAAATCTTTCTATTAATATCCAATCTACATAAAAAATACCGATCATGCGAAACAATCATAAATCCGCCTTCATATTCGTTTAGTGCATCTTCTAATATTTCTCTGCTTTCAATATCCAGATGATTGGTTGGCTCATCGAAAATAAGAAACTGATTGTTTTGATGAATTAATTCTGCAATAAATAGCTTAACTTTTTCTCCTTGTGATAAACTTTCAACTTTAGTAAAAACTTGGTTACCAATAAACAAAAACCTACCCAAAATCTTTCGCACCTTTTGTTCATCCCAAATTTTCGTTGCTGTCATAAATTCATTCAAAACATTTTTCTTATTATCAAGATGTTCAGTTTCTTGAGCAAAGTAGCCGACTTTTATATTTTCTCCTATTGTAACTGAGCCAGAAAATTCTTTAATTTCCCCGGTAAGTATTTTAATAAAAGTTGTTTTTCCAATTCCATTTTTTCCTAATAGATGGATTCTGTCACCACCAGTAATAATTAATCTCAAGCATTTAAACAATTTCCCATAACCCAAGTCTTTAATATCATAAATAACGTGTTTTTTATAAGTCTCTTGTCCTAAATCTCCAATCTTAATTTTTTTGTATTGAGTTGGTTTTTCAACTGACTTATTTAATATTTCTTTTTTAAATCGTGTTTTCATTGCCTGAAGTTGGCGACCAATCTTTGGATTACGATAAACTGAAAGTTGAACTTTTTTCTTTGCAATCCAATCTTCCATATTCTTCTTTTTTTCTTCATAATTACTAAATTTTTTCATTTGTTTTTCAAAACGTAAACATTTTTCTTTCACAAAATCAGAATAACCTCCATGATAAGAATTGATTATATGTTTAAATGGATCAAGTTCAAATATTTCGCTAACCACATTATCTAAAAACGTCCGGTCATGGGAAATCAATAATATACTTCCATTGAACTGTTTGATGAATATCTCGAGCCATCTGATACTTTCGATATCTAAATTATTTGTAGGTTCATCCAATAGCAAGGCTGTTGGCTCACTTAATAGTAATTTTGCAATACCTAATTTTGTTTTTTGTCCTCCGCTAAGATTCATTACCAAAGTATCTTTATTACAATTTAGATCAACCTCATAAAGGACTGAATCAATTTTATATTTTTCCCAATATTGAACTAACGATGTTTGTAAATACGATTGGATTGTTTCATTATCTTTATTTTGGATAAATTGAGAGAGATATCCAATTTTTTCATGAACTTTGACAATGATTCCTCTGTCAGGTTGTTCTATTCCAAGTAAGATTTTTAAAAGCGTTGTTTTTCCGGTTCCATTTGGTCCAATCATTCCAATTTTGTCACCATTTGAAATACTAAACGAAACTTCGTCTAAAATCGTCTTATCTCCATATGTTTTTGAAATTTTTTGTGCTTGAATCATATTTTCTCCATAAAAAAACAGCCTTTCGGCTGGTCTTCTTGATCTTAATTTTTTGGTTTTATTTTTTAATATGCAAAAAGGCCAGCATAATATCTTGGCACGTCATCCGTGCCGCTTTTATTACTGCGTGTATATAACAAATATTAAACATTGTGGTAATTATAATAAAAAAAGAAGATTCCATCAACTGCAATAAAAACCAAGATCTCCCATATTCTCTCTTAACCTCCTTTATTTTCCTCTAAATCCATGTCTCAAACCTACTCAAATGCCCCAATTCCCTCAAATCCCCAACATACTATAGTTGACGCAAAACGAAATGTCCGTTTTTGTCATTCCCTCGTAGGAGGGAATCCAGACACAATATACATTATAAATAAGGTAATTATAGACTAGATCCCCGTCTTTACGGGGATGACATTTTG
>Ga0210050_1002438_pt1 | contig 17863 bp, 11 predicted proteins | sample CryGey132114_all_FD_185463 | JGI IMG/M metagenome (GOLD analysis project Ga0210050, IMG submission 185463) | Groundwater microbial communities from aquifer - Crystal Geyser CG22_combo_CG10-13_8/21/14_all (SPAdes) (version 2) | ecosystem: Environmental > Aquatic > Deep subsurface > Groundwater ...
CTTTGGTTGGAGTACATGGCGGAACCGCACTTGCTTCTTGAACATGTGAAAGTCAAGCGGGCCCACATGAAAATGCCAGGAGGCAGTTCCCATTCGTTCTGGGCAACCGCACTCGAGAACGAAAAATGTACGGAGTTTCGTATCTACCCGCCTGTTCCGCTTGTAAAAGGAAACATCGCAGATGTTCATCTGGAAGCAGAGGTGACCGCATGGACATACAAGGTTATCCCTGTTGCTGATCTGAAGAAGCAGCAGGAAATCAAAACGCCTTTCGGGAAATTGCGGTACATTGCTATAAAGGGCACATCGGAGAGGCGTGCCGACAAAATGCTCTGGCAGGTACATGCTACTCATGATGGACCTGCCTATGCTGCGCAACTCTGTATGGGCGTATACCGCTGCCTCGCTTTCACGGACAAGAAGGCGACAAAACGTGCGCGGTGGGATGGATGTGCAGTACAGGGGTCTGCTCCCTTCCATTATATGTGGGAGTTCGAGGATGAACCTCGGGCTGTGCACTTGCTCATTCCGCATCGCGCAGTCACAAAACAGACGATGTTTTCCTTCAGAAACGTGAAGTATAGGTAAAATAGACCAGAAAGGCCCCCGGTTTGCCGGGGGCTTCTTTGCCGTTCTAACAGTAGAAGTAATATTGACATTTTTAAAAATAGTGCTATTTTATTTATCCACGTTTTTTCTCAAACCAAACGAAGGAGTTCATCATGAAGAAACGAGGACTGGTGGCGGTCATGGTCATTCTCCTGGTGGCTGGATGCCTCTGGTTCTGGCTGAAGGATCGGCCCACGGACATCGCGGCTCCCCCGGGGAGCTTTACCTCAGGAGGATTTGTCTTCCATCCCGACTTCGGACCGAAAACTCCGCAGGAGGCAAAGGAATATGTGGAGAATCGGTGGCACAGGAGCTGGGAGGGTCATTTCCTTCGGGAGATGCGCCCGGAAGATGAGCACTCGGGCTGGGGGAAGCAGCTCAAGCAGGATGCTATTGATACACTCCAGAGGAGATGGCGTCTCACTCTTGAGATGAATCAGGAGGAAATCGATGCGGTCTGCAAGGACAACGAGCTCGCGTGGGAGTTCATTGAACAGAGGCGCACCGCCCGCCACAAGCTCAGAGTCTTCCTGGGCTTGGCTAAGTAAAAGTCCTTCAGGATACCCTGAGGGACAAAAGACCGCCGGATATCCGGCGGTCTTTCTCTGGTACGTACATTTCTCATACCAATTCGCTAGCGAATTGAATCATATGAAACGGCTATTTCTGCTACAGAAAGTAGTATTGAATCAGAACCTGATGTTTGATATAATTATATGAAAAATCACATTCATATCCATTTTCTTTCTTCCTATGAAAACACACAAAACTTTACTTATGGTGAGTACGCTCGTTGTGAGTGGACTTGCCGTTTTGATGGGTGCGAATGCATTCGTCTCCCATCGTCTGACGGCACAGTCCGGCGATACGTGTAATGGTCAGGCCAGACCGACGGACTGGAGCGATTGTACGGACATTCAGTGTAATACGTTTGGATGGTACTGTGCTGCGATGAGTTCCGGAGGAGGTAGTGGTGGCGAATGGTCGTGTCGCGATAAGGCAGGATACGATTTATGCGTTAATAATGGAGATGGAAGTATGAGCGACTGTGACAAGACGTACTGTTGGTATGACAGTGGCGGCAATTGGGATGGCGGATCATGGGGTGACGGTTCCGGTGGTGGAACGGTCTGTAGTGCATGGGAGTATTGGCCGAGTGCGACGATGACATCGGAGTGCGCAGATGGCAGTGGGAGTGCCGATACGAGTGGAGCGAGCACAATGAAGAATTGTTTCTATCCCAATGCGACGATCAACGGAGCCGCGCCTGGGTACACGGTATGGTGCGAATCGGATTATGTAAATTGTCATCAAGGAGACCCTTCAGGAGCTGCTGTATCAACGGAGAATCTCGCTCTCGGCGCGCCGTCTTCTTGTGAGAGTGGATATGGTGAAAGTGCCGGCGGGAGCTCATGTAGTCAGTGGAAAGATGTCTACATGGTGAATGGATCGACAGTGGGATATCGCACTTGTCCATCAGGCCAGCCATGCACGATCTACGATGCGAGCGGAAATATGAAGTGTACGGAAACGTGGGGAGGAGGATACGACGGTGGGTACACTGGAGGAACCACAGGAGGAACAACCGGCGGTACGACAGGTGGCACAGCAACAACGTCTTATGCATGTTTCTATAATACGAAGAATGGCAGTCTGAAGAAGGTGGATGCGAGTTGGGATGCATCAGGGACGGACTGGCAGAAAGATACGACCGGTCTCTGCAGTAAGTTCTACGTGAATACTGGAGAGATGTTGAACCCTTTCTGTTGGAAACGAGTTGCAAATGGCGATACAACGTACATATTGAACTTCGATAGCTGGCCGCCCAGCGGAGCGGGGTGGTATTCGGTTTCTTCCGAAAGCTGTATCAGTGTTGGTGTGAAGCCCGGTGAGACGAAGACGAACCCTGTGCAGTCGAGTTCGAGCTTGTCATCCGTGCAGTCGAGCGTGCAGTCACAAGCCGCGTCTTCGTCCAGCATGCACGGAGCGGCCAGCTGTACGCCGGGTCAGAAGAAGTGGGAGTTTGGGCAACAGTGTTTCTGTGTGACCGGTGGGTATTGGGAGTGTGATGGAACAGGGGGAAGTGAGGGGGATTGGGATTGTCGCGATAAAACCGGATATGAACGCTGTGCGCACGACATTCCCGCGGACAGTCCGGAAGCCCGGAAATGTGAAGAGCAGTATTGTTGGTATGATGATGGTGGATACGACGGAATGAGTTGTGAAGATCACTGTAGAAACAAGTTACAAGAAGATCAGAGAACGGATTATGAATGCCAGTCACACTATGCACCGCAGTGGTGTACCATGACTGTGGAGGCATGTCTCGATTCCTGTGGTGGAGATTTTGGTCATGATGATAGAGGAGAGCGAACGTGTTGGAGCGGCGAACGGGAATGGCGCGGATGTGAATTCCGTGAGTGTGTGAATGATGCATGGAGTCGTTGGCAGACCGACCCTGCAGCATATTGTGTTCCGGATGAAGGCGATACTGATTGGCAGCAGGAGGAAAAGCGACGCCATGAAGAGCAGGAAAAACACGATCTCGAACGATTTGAGGAAGAGCTGTCACGTCGGTGCGAAGAATTCGAGCGGGAAATAGAGCGTACGCAACGGGACGTGGAACAGAGTCAGCGTGGTTCGCGCTTCCATGGTCAGCTCCTTGCTCTTTCACCGATGACGATTGAAGCGCAGCTGCGTGGACTTCTGAGTGACTGTGAAGCGCTGGCGGCAGATGCACACAAGGCACTTCAGTCGAGTAATGATCCTGTTCACTGGGCAATGCAGGACTTCAATTGGGCAGTGGATGATTTATGGGAGAAGTTCCACGATATCACGAGTGATCACTGGCAGATGAACGAATGCTTCGGTGCGCAGGAGGGGTTGCGCGAGGCGCAGAAAGCCATAGAGCAGGAGGCACCGCGCATGATCGATGAAGTACGTGAACAGGATGCGCAGCGTGCCGCAGAGATGGACGAATTGCTGCAGGAGGCAAAGAAACTTCTAACCAAAGGACAGGTGGCGGTGCAGGCAGGTGATTGCCGTACGGCAATGGACGCCGTCGACCGCATGCACTCCGATATTTCGGAGGAGTTTGATCGCCTGTACGGAGGAGGCACGCAGTTCGTTGATTACGACAATCGGTACGAAGATTTCTACAGAGAATTTGATTTCGGGTTCGATGTGGATCCCGAGGACTTCGTGCGGCATCTCAAGGACAACAAGTACGGCCAGAAGCACATTGCGGTTGCAGAACGTTTGCCGAAAGAGTTGGTGAAAGAGTACTTCACCTACCAGAAAGGCGTGCAGGGTCCGGATATTATCCAGGGAGCGGGAGATCTCGGCCTTGCCACAAACGATGTCCAGAAACTCATGGAAACGAAGAATGCGCTCCTGAAGGAAATCGAAGCATTGAAGAATGCAGTCGCGGAGCTGAGAACGGAACTTGCGGATATCGTTGCCGAAGTGGAACAATTCACGTTTGGCAAGAAAACCGGTGAGAAAGTCAGGGAGTTCGTTGAACAGGAACTTCCTGACCTCACACGAGAAGAGGCGGAAGCAAGACTTGCCGCTTTGAAGGAAGAGGGCGGAAATGAGCTCTTCGAGGATGGCGTCATTCCGTTTGCCGATACGCCCGTGGGCGAGTGGTATACAGCCGAAGCCAAAGTGGCGCGGGAGAGCGGTCTTATTGAGGGAACGGGAGAATCCAACGGACGCAAAGTGGAGCCGGGTCGTGAGACGAATGTCGCAGAATCGATCATGATGTTCGCGCGCCTTGTGGCAGACGACAACGAATTCAGGGGAACGCCGGGTTCCGTGCTCGGGCAGAGTCTTCCGGATTGGGCACAGCCTGCTGCGGCAGTTCTGGAAAATCGCAACCTGAACTTCACGGAGACGTTTGGAACGGATCGCGATCCGGGAAGCAGTATCCGACGTGGTGAAGTGGCGATGATGCTTGCAGAGCTTTTGGGTCTTCCCGCTGGTTCGTCAGCAGGCGGCGAACTCTCCGACATCGCAGACGTGTCACCGGACATGGTCGCAGCTATTCGCGCAGTTCGTGCAGCGGGCATTATGAAGGGCAATAACGGCCTTTTCCGTCCCAACGACTCGCTCAACCGTGCGGAACTGATGACCATCCTTGCACGGGCATTCGAGCAAATGGATTATGGAGTAGGTGGATCGGTGAGTGACCGACCTTTGGAAGAAGGGGAAGACGTTCCCGAATACATCCAATCAGAAACACGTATCGAGCGCTCCGATTCACCTCGACCCGAAAGACGTGACACAGACCGTCGTGGCAGGGGCTCTGCAGATGCGCCTCAGTTTAGAAGTCCGTTCTTGCCGCAGTAAGTAAAAGGAAACGCGCGAAGCGCTGGGTCTCGAGGGTCCCAGCGCTGGAGCGCATAGTAGAAAGGGAAAGGTGGGTCCATGGGAGGAAAACCGTTCGGTTTTCCTCCCATGATTACTGGTGCTGACTTAAGGGATACATGATGCGGTTGCCGATACGGTATGCCCAGGTGAAGAAATCGTGCTTCATTTGTGACCACTTGGGAAGCTTTCCTGTGCGTGCGTAGTGCAAGGCAATCTTGGCAAAGCGCTCACCGCGCTGGCGGAGATTCTTCAGGCTGGCCGGGCGCTTATCGACAACCAGACCAAATTTTCCTTTTCCTTCCATACACTTCTGTTCGAAGTGGCGTCCGATGACGGTGGCGCCGTAGTATTTCATCGCTTCGGAGACATGCATTGTGGTGAGGTGGAGGAGGACTTTCCATGCGATAACGGGGGCGCCGCCGGTGTAGATGAAACTCATGGGCATGCTTTGAAGTTGCCCTTTTGAATGTGTCTCATCATCAAGAGCAAAAGCGCCGGCGCGATCAATGAAATTCTTCAAATGTGCAGGTACGGAGAAGTTCCAGATAGGGGTGGCAAATACCACTCCATGGGCGTACTGAAAGAGCTCTTGTACTCTGCAGAAGTCATCATCTGTGCGGCATTCCTCTTCGTACATGGAGAGTGTGAAGTGGTGTATCTTCAGATCGCGCAGGAGGATTTTTGTGCAGTGAGCGCCGGCTTGTGTGGCACCCTCAATGAATGCATCAGCAAGTGTTTCGCTGTTACTGGGAGAATTCGTCCCGGCAACAATGACGAGAATGTTTGTCGACTGAGGTGCGGACATGGAGACATTGTGAGGGAAAAGGTAGAGGGGCACCAGGTGAACTTTCCGTTACATATTTTCGCTTTACACTTCCCTCCCTTCTATGTCGTTTTTGTACTACAATACCAGGCCATTTTTCCTTCGCCACATGACTTTTGCTCATCCTGTTCTCATGGTTGACAGAAGAGATCTTGGATCTCAAGAAGCTGTTGCTCAAATCTTTGATACAGAATATGTTGTGTTGTGCTGTCTTTGTAAACACAAGATAGAGTGTCATTCATCTTTTCCCTCCCTATGTCTATGAATCCGAATGCGTCGACTGCTGCTCGTATCAATGCTCTGCAAGAAGGAGTGCCGATGGTGAGGGAAAAGTCTGGACAGGTTCGTGAACGGGAAGAACGAACCGGAGGGGGTCTGTCTATCTCGCGTCGTTTTACCACGCCGGGGAGCGACCCCCTTGAGGAGGTGCGGTACGAGAAACGCACAAGCCGTATTACAAATCCCGATGGATCCACCGTGTTCGAAATGGAAGGGGCAGAAATTCCCGCACACTGGACACAGGTGGCAACGGATATCATGGTCAGTAAATACTTCCGTAAAGCGGGTGTGCCGCAGTATGACGAAGAGGGAAATCTCAGGCGCAGTGAGCTAGGCGAAGTCGAGCGCGGTCCCGAGCGTAGCGCGAAACAGGTGATCAAGCGCCTTGCAGGATGTTGGCGTCACTGGGGGCAGCAATTTGACTACTTTGCAACCGCACAGGATGCACAGGCCTTTGAAGATGAAATCAGTTACATGCTGGTACACCAGATGGCGGCGCCCAACAGTCCGCAGTGGTTCAATACCGGTTTGCACTATGCCTATGGGATTTCCGGTCCGGCGCAAGGGCACTACTACTGTGATCCGGAGACAGGCACAGTGAAGCAGAGTGAAGATGCGTACACGCATCCCCAGCCGCATGCGTGCTTCATTCAGTCTGTTGATGACGACCTTGTGAACGATGGAGGAATCATGGACTTGTGGGTGCGGGAAGCGCGACTGTTTAAATACGGCTCTGGTACGGGAACAAACTTTAGTAATCTGCGCGGGGCGGGAGAACCTCTCAGTGGTGGAGGAAAGAGTTCGGGGCTCATGAGCTGGTTGCGCATCGGTGACCGTGCAGCGGGCGCAATCAAGTCTGGTGGCACGACGCGTCGTGCAGCGAAGATGGTCTGTCTTGATCTTGATCACCCCGACATCGGAGAGTTCATTGATTGGAAAATGAAGGAAGAGAAGAAAGTGGCTGCTCTGGTAAAGGAAGGATATGACAGTGATTTCAATGGTGAGGCATACCAGACAGTGTCCGGTCAGAATTCCAATAATTCCGTGCGTGCGCCACACGACTTCTTCGAAGCGATCGAGAAAGATGGCACGTGGAATCTCTACTGGCGCACGGAAAAGAAAACTGCGGAGAAGGAAGGACGAGAACCCCAGCCCTGCAAGACTGTGGATGCCCGAGAGCTCTGGGAAAAAATTGGCTTTGCGGCATGGGAGTGTGCGGACCCCGGAGTGCAGTACGATACGACGATTAACGATTGGCATACCTGTCCTGCCGATGGTTCCATTCGAGCGAGTAATCCGTGCAGCGAGTACATGTTTCTCGACAACACAGCCTGCAACCTTGCGTCTCTCAATCTTCTGAAATTCTATGATGAAGAACATGGGGTGTTCGATCTCGAGCACTACAAACATGCAGTGCGTCTCTGGACGATCGTGCTCGAGATCTCTGTGCTGATGGCACAGTTTCCGAGTAAGGAGATTGCGAACTTAAGCTACAAATTCCGCACGCTTGGACTGGGCTATGCCAATATGGGGGCACTCCTTATGCGTATGGGTATTCCGTATGACAGTGAGAAAGGACGTGCCATTTGCGGAGCGCTGACAGCTATCCTTACCGGAGAATCCTATGCGGCATCCGGAGAGATGGCAGGGTTTCTCGGGGCATTTTCAAGCTACGAAAAGAATAGGGAGCATATGCTGCGTGTCATCAGAAATCACAGGCGCGCTGCGTACAATGTGCCCGTCAAGGATTATGAAGAACTGCATGTGACGCCTGTGGCCATCGATCAGGGTGTTTGTCCCGATGACATGTTGGAAGCCGCGAAGGAGTGCTGGGATCGGGCACTCATGCTGGGCGAACGTCATGGCTACCGTAACGCGCAGACCACGGTGATTGCGCCGACAGGAACAATCGGTTTACTGATGGATTGCGATACGACGGGCATCGAACCTGATTTTGCACTTGTGAAGTTCAAGAAACTCGCAGGAGGGGGTTACATGAAGATTGCAAATAACTCCGTACTTCCGGCCCTCAAGAAGCTTGGATATTCCGAAGAGCAGATTGCGGATATGAAGCAGTACGTCATGGGATCGCTTTCTCTGGAAAGTGCGCCACACATCAACCGCAGGAGCTTGCGAGAGAGGGGATTCACCGATGAGGATATTGCAAAAGTGGAAGAGCAGCTCCCGCGTATCTTTGAGCTTTCCTTTGCCATGAACCGCTGGACGCTAGGAGAGGAAACGATGAAGCGGCTGCACGTGAGTGAGGAGCAAATGAATGATTTTAATTTCCATCTCCTGTTCTTCCTTGGCTTTACGAAAGAACAGATCGCTGAAGCGAATGAGCATATCTGCGGGCGGATGACGATCGAAGGGGCTCCGCATATCAAGCCGGAGCATCTCTCTGTATTCGATTGTGCAAACAGATGTGGTAAAACGGGAAAGCGTTTTATTGCTCCCGAAGGACACATTCGCATGATGGCATCGGCACAGCCGTTCATCTCCGGTGCAATCAGTAAGACGATCAATCTGCCGAAGGAGGCGACGGTTGAGGACATCAAGAATGCCTACTTCCTCAGCTGGAAGCTGGGTCTGAAAGCGAATGCGCTCTACCGTGACGGGTGCAAGATGTCGCAGGCGCTGAATACGACGAGTGACGAGAAGGATTCAAAGGATGCAAAAGACACAAAGGATTCAAAAGGGGTCATGGAAAAAGAAGTGATAGAAAAAGTTATCTACAAAGAGAAACCACGGCGAAGAAAACTCCCCAATGAGCGCATGACCATTGCCCACAAGTTCGTCGTGTCGGGCATGAAAGGATATATCCACGTAGGGATGTATGAAGACGGATCACCGGGAGAGATCTTCATTACGATGAGTAAAGACGGGTCGACTCTCTCGGGTGTGATGGATACGCTTGCGTTAAGTTTATCTCTGAACTTGCAGTACGGCGTACCGATCGAAGTGATCTGTGAGAAGTTGATTCACAAACGCTTCGAGCCCATGGGCATGACGGGCAATCCCGAAATTCCGATGGTGCGCAGCATCATGGATTATCTTGCGCGCTGGCTGGCACTGAAGTTCCTGCCGAAGGAGACGGCGAAGAAGTTCCACAATCCGCAGCTTGTCGATCGCGCGTACAGTGAGGGCAGCAAGAGTCAGGATGCCTTTGCCATGAGACTGCCTGTTGTGGATGAGGGTGCGAGTATCACTGAACTTCGCAGTATGCCTCGGATGATGATGGGAGTAACAAACTCAATAACACTCGATGCATCCTCCGATATCGAAGTACAGCAGGCAAAACTGAAGGGCTTCACCGGCTCGGCCTGTACCGCCTGCGGCTCCATGCACATGAAGCGCAACGGCTCTTGTGAAGTCTGCATCGACTGTGGAGCAACGAGTGGGTGTAGTTAAAACAAGAACCCCACTCTTGGGGTTCTTATTTTCCCTATATGCCTACAAACAGACCACAATGCATTTGATCGTCTTGCATAATGCAGACATCAAACATGTCTTATCGCCTAGAAAGCGATGAAGAGAACGCCGAAGGTGCAGACGAAGAGAAACAAACGCATCGTGAGCACAATAGTAGTTCAGTACACAGGATTTGTTCAAGAGTTTATGAGTAAATAGGACTTGCACAAGCCTTTTAAATTGCATAAAAATATAGAACATCCAAGGAAATTTTTTCCAGAGTATGAGAAGAAAATGGCTTACAGAACCCAAGAACGAATACAGAAATTACTCAAGTGGTCACAAGGAAAAGTCAATGATCTTTTGGGGCAACTTTTCTATGTCATGGTGAGGTGCTTCGACACGCGAAGCCACGAATCCATGCACAGAAAAGTTATGTAGACGATGCCAATGTCAAATCATCATCCTCCGCCGCCTTATTCCTCTCGAGCTTTCCGCATGTCACGCATTCGTGCATCACGACGAAGCCGGATCCTGCCTGGCCATCGATGCCGGTCGGTTTCATGAGTCCGTGACAGGCGGCGTCACGACTGCCGGGACCGCTGTCATCCACGTGTTTGGAGTACAGACATTTCGGGCAGTGGTTGCGGTACGAGCGGGGGAGGGGAGTGACGGGGGAGTGACAGTGCTCGCAGGTGAATGGTTCTTGTTGTGCAATAAAAACCATATCAATTGTTGAATCGAAAATGCATGATGTCACCATCCTGCACAATGTAGTCTTTTCCTTCCGTGCGGAGTCTTCCTTTCTCTTTCGCGCCCTGCTCGCCGCCGAAAGCGATGTAATCGTCAAAGCTGATCGTCTCTGCACGGATGAATCCTTTTTCAAAGTCTGTATGAATCACGCCGGCAGCCTGTGGAGCTGTGGTGCCTGCTTCTACTGTCCACGCACGGACTTCTTTTGGTCCTGCCGTGAAGAAGGTGATATACCCAAGGAGGGTATAGGCTGCGGTGATCAGGCGGTCCAGCCCGGAGGAGGTGAGATGGAGTTCCTGCAGAAGTTGTCTCGCTTCACTTTCGGGTAAGTCATTGAGTTCCTCTTCAAGTTTGGCGCAGAAGGGGATGATAGGTGTCCCTTCAGGAACGCCGAGATTAGCGCGCGTCTGGTGTTCAGATAACTCCGTAAGTTGTTTCTCGGAGCAGTTTGCTGTATAGAGGATTGGTTTGAGAGAAAGCAGATTCCACGGACGTGCGATATTCCATTCATCTGCATCCAGTGTCCCCTTTGTTGTAGAGACGCCATACGATGGCGTCTCTTGTTCGGAAGGGACGCTATGATATAGCGTCTCTACAGTCGACGTAAGGTCCGTATCAGCATTGATCATCGTGACAATTTTGTTTGCCACCTCCAATTCTTTTTGCTTCTCCTTGTCTCCGGTGCGTGCGGCGCCTTCGAGTTTTTGAAGTTTATTCTGGAGCGTTGCCAGATCTGCCAGTGCGAGTTCTGTTTCAATAGTTTCTCGATCACGTTTGGCATCGAGCGTTCCTTCGGTGTGGGTGACATCGGGATGATCGAAGAAACGTACCACATGGCAGATCGCATGCACTTCGCGGATGTGACTGAGGAACTGATTTCCCAGTCCTTCGCCTTTGTGTGCGCCCCGGACGAGACCGGCGATATCAACGAACTCTACGGTAGCAGGGATTACTTTCTCGGGATGCACGATATCCGCGAGCTTCCGCAGACGTTCGTCCGGCACCTCAACGATGCCCACATTCGGATCAATCGTGCAGAAGGGATAGTTTGCCGCCTCTGCGCCACGTGTGCGTGTAAGGGCGTTGAAGAGGGTGGATTTACCTACGTTTGGGAGGCCGACTATACCAATTTTGAGAGCCATTTTGATGCGTAGGATACAGGAAATTCTGAAAAATCCTCACTATTGACAAAAATGATAAATAATGTATTATTTCTTATCCAATGCACAGGATTTTTGTACTATTCATTGGTTTGACGCTGCTCTTTTTCGGCAGTGTACCGGTTTCTGCGCAGGTGCCAAATCAAGCGATATCCCGTTTTGATGCAATCAAAGTTCTCGTTGAACAGGATCCGGATCTGTTTGAACGGGTCTTTTACCATGCAGAACACCTCCCGCCGTTGCCGCTGTTTCGCGATACGGCACAAGTCCTTCCGCACGCGCCGTATATAGAGGCGGCATTTGAAGCGGGCATTCTTCCAGGGATTGCCGATCGCATGCTCTATCCCAGTGCCCCTCTTTACAGTGAGTCTGCTCTTGCGCTTTTGCTGCGTGCAAAAGGTGATCGCACTCCTCTGACAGAGCAGTGGTTCCACATTCGGCCACAGACGGATCGTACAACACTGAATCAATTAGCTCATTATGCACTGCAGAAAGGCATTGTTATTCCGCAAGGTCTTCGAGCAGGACAGGCACTATCGTGGCAAGAGTTTTCCATTATGTTGCAGAACGATTCTTCTTTTCTTCCTGCACAAACACAACTGTTCATGCCACAGTCCCCTCTTCCTGCATCTCTTCCTTCTGGGCCTCTTCCTCTCCCTCCCCCTCCCCCGCCGCCTCCTCCGCCACATCCATTTCTGTCACGGAAAGATTTTGCCATTACCATGCCGACGCTCGATATCTACGACCTTGGCATTGCACATCCTGAAGATCCGTTGACGCAACAGGGATTATTGGAACCGTTGCAGGCAGGAGTCGGACATCTCTTTTCCTATCCGGGAAGGGGAGGGAATATTCTCGTCTACGGACATAGCAGCGGGTATCCCTGGGATGTGTCCCAGTTCACACGCATTTTTCGCAAAGTGAATCGTTTGCAGAAGGGTGATGCGATTTACGTTACCTATAATGGCGCGGTGCATGAATATCAGGTAACGGGTCAAGAAACCATTCCTACCCGCGACATCAGCCGTCTGCAGAGCACTCATGGTGAAGAACTCATCCTCTACACCTGTTGGCCACCGGATTCCACCTCACAGCGTTACATCGTGAGAGCAAGGAAGAGTGTGTAAAGCGGGTGTTTCACAATGATTCAATTATTTAAATAATTGAATCATTCTCTCCTCTTTCTCTAGACTGGAATCCATGGGAAAAAAGAGTCCACTGACACTGACAGAAAAGGATCGCAAAAAGATGGAGAAAGAAGTAGAAGTTCTGTTTCGTGCTCTCGGGAAAGAGCAGAACGCTTCTTTACTTGCTTTGCTTCTCACCGACAGCGAGAAGCTTATGCTCATGCGTCGGGTTCACATTGCGAAACTCCTCATTCAGGGGATGAGTGTTGAGGAGATTAAGAAGCGTCTGGAGGTTGGAGCGGCAACCGTTGGTACTGTCGAGCGGTGGTTGCGGGAGCACTTTGCCGATTACCGTTCCGCACTGGCCGGCGTGTACGACGATGTGCGTCGGGATATTGAAGAACGTGGAGATGTCCAGATCCATTCACTCGGATGGCTTCGGAAGAAATATCCTCTTCACTTCTTCCTTATTTCGTTGATGATTGAGGACATGGTAGGTCTTTCTAGACGAAAGAAATCTTAAAATAGAATATTTCTCTTACAGAAAAGAAAATACTGGGGTGTGCGCATCAAAACCTCCCCGCTACCTTTGGTGGCAGCGGAGAGTGGGGGTGAGGAACAGATGATGAGCAGGGTGGCTGAGGAGTAGGGGAGTGGTGATTCTATCACCACTTCGGAACAATGCGGTACCCCCCTGGATACGGAACGTACGTGTACCCGGCATTGCCGGAGTAGTACGGGTTTCCGTAGGGAGCGTAACTCCCGGTGTTGCTCCAGTAGCCATTTCCGTACGGCCCCATCGTGGAAATGCTGTTGTGGTTTTGGTACAGCGAATGGTGTGTTCGCTGATACACTTTCTGGCCATTGGCAAGTGTGTACTCATGTTGGACGTGATACCCGCCGGGGAAGCGGTACACGTAGTACCGATACCCGATGACTGGGTTCTGCGCATGAGCTTCGCCGGCGCCGGCGATCAGGAAGATCGATAGGGCAATCAGCAAGCAGAATGCAAACTGTCTCATGGTGTTCTCCTTTCTTCATCATTCAATTAATTAATTAATTGAATGATGAAACCAATAGGTATACAGGGGTTTGTTCCTCACCCCACTACGCTTGCTATCGCAAGCTTCGTGGGGCAAGCCCTTTGTTAGCGTAGTGGGGTGAGGACGATAGGTAAAAGAGCGGTGAATACTATATTACCCTGCATAGCGCGATCGTTCATCGACGCGCATGCCCAATTCCATGTCCGTAAGCACACGGTCGATGATGTTGATCCCAATATCTGCCTCCTCTTTCGTGAGGATAAGTGGAGGAAGGATACGGAACGCATTCGGTCCGCAGGTGATCGTGAGGAGACCGTTTTCAAATGCTTTTTGCACGAAGCGGTCACGAAATTCCGGTGCACGTTCTTTGGACCTCTGATCTTTCACGAGTTCTACGCCAATCATGAGTCCTTTTCCGCGGACGTTGCCAATAGACGGATGACGTGCCTGCAGATCCCGCATGCGTTTTTGCATGTAGTCCCCGGTCTGGTTCACATGACCCAGAAGCCCTTTGTTCTCCAGACGGTCAATCACTTCGAGCGCTGTGCGGCAGGCGACAATGTTTCCTCCGAATGTTGTATTGTGTGACCCCGGTTCCCAATTCATCACATGATCTTTAGCGATCATGGCGCCAAGGGGCATACCGTTTGCGATTCCTTTCGCAAGCGTCATGATGTCCGGTTCAATGCCGTAGTGTTCGCTGCAGAACATTTTCCCCGTGCGTCCCATACCCGATTGCACTTCGTCGACCATGAAGAGAATCCCGTGTGTACGGCAGAGTGTCTGGAGCTTCTGCATATATTCCGCAGACGGGACGAGGTAGCCTCCTTCTCCTTGAATCGGTTCGATGATGAGTCCTGCGTATTCATCCGGGGGATTGCGCCTGAAGAGTGTTTCTTTCAATGTATCAAGCGTATCCAGGTTTTTTCCTCGATAGAGATCGGGATAGGGAATGTGATCTGTGTCTTGCGGGACAGTGAATCCTCTTTGTTGTGCAGGGTGGCTGGCGGTAAAGGCGAGTGCTCCCGTCGTGCGTCCGTGGAATCCTCCGTAGCACGCAATGAACTTCTTGCGGCCGGTGTGGTAGGTGGCGAGTTTACGCGCTGCTTCCACTGCTTCCGTTCCGGAGTTCACAAGCATCACGCGCTTCGGATCAGCACCGGGTGCCAAGTGAGCGAGTTTTTCACAAAGCTCTCCATAGTAGGGATGCGTATGATCGCCGCCGGCAACATGCAGAAGTTGCTCTGCTTGTTCGGCGATGATCTGTTGGACTCTGCGGTCGCCGTGGCCAAGGCTGTTGACGCCGATACCGCTGGTGAAATCGAGGTAGCGATTGCCGTCGGGATCTTCCAGGAAACACCCATACCCATCTGCTGCGACGAATCCATATTCTTTTGTGAGGCACCGTGGCCCGTACTGCCCTTCACGTTCCAGAATGGCACGCGCCTTCGGTCCAGGAGGTGGAATGTGGATGTAGGGCATGCAATAGGTTTTTCCGGGATCAAGTTGGACGTGTCCTTGATCGAGAACTTCCGAACCAAGTTCATGGTCAAGATGCTTGGACATATTAGAGAAGAAGGAAAAGGGAAATAGTAAAGAGGAAAATGAAGGAAGTGTCAAAACACTACAACCGTAACCATGCCAGCAACCTTCCCATCCACCGTAATTGCGGAGGGCTGGTTAAAGGTTTGCTTTTGAGGATGTCGTGACGGAGTGTTTCGCGGACGGTCCAGAGAAGACGTGTGTGGCCGTTTTGGAGGAGCACATTTGTTTCTCCCATCTGATCCAGAGAGTTTTTCATGAGATTTCCCGAACCAATGAAGAGCTTCTTCTTATCTACCAGTAGGAGTTTGGCATGGAACATTCCCGGATACAGGAAGACCTGTGCCTGTCCGTGTGATTGAGAGAGCAGTTGGCCAATAGCATGCATGTTTGCATGATGTTGAAAATCGGGCTTTTCGGGAATGATGACGGTAACGCTGATGCCTTCTGCACTTCGTTTGGCAAGAAGGTTGACGATGTCTTCATCGCAGAAGTAGACATGTTCGATGACAATCGATTCCTGTGCTTCAGAAATGAGTTTGGTAAAGGCTGAACGCATATTCTTCACTCTCTCGGTGTTCATAATGATTTGTGCATGATTTGGACATAAAGATGCATGTTCTTCGAGGTAACTTTCTACAAATCGTGTCCCCTGCAGTTCGATCATATAGTCGTGCCACAGGTAACGGTACTCATCTGCAAGGTTCATTCCGGTAAGGAGAAGCGTGTGACCATCGATGATGTAGACCTTGGAGTGGTTATGGCGTTTCTCATGTTCAACGGTAATATTTGAATGTTTCCAAAATCGCATCCAAAAGGACTCTTTCGATTTTTGCGTTCCGAGGAAATCTTGGTGGTATTCAAAGAAATCTCCAACGGCATCCTTTTTGATGATCACTTTCACACCACGGTCGGCAATATCGAGAAGAACCGATGCCATGCGGCGTCCGGTCGTGTCGTCCTGCCAGACGAACATTTGGATCATGACGGTGTGTTGTGCTTGGTAGAGGAGCTGCTCTATGCGCTGGAATGCTTTGTCACCGTCCACAAAGAGCTGCATATTGGATTTTTTGAGGAGCCACCCTGCATCCGGTGAATGGAAGGCGATATTGATGCGAATGCGAAACACCGCACGCAGTGCATGGAGATGGGCGACAGATTCGAACTGCCGCGTTCTACTCAGCGTGCTTCGTAAAAACGCCTTGAAGCCACGGGGGGAGAGGAGAGGCATATACATTACTTTTTACGCTTTTTGGATCATTTTTTCCATTCTATTCTTTCATAAATGCAATTAATAAAATAGTATAGTATTTTGTCAAATAGCAGGAGGCCATAGTTGTTTAGGTACTGCAGCATCGCCTGTTTTCTGCTATACTGTTAAGATGCCCTTCGTGGATTATCTGCCGCTCATTGGGTCGATTCTCGGGATTCTCGGGATTCTTTGGATACTGCTGCTCTGGGTGCGGTGGATATATGATAAGCGACGTGAGGAACGGTTGGTGTTTTTACAGGTTATTCTTCCCAAAAAAGAGTCTCGCGATGAAAAAGAGGTGGATACCGAGGAGAAAGGTCGCGACTTTAAAGAGGTGATAGGTGTCATGGATCATTTTTACCAATCGGTACATGGGATGTATGACAGTACCTGGGGGCGACTCTTCCGTGGACAACCGTATTTTTCTCTAGAGTATGCAGCTCTTGCGAAGCAAATTATCTTTTTTGTCGTTGCGCCTCGTGAGATCGTGCAGTTTATCGAGAAGCAGGTGACGTCGTACTACCCCGATGCCATCATTGACGAGGTGGAAGACTACAACATCTTCACGCCAAAGTCCGTCGTTGTCGGTCGGTCTCTCATTGCAAGTAAAAATCATGTATCGACATTCAAAACCTACCAGCAACTCAAGAGTGATCCGCTGAACTCCGTCGCGAACGCATTTTCCAAACTCGAGGTCGAGGAGGGTGCAGCTATTCAGATTATTCTGCGACCGGTCAAAAACAGCTGGCAGAAAAAGTTGCAGAAACACGCATCGGATTTTCTGAATCCGAAGAAGAAAGGCATTTCTATTCTCAATCCTCTTACATGGATATGGGCACTCATGGATCTCTTCTCTCCGAACCAGGACGGTACGGCCGGCCCCAAAGAAGATTCTCCTACGGGAGAGCGCGTGTCGCAGGCGGTGGAGGAATACAGCAAACAGCTGGAAGAGAAGGCGGCATACCCCGGTTTTCATGCCGTGGTGCGTGTCGTCGCATCGGCCAACTCGCAGCCGCGGGCACAGTCCATTCTCGATACTATTGCAGCAAGCTTCGCGCAGTTCAACGATATTCGCGGAAACACCTTCACGCGTTCATCTCTCGAGAGCAGACGCGGCGTTGTCAGGCGCTTCATCAGACGCAGCGGCCGGCGCAGCGTGCGGGAGTGGTTCCGCTTCAAGCGTCTTCTTCTCGGAACGCTCGAAATTGCGAGCTTCTACCACTTTCCGAATATCAAGTACAACCGCATCGAGAACATTAAGTGGCAGATGTTCAAAGTGGCGCCGGCGCCGACCGATATGCCGGAGAGCGGACTCTATATGGGAACGAATACATTTCGTGGAGAGAAGCGGAAAGTATACATCGACGGAGAGGATCGGTTTCGCCACTTCTACATCATCGGTCAGACGGGTACGGGAAAATCGAATGTGTTGCAGGTTATGGCTCGCCAGGATTTGCATAGCGGACAAGGAATGTGTGTCATGGATCCCCATG
>Ga0210050_1002441_pt1 | contig 17852 bp, 25 predicted proteins | sample CryGey132114_all_FD_185463 | JGI IMG/M metagenome (GOLD analysis project Ga0210050, IMG submission 185463) | Groundwater microbial communities from aquifer - Crystal Geyser CG22_combo_CG10-13_8/21/14_all (SPAdes) (version 2) | ecosystem: Environmental > Aquatic > Deep subsurface > Groundwater ...
CTGCTCCCGCAGACCAGACAACCAACAAAAACAAGTCACCATAAAAGGAATAGCCTACAACATAGAGCACATAGATAAAACAATAAAAATCAGGTTAATTATAACCTGCTAAGGATTTCTACACCGCCTAGAAAACAGAAAAGCTTAAATATCTCTTTTTACATAATCTTTTAATGGAAAAAAATACATTAATTAGTTTAGTAATTGGATTAATAGTTTTTGCAATAGTGCTTTTTATTATAGCAGACAGTGCTTTTTGCACTGATATTTCAAAAGAAGCTTGTTTTAATTCAGTTTTGTTTCATCCAGTTTCAATAATTATGGCACTTATTATAGGGCTAATTGTTTTTGTAATTGCCTATTTTGTTACTAAACGATTTAACTCTTCCAAGTAACTTGAATCTGATCAGTCCTTTGTTTTGGTAAAATTTTGCTGTCTTTTATTTTAGTCCTTTTTCAGAATATAAATATGTAGTTTGACTTTTGTCAACATTAATCAAATTTTCTTTCTCTAATTGTTTTAAATAATGTGAAATTACACGCTTTTTTTTATTTAATCTATCTGCAAAGTCTTTAGCAGTGCTTTTTTTGTTAAGTTTTTTTAATTTGTTCAAATAATATTTTTTGGCAGTATTTCTTATTACTTGCTTTTTTTTGTAAGTTAATAATATTTTCTTAAATTTGTTCTTCTTATTCTGGTGATTCAAATTAAAGCTCAATTCTTTCAATTTCTTAAACTTTTGATAACTGGTAATAGTTAATTGGGTTATTTGTTTGCCTTTATTAATTGATGCTGAGATTCCAACTTTTTTGAGAAGCTTTTTCCATTCTAATAAATATTTTTCATTTTGCATTCTCACTCTTATCCTTCTGTTAAGTTTATATTGATTAATGCTTCCTTCGCAATCAACAACGACTCCAAAAACAGGCGCGATAATTTCTTTTGGTGTTGTTTTTAAATACTCATTAATTTCTATTGTAAGTGAATTTGTTTTTTCTTCCAAAATTTCTCTTAAAAAAGTAGTAAAACATTTGTTGGAAGCTCTGAGTGTGCAATAAACAAAGCTATTAGAATTACTAATTTTGAACTCATTTTGAGTTATTGTCGTGTTAATGTTAATTTTTTGATCGCCATATTTTAAAGAATACTTTGAAGATTCAAAGTTACTCCAAAATGAAATCCTGTCTAATTCATTTGAAAAACCATTCCTGCCAAAATGGAATTTTTTTGTTTTATTATTTTCATATGATTCTATTTTATTTTTTTCATTCCATTCTTTTGGAATTTTAATTCTTATGTTTAATAATTTTGATGTTTTGATTCCCTGTTCTTCTAGTAAAGATTCAAATAATTTTATTAGTTCTGGTGTTTTGCTAGTAATTGAAATGCGTCCTTTTTTGTTTCACCACCCTTCAACTTTTAAAGCTTCTACAAGCATTGCTAGTTCTAAATAGTATTCACTGCGTTTTAATAGAAATGAATTTTTAGCATGTTTAGTTTTTACTAAAATTTTGTTTTTATCATTTGTAATTTGGAATGTTTCATTATCAATAAGCATACTTAAAATAGATTTCTCTTTTTTTTAAATGAAAACGAAACGCCAAGTTGCTGGTGATGTTCATGTCCAAGTAATCTGAATTTGATCTGTACGTTCCTTTGGTCTTATCTGACTTTCTGATAGTTTTGTTGTAATTCCATTTTTGAACATTAAAAGTCCTAGCCAGCTGATTTGTGTGCCATTATCCACGCAGACTTCTCTTGGAGGAACAAAAAATTTTGCTTTTCTTTGTTTGCACATTTCTTTCATCATTTTTCTTAATGCATTGCTTGAAGCAACTCCTCCGGTCAAAAGCAGTTCTTTTTTTCCTGTGTGCGCCATTGCCCTTTCAGAAACCTCTGTCAGCATTGAAAAAGCAGTATGCATTAAACTATACACTAAATCTTTTTCGTTTTCTTTTTTGATTTTTTGTTTTCCTGCTGTAAGCAGGCCGGAAAAAGCCAAGTCCATTCCTTTAACAGTATAAGGCAGTTCAATAAATTTTTTTCCAGTAAAATACATTTCATCCATTTTTGGGCCGGCAGGAAATCCCAGATGTATTTCTCTTCCAAAAACATCCAAAAAATTTCCTATTCCAATATCAATTGTTTCCCCGAAAACCCTGTATCTTCCTTGTTCTAAACCAATAATCTGTGTATTGGCGCCGGAAGCATAACAAGTAATTGGATCTTTTGCTTTTGTAAGTTTCCTGCCGATTTCAATGTGTGCAATGCAATGATTTACCCCAACCAAAGGCTTGTTATGTATAAGAGAAAGAGTTCTTGCTGTTACTGCTCCTACTCTCAAACAATTTCCTAATCCAGGTCCTTGAGAGAACGCAACCAAATCAATTTCTTTCCATGAAACATCTGCTTTTTCAAGTGCATTCTGAATTACTTTTTTTGCATTTTTATAATGAAAGTCTGCTGCTTCTCTTGGATGAATTCCAACAGAATCTTTTTTAACATAAGAAATTTTTTCGTTTGCAAGAATTTTGCATTTTTCGTTTACTATTCCTATCCCGAAAGTATGTGCAGTTGACTCAATTCCTAAACAAATCATTTTTTCGCCATCTTTTTGATGAAACTTTTTCTAAAAGTTTCTATTTCTTTTAAAGTTGTTTTTCCTTTTCTCACAATCTTTTTTTCTTGAACATCATAAATCGTGCTTGGTTCATTTTCTGCAAGAGTTTTTGCATCAAAAATAAAGTCAACTTTTTTTCCAAGTATTTTGACTGCTTCTTTAAAAGAATAAATTGGTTTTTTTCCTGAAAGGTTTGCGCTGGTTGAAATTATTGGTTCGCCTATTGTTTCAACAATTGAGTTTGCAATTTCATTTGAACTAATCCTTAAAGCAATTGTTTTTTCGCTTACTTCTTTTGGAATTAATTCTGTCCCTCTTGTTTTTTTCGGTACAATCAAAGTTAAATTCCCTTTAAATTCTTCAAGCAGTTTTTCTGCTTCAGGATTTATTTCAGCAAATTTTTGGGCCATTTCTTTTGAAGAAACAAGAATTACAAATGGTTTTTTTCTGTCTTGTTTTATTTCCCTGATTCTTTTAATTGATTTAATATCACTTATTTTACAGCCTATTCCATAACTTGTTTCTGTGGGATAAACTATTACCCCGTTTTTTTTCAGCACAAATACTGCTGTTTTTATTCCAACATTCATTAAATCACCAGAATCAGGCTGACTGCATTAAACGCCATGTGCCCTAAAATTACTGGAATCAAATTATTGGTTTTTTTAAAATAATAAGCTAAAAACAATCCTGCAATAAATGCTCCTATTATCTCAATTATCGAACCATACATAAAATGGGCTAACCCAAAAATAATTGAAGAACCAAAAATGCCGATTTTTGTTACTAAAAATCCTCTGAAAAAAATTTCTTCTGCAAAAACCCTTACAACTAAATAGTATAACATTAGAAAAGGGCTTACTTCAACTATTGTTTTGACTGTTTCATTTACCTTATCTAAATCATTTACTTGAATTAAACTGCTTGCAATTGATATGGCAAACATTATTGCAATCAATCCGGCTAAAATTTGAATTGAGTTTTTTGTCAGTTCTTTTTTGTCTATTTTTTTGATTCCCAGTTCTTCAAAAGATTTTTTTATTGAATGATTTTTGAAGTAATAATAAATTAATGGAAAGAGAATCAGAATTAAATCCAGTGAAATTATTTGCATTATTTTTTGGATTATTTTTGTTCCCCTTTGTCTTTCCATTCAGTGTAAGAACAGTTTCCACAAGAATACCTGTTTTTGTGTTCAGCTAAAAATACCCCTGAACCACATTTAGGGCAGAACTTGCTTTTTCTTTTTAGTTCTCCGCCTTTTACTTCATATTTTTCTGATTTCTTTGAATTTGGGTGTTTTTTTCTAACTTTTTTTGTCATTAATTCACCTTATTTTTTCTTTTTTTTACTTTCAAGTTTCTTTTTTTCTTTTGCTGCTTTTTTTGATTCTTTTGTTTTTTTTATTCTTTCTTTGTCTCCAGCAAAATTTCTTCCCAGAACATAATCTAATTCAACTTCTTTCATTTTTTCTTTGTCTTTGTATGTTCTTGCTTTTCCTGTGCAATACTTTTCTCCAAAATTTTGCTTTATTTCTGTTATTACTGTTGAATCAGAGTTTGATTCAGTTAAAGCTGAAATTTTTTCTTTTAAGTCTGTTATTTTTGGTGTTGAATTAATTTCTGTTACTTTAAAGTCTATTTCTTCTCTTGAAAGTAATGGATTGCTTTTTTTGTTGGTTATTTCTACTTTCATTGTGATTCCTCCGGTTTCTTTTTATCTGCTTAATCTTAATGCGTGTTTTCCTGTGGTTGTAATTCCCATTTTTTTTGCTATCTCTGATTTTTCCGGGTCAGTTATTACTACATAGCCTCTCCAGAAAGTAGTAAAGCTGTTGCTTCCACAGTTAGGACATTTGTCTCCTTCTTCTATTACCCTTCTGCATTCTCTGCATGCTTTTCCTTTACTCATTTATTCTCCAACTCCATTTTTTTTGATTAAACTTTTTTTAAAAGTTTATTTTTCTGGGTTTTTTTTTCAATTTCTTTTTTTTCTACTTTTGGTGTGTTTTCTTTTCCTTTCTTTATTTTTTCTTTTCTTTTTAAGTCTATTGCAAGCCATTCCTCTTTTCCTAATCCTGGCTGTCTCATTGTTAAACCTAATTTTGAATTTGGGATATTCCCTTTTAGACTGCAGGTTACAATTCTTGCTATTACTTGGTCTTCTAAACCCAGTTTTTTGTTTGTTTCTTTTCCAATAAACCCTGGGCCTTTTGCATCATAATTAATATAATCATTCATTATCTGGCTTACATGAATTAATCCTTCTATTGGTCCTGTTCTGACAAATGCCCCGAATTCAGTTATTTCTGTTATTGTTCCTTCAACTATTTCTTTTGGTTCTGGTTTGTAAACTAATGCCTTATATTCTGATTCATAGTAGGCTGATCCGTCCCCTGGAATTACTTTTCCTTCTCCTACTTTGTCTACTTCTAATACGGCAACAATTACTCCGACACTTTCATCTACTATTCCTTCATATTCCTCTTTTACTATTTTTAAAATTGATTCTTCCAGTTTTCCTCCAAAGTCTTTTGGCGGGACCCTTACAGTGTCTTTCATTGAAATTATTGCATACATTTTGTTTCCTCCTTATTTATTCAACAACAATAACCTTTTTTTGTCTTACGAATGCGGTTTTAAAACCTTTCTTTTTTATTGCTCTTCTTAACTCTTTATCATTGGTTGCTATAATAAAACCTTGTTCTGCTAATTCCTTCATTTTTTTATCTGCTTCCTGGTTTTCTCCTTTAATTATTTTGCATTTTTTTTTAATCATTATTTCTGCTATTAAAACATTTTTTGCTTTTGTTTTGTTTTCTTTTTTTAGTTTTTCCATTTCATGTAATACTTCTGTTGGAACAAAAAATTCTGTTTTTCCCAAAAATTTTTCTATTTCCTCAAAAACATCTAGTTTTAGTTCTCCTATTGCTAAAAGCATGTTTGTATCTAACACTACTTTATTGAATTTCTCCATAAGCAATTAATCTCCATCTTGTTGCATCTTTTATGCTTACTGCAATTCTTTGTCCTTTGTCTACTGAAATTGGAACTTTAAGCGTAACGTCAATTAAATCTTTTTTTAGTGAAACAATGGTTCCAATTGTTGTTGCTGTTCCGGCACTTAATACAATTATTTCTCCTTGTTTTACTTCGTTTTTTTTGTCTGTTATTTCTCTTTTAAAGTAATTTAATTTCATTTTTATTTCTGAAACAGGATCTGAAACTGTTCCTATTTTTCCCAGTACATTTCCTTTCATTTGATCGTTTTTTGTTAAATTTGGATCAATTAAAGTTTTAACTGAAATTAATCCGCCTGGAACTGCTTTTTTTATGGTTCCTCCGGCAGTGCTTAATTCAACTACTTTTATTTTTGTTTTTTTATTGTTTATTCCAGGGCTTAACTCCAGTTCATCTCCTTCTTCTATTTTTCCCTGAAGTATTGTTCCGCCTAAAACCCCTCCAACTATTTCTTTTGGTTTTGCGCCTGGTTTGTTAATGTCAAAACTTCTTGCAATAAACATTTTTACTGGTTTTTTTTCATCTACTTTTGGGGAAGGAATATTTTTTTCTATTGCTTCAATCAATAAATCCATGTTTGTTCCGAAATGTGCGGCAGTTGGAATTATTTCAACTTTTTCGTATTCAAATTCTTTCAGGAAATTTTTTATTTGCTTGTAATTTTCTTCTGCTTTTTTTTTGTCAACTAAATCTATTTTGTTTTGTGCTACAACAATGTTTTTTATTCCGCTGATTTTTAATGCCATTAAATGTTCTTTTGTTCTTGGTTGAGGGCAGAATTCATTTGCGGCTATTACTAGTATTGCTCCATGCATTAATGCTGCTCCTGAAAGCATTGTAGTCATTAGGGTTTCGTGTCCTGGCGCATCAACAAAACTTACTTTTCTTAATTTTTTTCCTTTTTTTTCGCAGTTAGGGCACTTTTCTTTTGTAGAAAAAGCTTCTGCTCCTTTGCAGTCAGGACACTTATAAAATACTGTGTCTGCATAACCTAATCTGATTGAAATTCCTCTTTTTAGTTCTTCTGAATGAGTGTCAGTCCATTTTCCGCTTAATGCCTGGGTTATGGAAGTTTTTCCATGGTCAACATGGCCTATTAAGCCAATGTTAACTTCTGCTTGTTCTGCTTCTTTTTTCATTTTCATCTTCTCGTTTTTTGCAGTACGGGCTTGTCCCGTACCTCGTATTCAACTGCCAAAACAGTTGTTAAGCTTTCTTAATTTTTCCTTTTGCTGTTTTTGCATCTCCTGCCAGTTCCACATTACCTACATTTTCCAGTGAATCTTTAACCAGTTTTTCTTTTGCGCTAATTTTTTCTTCTTTTTTGTCTTCTGTGATTTCTTTCCCAAATATTTCTTCTAGTTTTTTTGTTCCTTGTTTTGTTATAACCAAATTAACTTGTTCTGTTTCTTCACTAATAGTGTTTCCTCTTACACTGACTCTTTTTCTTTCTCCTTTTCGTTTTGGATGAAAGCCAATGCCACCTTTAATGAAAATTTTTTTTCTTGCGATTCCAGGAATATCTGTTCTCATTGGAAATCCTTGTTTGTCGCTGCCTCCGCTGATTTTTGCTTCATATCCTTCTAATCCAATGGAATCCAGTTTTACTTGTTCTCCTATTTTTTTGTTTAATAATAATGCTGTTGTTTCAACTTTTTTTCCAAAAGCTTTTCTGGTTTTTGGATCACTTAATACTATGTTCATTTAGCTTCCTCCTGTAATTTAACTTCTTTTATTTTTTTAAGTAATTCTTTTTCTTCTTCATTTAATATTCCTTGGCTGTTTTCCAGTTTTTCCATGTCTTTTTCTGAAATAAAACTAATTAATTCATCATTGTTTTCTATTCCTCTTCCTAGTACGGCATCGCTTATTGAGATTGCTACTTCTTCTCCTTTTGATGCGTTTTTTATTGTTTCTCCGTTGTTTTGTATTCCCTGAACTTTTCCGACTATTTTTCCATTTTTCATTAATTTTGTTCCTGTTTTTAATTTTCCTTCCAGTATTTTTGCTCCGATTATTACTGGTTTAGCATTTCTGAAAACATTTTCCGGCATTAATTTTATTTTTACCGGAAACACTACTTCAGCTAAAAAATCTTTTTTTGCTTTTTCTTTTTCTTCAATAACCCATTTCTCGTATTTTTCAATTAAATTATAAATTATTTTTTCATTGAATATTTTTATTTCATTTTTTTTTGCTTCTTCTATTGCTTCTGGATTAATTTTTGTGTTAAAAGCCAGAATTACTCCTTGAATTTTGTCTTTTTCTTTTACTCCTTCTGCTTCAATTACATCTCTTCTTGTTATTTCGCCTACATTTGCTTTTCTTACTTTGATTCCTTTTTCTTGTAATAATTTTATTGTTGCTTCTAATGACCCTAATGTGTCTGTTTTGATTATTACTCCGTTTTCTTCTGAATCAATTTTTATTGACTGAATTTCTTTTTTGATTTCTTCTATTTCTTCTTTTGTTGCTTTAACTATTAAAGGTGAGCCGGCTAATGCATTTTCTAATCCTGGTGCAGCAATCTTTAATCCTGATGCAGCATGAACTTCTTTAACTGAATCAAATCTTTCTTGCGGTGCACTAATTTCATCTAATGGTTTTGGCAGCAGTAATGCCCTGATTTTTGTTTCAATTATCCCTTGTTTTCCTGCTAAAACAATTTGGTCTCCTGTTCTGATTGTTCCGTCATACAAAATTACATCAATTGTTTTTCCCAAGCCTTTTTCTTCTTTTACTTCTAATATTGTTCCTTTTCCTCTTCCTTTTACTTCAATGTTTAATTTTTTTTCTAAATATTTTTGGCTTAATCCTGCTAAAAACATCAGTACTTCAGGAAAGCCTTCTCCTGTTTTATTGCAGATTGGGATTATTGGAATTTCTTTTGTGAAATTCTGTATTCTGTCAAATCTTTCAGTTAAAAAACCTTTTTTGTGGGCTTCTCCTACAATGCAGTAAAGTTTTTTGTCTAATTCTTCCAGCAATTCTTTGCTTTGGTTTTCTTTGTTTTCGGTAAAACTTAATTTTTTTGAATCCCATCCCTGCATTTTGTCTATTTTAGTCATTGCAATGATGAAAGGAACTTTAAATGCCTTTAAAATATCCAAAGATTCCAGTGTTTGTTTTTCGCATCCTTTAATGCAGTCAACTGTTAATACTGCCAAGTCTGCAATGCTTCCCCCTCTTTTTCTTAAATTAGAGAATGCTTCGTGCCCTGGGGTGTCAATAAATAATAATCCCGGAATCTTTAATTCAAACCCGTATTTTTTTGTTAGTTCTCCGGCCAAATTTTTTACTATTTCAATTGGAACTTCTGTTGCACCAATATGCTGTGTTATTGCTCCTGCTTCCTGTGAAACAATTTTTGTGCCTCTAATCATGTCTAAAAAACTTGTTTTTCCTGAGTCGACATGACCTAATACAGTTATTATTGGCTTTCTAATCATTTAATTTCAGTCCTGTTGAACCAAATCCGCCTTCGCCTCGGGAAGTGTCATCTAGTTCTTCAACAAATTCTATTTCAGCTAATTCAATTTTATTAAATACTAATTGAGCAATTTTTGTTTTTTTTTCTGCAGTAAATTTTTTTTTTCCGTGATTAATTATTATTACCCCTATTTCTCCTCTGTAACCTGAGTCAATTGTTCCCGGAGTATTTAAAACAGTTATTCCTTTGTTTAATGCCAAACCAGATTTTGGTCTTACCTGCCCTTCAAATCCTTCCGGAATAGCCACTTTAATTCCTGTTTTAACTAATTTTATTTCGCCTGGAAGAATTTCAATTGTTTCTGCTGCATACAAGTCTATTCCTGCATCTCCTTTGTGAGCTAATTCCAGTTTTACTTCTGGATTTAATTTTTTTACTTGTACTTTCATTTAATTCCCTTTTTCTTTTTTTTGATTTTAATTTCTTTTTTTATGGTTTTTTTCAATTCTTTAATTTTTTTTTCTTCAATTTTTTTAACTTATTCTTTTTAATTTATTTTTTTTGTTTTTCTTTTTTTTATTTGTGCATTACTTCCCATTCTTTTTTTGTGTATGCATGCAGTTCTTTTTTGTCAAACCATAAGTTTACTTCTCTGGCTGCCTGCTCTAAGTCTTCTGATGCATGAATTAAGTTTCTTACACTTCTTTGTTTTTCATCAGCTAAATCATATGAGTCAACTGTAAAATCCCCTCTAATTGTTCCTAAGTCTGCTTTTCTTGCTTCAGTGTTTCCAATTAATTTTCTTCCAATTTCAATTGCATGGTATCCTTCAAATGTTATTGCCACTATCGGCCCTTCAGTTAAATACTCTGAATTTTGTGAATGAATTCTTTTTGCTATTTCTTCGTCTGTTTCTTTTACTGTTATTCCTTTTTTTTCAGCTAACTTTCTTGCATTTTCTCCAAGTTTTTTTGTCCATTCAGGGGTAATCACATAATGTTTGTCTGCTGTTTCTTTTGTTGCCTGAACCATTTTCATTCCTGCAATCTTTAATCCTTTTTGTTCAAATCTTTTGATTATTTCTCCAATCAAACCTCTTTGAACTCCATCGTGTTTAACTAAAATCAAAGTTCTTTCCATTTAATCACCTATTTTTCTTTTTTGATTACTTTTTTTAAAAGTTTATCGCATTTACTGTTTTTTTCCTTTTTTTATTTTATGGTATTCGCTTGCCCATTTAGTGTTTCTTGGATTCCGCTTTAATTTCAGCAAATTTTTTTCGCATTTGCCTGAACAAAAATTAAAGGTTGTACCCTCTTTTTTTACAAACATTAATCCTGTTCCTTTTTTTATTTCTTTTCCGCAAAAACTGCATTTCATTTTTTCTCACCCCAACCCGCTTTCGTGCGGGTGTAACGGTGCACCACTTTCAGTGGTGCTAGCCCCATGCAAAGCACGGTGCCTCGTACTCAACTGCTGAAACAGTTGTTTTGATTAAACTTTTTTTAAAAGTTTACTAAGCTTTGATTTCTTTTGCTTCTCTTTCAGTTGAAAGCAAAATTATTACGTCTCCTTTTTTGATTATTCCTTTAACATTTCTTCTTTTTACTCTGCCTTGTTCTGGTCCTTCTAAAATTTTGCAGAGTACTTGGATTATTTCTCCATGAACTCCTGTTCTTTGGATTACTTCAACTACTTCTGCTGGTGTTCCTCCTCTTTCTGCCATTTATTCACACCTTTTTTAATTCGCTTACTTTTTTTATTACTTCTTCTAGTTCTTTTTTTGCGCTTCCTTCTTCTATTAATGCGATTGAAGCTGTTCCGACTGCTATTCCTGCTTTTTCCCCTAGTTCTTTTTTTGTTGAAATAAAACTATAAGGAATTTTTTTTTCTTCGCACAGCAAAGGCAAATGCATTACTAGTTCTTGTGGAGAAACATCTTCTGCAATAAAAATGATTTTTGCTTTTCCTCTTTCTATTGCTTTAGTTGTTTCATTTACTCCAATTCGAATTTTTCCTGTTTTGGTTACTTTTTCGATTAATTCGAATTGCTTTTCTTTTAATTCCTTGCCTACGCTGAATTTAACGTATTCTGCCATTTAAAATCAACCTCCTTGCAGCCATTTATGGCTGTTCATTGTCATCGGCAAAATGAGACTTATTAAAACGTGTGAAAAAAGCTTTTTAAAGGTATTTTAGAGGGATAATTTGAGGTTTTTCATTTATGGGTAAACCATAGCGTAATGCTTTTTTTGTTTATTTCATCTATTCTGCAGTAACCAAAGGATTCCAGCTGAACTGTGTTTCCTGTTTCTTCTTCAAGAATTTCTTTGTCTATTATTCCGTGTTTTTTGGTTGAATCATCCATTATTATTTCTGCATTGGTTTCAGATAAAATCCAGTTAATTAAAGGCTTGTTTTCAAGTTTTTGTATTCCAGTGAACTCGCCAAAAATTTGCATTTCGTCTTTTCTAATGACTCTGAAGTTTAGTGCATGCTTTAATCTCGCAATTTTTCCTATTTCTAATTTTTTAACATCTTTTTTTGAAATCAAAAAACTTTGTGTTCCTGCTTTTAATCCATAAACTCTTACTTGATCAGGGTAATCAGGATGCAATGGCTTTTCTATTTCCATTTCAGGAATAAAATTCACTTCTAACCTGATTGGCTCTTCAATAAAATAATATCTGTCTGATTTAGAGTCAATAAAACTTTTGTTTAAGTCAATTATTCTGTTAAAATCAATTGTCACATCAGAGCTTTTTACTCCAATTTCTTTAATTATTTCTTTGATTGTTTTAGCTGAAAAACCTCTTCTGCGAAGCGCTTGAAGTGTGCCTAATCTTGGGTCATCCCATCCTTTATACATTCCTTGTTCTATTCCTTCTTTTATTTTTGAAGTGCTTAACACCATTTCTTTTAGTTTGATTCTTCCTGTGTGAAATGTATGCGGATAAATCCATTTGAAGTAGTCATACAAGAATTTTTGTTTTTCAGCGTTTTGTGCATGTTCTTGCCCTCTGATAATTAGTGTTACTCTTAGTTCATGGTCGTCTATTGCTGAAGCAAAATTATATGACGGCCATACATGATATTTGTCTTTTACCCTTGGGTGCTCTGGATTATCAACTATTTTTGCTGCCCACCAGTCTCTTAAAGAAGGGTCTTTTGAATTCAAATCTGTTTTAATTCTTAGTACTGCTGTTCCTTCTTTTATTTCATGTGAAAGCATTTTATCAAATTCTTTTGCTTGTTCTTTTGCATCTTTTTCCCTGCAACTACATCCTTTATTTTGGTCAATTAATTCTTTCCATTTTTCTTTTTCACAAAAACAAACATATGCTTTTCCCATTGAAATAATTTTTTTCATAAAAGCATAATATACTTCCATTCTGTCTGAAGCAAAATACATTTCATCTACTTTTACTCCAAGCCAGTCAAAATCTTTTTTGAATACTATTTCAGGGTTAGCCATTGGTTTTTTTACTTTTGGGTCAGTGTCATCAAACCTTAAAATAAATTTTCCATTATATTTTCTTGCATATTCATGAGAATTTAATAAAGCTCTTGCGTTTCCTAAATGAATTGGCCCATTTGGATTTGGAGCATATCTTGTTACTACTTTTTCTTTGTCTGCCCAGTCTAACTGCATTTCTTCTTTATGTTTTCTTTCAGGCAGTTCATCAAATGAATCAAATGAATTGAATTTTTCTTCTAATTCTTTTTTGTCCATTGAATTAACTTTTTCAACTATTTCAGTTATTTCTTTTATTTCTACACTTAAATTTTTAGCTAGATTTTTGTCTATTGCCATTAGTTTTGAAATAACTGCTTTTAGTTCTGCTTTGCCTTGGTGTTCTATTGCATTTTTTACTGCATACTTTAAAGTTAATTGCTTTAAAAGTTCATCCATGATTTATTCCTTCAATTACTAAATCTGAATAAAATTAGTTTTAATTTTATGCTTTAGCTTTTTTTGCAGCAAAACTGGTTGTTTGGACAAAAATTGTCTTTTGTTGTGTATCCTTCAGCACAGGTTTCTGAAGAGCATATTCCGTTTATTTCATCACAGGTTTTTTCTTTTGGCTGAATTGCTTTTCCAACTGGATCTCCACCAATAACATTTAACAGTAAAACAGCAGTTAAAATCACTAAGACAAATGTTCCATATCTTTTTGCCTGGCCTTTTTCTATTGCGTCTTTTAATTTGCTTAAATAATTCATTTCTGTTTTTTCATCCATAATATCACATTAGTTTTTTGTATATTTAAATTTTACTTTTATTTCTCCCATTTTTGGCTGAAATGAGTTGATAAAGCGTCAATTAAACTCTTGTTTTGAAGTATTGCAAAATAATATCTTTGCTTTTGTTCTTTGAAGTCATCTAATCCTAAAACAATTTTTTTTCCGTCAATTACAAAAGCATTAAGTGAATGAACTGAATTTTTTGAAGAAACCGCTGAACCAAAAATTTTGTTTATTTCTTTATCACTGTGAATTAATTGAACATTAACTTTGTTTTTTACTGCTTTAGCTAAAGCTTCATCCAAAAAAATTCTTTTTTCTTTTATTTCAGTGAAACCTATTACGTTTTTTTTTGCTTTTAAAATCTCTGATGCAAGAATTCTATCAAAATCAGTTAAACTTTTCACTCTTAAAACATTTTCTTGTGTTTCATTTATTTCGTTAAATTTTATTCCTTGCTTTAGTTTTAATGCGTTTTCTTCTATTTCTTTGAATTCTTTTCTTTTTACTTCAATTAGTTTTTCTATTACTTTATTTGATTCAATTGACTGAAACTTTTTTGGTCTTCCGTGCAAAGGAATAACCAAACCTTTTTTTTCAAGTTTTTCAAGCACATCATAAACTCTTGTTTTTGGAATGTCTGTGTTTCTGCTGATTTCCGGTGCCTCTAAAGCCCCTTTTTCAATTAAAGACAGAATTGCTTTGGATTCATATTCAGTTAAACCCAGTGAATTCAGATAAGAAACAGTTTCAGAGTTCATACTCTAAACAAAGACAGAAAGGAATTTAAATTTACTCTTTACAGTGAACTAATTAGGCATTAATCCATTCTCTTAGATTGTCCTGTAAAACAAACTTTTTGTGCTTTAATTCCTCAGTATTTCTTGCTCCAATTAAAAACATTGAAATAACCAGTTCTTCTTTAAATGAATCCAACAAATTTTCAACTGATTTTTCGTTTCCTGCATTTCTGATAGCAGGAACAGCTATTCCTGCTAAATCTGCTCCTAATACAAGGCTTTTACACACATCTAATCCATTTCTTATTCCGCCAGAAGCAATAATCTTTTTTTTAGAAGCTTTTTTTGTAAACAAAACTGAGGCAGCAGTCGGAATCCCAAACTCGCCAAAAACTTCTCCTAATCTTTTTTTTCCATGCAAAATTGAATCAATTTTGACAAAAGAAGTTCCTCCTCTTCCGGCAACATCAATTGCATTGATTTTAGTTGAATCAAGTTTTTTTGCGGTTTCAAATGAAATCCCGTTTCCGACTTCTTTAACTATAACAGGAAAATTGCTTTGTTCAGCAAAATTTTTAATGCTGTTAAAAACTTCAGAAAACCCTTTTGTTTTTGAGTTCTGCATTAATTCCTGTGCAGAATTCAAGTGAACTGAAACTGCATCAGCCTGTATTTCTTCAGCAAAATCATCAATTTTTTTTGCAGAGTGTTTTGCCAGTTCTAATGCCCCTATATTTGCTTCCAAAAAAATTGAAGGGCAATATTTTCTTAATTTGAAGAATTCTATTTTAGATTTGTTTTCTAACCCTGCTCTCATTGAACCCAAAGCAAAACCAATGCCTTTTTTTTCGCATGCCAAAGCAATGTTTTTATTTAATTCAAAAGATTTTTTTGTTCCTCCTGTAATTGGTCTGATGCAAAGCGGGAAAGAAAATTTTTTTCCCAAAAAAGTTGTTTGGGTTTTAATTTCAGTTAGTTCACAATCCAATAACGGATTATGTATAAGTTCAATCTCTTCGAATAAACTTGTTTTTCTGAATTGGCTTTCTTTTTTCATTGCAGTTTTTAAATGCAAATCTTTTCTTTTTTCTGTTTTCATTCAAAAAACCCTATTGAAGCATAAGCTACAACACTTGAATTATCCCCTGTTGTTTTTCCTGAATTGCTATAATCTATGAGTTCAGCTTTTTTTATGCCTTTCTTTTTGCAGTATTGCATTAAAACTTCTATTGCTGAGTGCCCGCAAATGCTTAACCTTTCATTTTTAACAAGCTCGTGAAATCCTTTTACATTCATTTTTTTGATTAATTTAATTGCCTTGAAATCGTTTTCTTTTGCTTTTTTTGATGACAGAAAATGAGTGAAATCGCTTGAAGCAATCACTGAAAACTTTTTTCCAAGAATTTTTTCTGTTTCAATCAATGTTTCTGCCAGTTTTTCAAGTTCTTCAGAATTTTCTGTCATTAAAGTAATTGGAACAATCTTGAATTCTTTAAACAGATACTGCAAGAAAATCAGTTGAATTTCAATTGAATGTTCTTGTAAATGAGCTATTTCATCTTTTTTTGCTTTTGAATTTAATTCAGTTATTTTTTCAACAGCTTTTTTGTCTATTTCTGTTTCTCTTAAAGGAGTAACCCATGTTCCTTCCGGATAAACTGATATTTTTTCTCCGTAACCAGTGTGATTTGGGGAAAGAATCACAACTGTTTCAGGTTTTTGCATTAAAGAATAAGAATATGAGGCAGTCTGGCCTGAATAAATTGTTCCTGCGTGAGGTGAAATAAAATAATTAGTTTTTTTTGAAGTTTTTTTCACTTTAGAAAAAAAAGTTTTTAATTGAGTAATTATTTCTTGTTTGTTTTTTGGATAAAAGCTTCCTTTAATTACTGCTTCTCTTAGCATAATAAAAAAATGGGAAAATGTTTTTTTAAAGAGTGTTTTTGTTAAAGATTTTTTTTTAAACGGTTGTTTTATTAGTATCTTTGATTTGATGAACTTTCTCTTCTGTTTGTTGGACCGTCTCTTCTGTCTGAAGTACTGTCTCTTCTAAGTTGTTTTCCGCCTTTTTTTCCTCTTCTTTTTGCTTCTGCAGTCCTTTTTTCTTTTAGTAATTCTTCTTTTCCTTCTTTTATTTTGTATTCAAAGTCTTCAACTGTTACTTTGAATTCTTCTTCGTTTTTTATTTCTTTTCTTTCAGTTAAAGTTTTTTTTGCAAGCATCCAGTAAACTAATGCAAGGCTTTTTCTTCCTTTGTTGTTGACTGGAATAATTAAATCAACATCTTTTGTGTTGTTGTTTGTTGAACATAAGGCTATTATTGGTATTTTCAGTTTTTTTGCTTCTTTTATTGCCTGAAAATCTGAATCTGGTTCAGTTACAATTAATAAATCTAATTCAAGAAATTTTTTTCCTTCTGGATTAGTAAAGCTTCCTGGAATAAATCTTCCAGTTAATGCTTTTCCGCTTGTTGCTTGAGCAAACTGAATTACCGGAGTTTTTCCGTACAATTTTCTTGATGCAACAATTATTTTGTTTTTATCGTATTTTGAAATAAATTTTGATGCTATTTCTATTCTTGAGTCAAGTGTTTGAATATCCATTACTTTTAATCCATCATCTCTTCTTTTATAAATATATTTTTTCATTCCGTCTGTTTTGTATTTTGTTCCAATATGGGCGCCTGTTTTAAGGTATTTTTCTGAGTCAGTACTTTCATTCATTTTTTATCCCTCATTTGCTGTATTTTATTATATCGTCCATTAAATCTACGTGGCTTAAAAGCATTCTTCTGCAGCAATATCTGTCTATTCCTAAACTGTTTAATATTTCTTCTGCGTTTTCTCCTTTTGAAACTCTTTTAGCAAATTCTTCGTAATATTCTCCTACAACTTTCCCGCATGAAAAGCATCTTACTGGAATTATCATTTTCATTTCACCTCTTTGAGCTCTGCTTCTTTTTTCTTGCTTTTGTTCCCAATGGTTTTTTTGGTTCAACTCTTCTGTGGTCATCAACCATCAATAATCTATCATATTTAATGTATTTTTCTTTTAGTTTTTTGTCGTTAGTGTATTCAACTATTGCTTTTGCTATTGCGCTTCTTGCTGTTACTGCTTGGCCCATAAAGCCTCCGCCTTTTACATTGATTTTAATGTCTGTTTCTTTTATTAAATCTCCGGCCAGTTTTATTGGCTCTAAAATCATTTCTTTAACATAATATGGCTGAACAAATTCGATTTTTCTTTTGTTTAAAGTTATTTTTCCTGTTCCTGTTTTGATTACTGCTCTTCCAATAGCTCTTTTTTTCTTTGATTTAATCATCATTCCATATTTTTTGCTTCTTTTTGCCTTTTTTTTCTTTTTTTTTGATGGTTCTGTTTCTTCGTCTTCTGTTGCTTTTTCTTTCATTTCCTCAAATTCTTTTTTTATTTCTTCTTTTTTCTTTTCCTCTTTTTTTTCAACTGGTTTTTCTTTTATTTCTTTTTTATTTTCAGCAGGAATTTCTTTTTTAAGTTCTTTTGTTTTTTCTTGTGTTTCTTTTTTTTGGGCTTCTTCTTTTTCTTTTTTAACTGGTTCTTTTTTTGTTTCTTCTATTTTTTCATTTGTTTTTGATGAAACTTTTTCTAAAATTTTCTTTTGTTCTGTTTCAGTCATTTAATCACCATTTTGCTCCAAGCAATTTGCTTATTTCCCCTAATTGAACTGTTTTTTCGTTTGTCTGGCTTTTTGCTTCTTTTATTTCAAAAAAATCTTTTTTGTTGAATTCTTCTGGTTCTCCAATATAAACTTTAAGTT
>Ga0210050_1002442_pt1 | contig 17847 bp, 22 predicted proteins | sample CryGey132114_all_FD_185463 | JGI IMG/M metagenome (GOLD analysis project Ga0210050, IMG submission 185463) | Groundwater microbial communities from aquifer - Crystal Geyser CG22_combo_CG10-13_8/21/14_all (SPAdes) (version 2) | ecosystem: Environmental > Aquatic > Deep subsurface > Groundwater ...
TTTTGACGTTTTTAGCCAATTCTTTTGCAATTGACTGAAGTTGATTTTGATCTAAGTTGCTCATCATTTTTATCCTTTTTGATGGATTTTAATTGATGAGCGTTTACACAGTCTAGTTTACAGGGCCGGGTTGGATATATTAGATATCACGTAAGCCAATATTAATTACTAAAAATGGCACTCTTTAGTAAAGAGTGCCATAAAAATTTTCCTTGAAATCATGCCCTCACAATCATTTTTCTAATAAATTTTCAAAATTTTGTACCAGTGTGTTCCTAGATAATATTTCATTTTCCAATGTTCTAGAGCCATTTAGCCAACCGTAGTAAAACGCCTCTAAGTTTTCACTATGTTGTCCTTCACTTAACGCGATCTTTTCTGAATCACTTACATTTTGATCTGGAATACTATCTAAAGTTCTCAACTCAGAATAAGACGAACCATTAACACTTTTCACTCCATCAGGTAGTCCGATTTCTTCATTATTAATCTGTGAATGAGCCATCATTAAATCAACAGATACTTGTTCAACCTGCCAGCGAGTTTCCAAGTCTGAATCACTTTGAATCATTTCATTACTGCCAAAACGGGAAGCACCGGAAATATAGGCTTCAATTTGCTTACGCTGTTCTGGTGTTTGTACCTGCTCTAAGCGCTGATTTAACAGGTCAATATAACTTTGGGTTTCTGGAAGCAGTTCGCCATAAGGCTTGATTCCAGAAAAAGAAATCGTACGAGGGTTATCATTTTCTAACCATTCGTTGAAGAGAACAATCGGGTCATCTTTTAAAGCGTATTTCTCTTGGCGCTGAGAAGCAATGGCTTCAGGCGATAAATTGACCGAATCGGCTTGGGTTGTTTGTGCCACATTGCCGCTTTGATTTGTCATTGCAGCTTTAGAATTCTGGTTCATCGCACTATAGGCAGAAGTTGCCGCATTCACTGCTGAAATATCCATAAAATCGTCTCCAAGTTACTGTCCAAGTAATAAAGCAAACATAGTGCAGATTAATGCGTATATATAATCTCTCTTATAAAAACAATCACAAGTTTTACTTTTTAAACAGGCAAACAAAAAGCATCACCAATCACAGAATTTACATACCCGTTTCAAATAAGGAATAAAACAGGGGCTGATTAAAGCATGACAGCCCCGGTAAAAAGATCTGGGAGAGAATGGCCTATATCCGTATGTGCTATTTGATAGGCCATTTTTGATTGTTAACTGATTTCTCTAATTTCATCAACATTGACGATTTCACCGGTGGCAAGCGTTGCTCTCGCAGATCCATCACTGTTAATACCGATTGAATTAATGCGCGAAGGCACGATGGTATCAATGGTTTTAATATCACCGCTTGGATTGGTGCCATAAACAGTTAGCTTATAATCATCACTGGGCATAACGTTACCCAATTTGTCAATGCCATCCCATTGGGCAATTTTTTCACCCGCAGGTAAATCATCTAAAAACAACTCTTGAACCGGACCGGAATCATTTGAGATCACGACATTCACATCAGTTAAAGATTCTTTCAGATCCAATTTAATATCACTGATTGTACCTTGCTGATGTGATAATAAATCACCAACCGCTTGAACATTTTTACCAATTAAGCTGGCAGACTGCATCACTTGCATACTTTGTAAACTGTTTGTCATCGCCAACATGGATTCGTTCATTTTATTAGTTGATTCAAGTTGGCTCATTTGCGTTAAATCGGTAACGAAGTTGGTGGGGTCCATCGGTTTGTTCGGATCTTGATTAGCCAATTGTGTGGTCAACAACCTTAAAAAATCCGCTTGATCCAACTGTTGATTCGGCGCATTCTTTTTCGGATCCGTCGTTTTTTGCAACGACGAAATATAATCTTGATTTTGTGTATCAATCGGTAACGTTGCCATGATTTAATCTCCTATTTACCCAATTGAATGGTTCTAAGCAACAATTGCTTAGAGGTATTTAATACTTCAATATTGGTTTCATAACTTCTGGATGCACTGAGCATATTGGCCATTTCTTCAACCACATTGACATTAGGTCTAAAAATATACCCATCTTCATTTGCTGAAGGATGATTGGGATTGTATTCCATTTTTAACGGTGCCTTACTTTCAACCACATCATCAACCCTAACCCCCCCCATAGGAAGCCCGGATTCTTCATCCAAAACGGTTTTAAAAACAGGTTGCTTTGAACGATAGGTATCCGCAGCATTACTGCTCACACTATCGACATTCGCCATATTGGACGCGATTGTATTCAATCGAACGGTTTGCGCATGCATCGCTGAAGCCGAAATATCAAGCGTTGGGAACATTGACATCAGAACTCTCCTTATTCGCCTTTCAAGGCTCCACGAATGCCGCTAATTCGGCCATTCATAAACTCAAGCGTCGCTTGATACTGCATGGCATTTTCCATGAACTGCGCTTTTTCAATATGCGTTTCAACCGTATTACCATCTAATGCAGGTTGGGTTGGTTGACGATACTTTAAATAATCTTGAGTGCTGGCCGATTCTGCAAATCCGGCTATATGGCGACTGTGCGTTGTTTTCAAATCCGGTCTATTGATGGATTGGCTCAGCGTATCCTGAGCGGCTTGCATTTCTTTACGCCAATCCAAATCGCGTGCTTTAAAATTGGGTGTATCCGCATTTGCCAAGTTATTGGCAATAATATTTTGCCGCTCTTTACGGATAGACAATGCTTGTTCGTGTATGCCAAAAATTGAATCCATGGCGATCTTCCTTTTCGAGTCTGGTTGATTCAAATTAACCTGCTGATTTTTCAGTCTGGTGTCAATTTAATTACATTATTATTTTTATAATTACACTCAAGCAAGGCCGGTGCCAAAACTTTAAAAAAAGATTAAAGATTTCAGAAAGAGGTCGTTAATCGACTGAATGGCCGAAAACTTTAAGGACTTTGGTGTTTTTCACCCTATTAAAATTAGAAATAACGAGCGGAACCACTCAGTTTGATAAAAAGATCTGTTAATCCATAACAGGAAACCAAGAAGAGTCTTCTACCTTCTCAAAGAGCTGCCGGTAATCAGATTTAATACTCGATTCAAGCCCTTTATCACGAGCTGATTGACACCCGTCTAAGTCTGCAATTTGCCGATACAAATCATTTTTTAGCTGGATTTGAACTTTCTCGGCATCGGATGCAATATATTGCTTAATAAAATTATTAAGCGTCAATCGGTATTTTTGGATTAACAACCGATTTACAGCAGAAGCGTTAGTCGAGGCTCTGACACCACGACACCGCTGATTAAAATAGTCATAAGTTATGGCAGTTTTCACCAATTGGGTATGCAGCAATTCTCCATCTAAATTTTCGAGGGGCTCCGCAGCGCTGATAGAAAAACTACAAAAACCACCGATAATCCCTAATAAAATACCGATAACCAAATCTCGTTTATACCACGATACTCTGTGCATTCATTCGTGTCCTTTTTTTCTGCTTGCTTTCAACCTTAAGCAGTCACTTTTGTTTACGATCTTCTTCAACCTGCTTACGTCGTCTTTCTCTAGGATTCGCAATTAAAGGCCGATAAACTTCTATACGATCGCCTTCTCTAAGAACCCTATCCAAAGAAACTTCTTGAGAAAAGATACCCACAGAATCGATATTTAAATCCGGAAATTTTTTTAAAAGTTTTGACACTTTTAACGCTTCTCCTACGGTTGTACCCTCTTCAACCGATTCTTCAGACAAAAACTGTTCATCTGGGAGCGCATAAGCCACTTCAATAATCATTATCCATACACCTGTTTTGCACGGTTACAAAAAGACTGAACCAGTGAAGCCACTATCTGTTCAAAAACAACACCAATGGCTGCATCTAAAAAAGAATTATTAATTTCAAACTCAATTTCTAATGAAATTTTACACGCTGAGGTGTTAATGGATTGAAACTCCCATAGACCATACAAGCTTTTAAAAGGCCCTTCAAGCAAATGCAGCTCTATCTTTTTAGGACGCTCTAAGTGATTCTCGGTCTTAAATTGATGCTTGATTCCCGCCTTAGCAATCAAGATACTCGCAACCATTTTATCATTTGTTTCTGAAATCACTTCACTGCCACCACACCAAGGTAAAAATTCTGGATAAGTCGCTACATTATTAACCAAATCAAACATACACTCATCAGAATAAGGCAACAAAGCAGAACGGGTTATTTTTTTCATACAGTGCCTGTAAATTCGCTATAATCCGCTATTATGGCAAAGAAAAAAAAACAAAACAACGCAAACAGCATTGCGCAAAATAAAAAAGCAAGATTTGACTATTTTATTGAAGAAACTTACGAAGCAGGCCTGGCACTTTCCGGCTGGGAAGTAAAAAGTCTTCGTCAAGGTAAAGTCCAAATCAATGAAAGTTATATTCTTCTCAAAAACAATGAAGCTTGGCTTTTTGGTGCGCTGATTACGCCATTAATCAGTGCTTCGACTCACCATCTGCATGATCCCTTACGGCTCAGAAAGCTGCTCATGCACCGGCGTGAAATTGACCGTTTGATTGGATTAATTGATCAAAAAGGCTATACACTGGTACCACTGAGTTTATATTGGAGCAAAGGCAAAGTTAAAATCTCCATTGGCTTGGCCAAAGGGAAAAAACTTCATGACAAGCGTGCCACTGAAAAAGAACGTGACTGGAACCGTGATAAACAAAGAATTTTAAAATATCACGTTTAATCCCAATTCTCAACTTGAAAAACAACGCAAAGCACCATAATAACGTTATAATATCTTCTTTCTAGCTCGTTAAAATAGCCAGGCCTGGTTATTTTACACGCACAAACCATCGAATACGGGGATGCACTGGTTTCGACGGGGAGTACAAAGTTTAGGATGCATGTCGTGCCTGAATGATGCACGTAAATCTTTATTTCAATTTGTTATAGTTGCAAACGACGATAACTACGCTCTAGCGGCTTAATCCCGCTAGCGCAGACTGGGGCAGTTGTTCGTGGCGCTCAGATCTGTGTCGACTTACACGGAATCGTCGGTCTTATGTGTTTGGATAAGGCTTGACTAAACTTTACAAACTCGCTTAATGTGATCCCTGTTGGTCGGGTAGCATTCGGTTAAAACAATTGACCAAATAAACATGTAGATTTTTAAATGGAGGCTTCTCGGACGGCGGTTCGACTCCGCCCATCTCCACCATTTTGAAAAAGACAACCCGTCTCTCCAGAGTGATTCTCTGGGTAGGCGGGTTTTCTTTTTCCCCTTGTATTCAAAGGGTTTCGGCCGTTTTGACATCTTTCCGGAACCTCTCTCCAGCCACCAGATACTCTCCATTCTCCCGACGTTCATTCTCTGTTTGGGGCGGTATTCTCTGTTTTCTTCGGACAGGGTCCGACACGCGTCCGGTTACAGATATCCTTTCAGATTAAGCATTTAGCCGAATGACGGTATTTTTCGGTTGTGTTTAGACATCAAATGGTCGGGTCAAACCACCCGTTTAGACAAACCAAAAGTCTCTCGCAGGTTTCGTGAAGTGATATTTATTCGGATTTCCAGTGCCCCGGAATCAATAATCATCGGCTCCCTCGGGCTTGATTGTGAATAGGCAGCGATAGCAGCCTTCTTCCTTCAGGTATTCAATCGGGTCGTCTGTCAGCCGGAAAAACTCCCGGAGCTTTTTTGAGAGGCGCGGTTTCTGGTCCTTGACCTTGAAAGATGCATGCTTGCTTTGCCAATCAATCTGGCCGTGTGAATCAGCAAAAGCTCTGAGCAGTTCCCAAGGGATGGTTGGGTTCCCGTTTCTGGTATTGGCCATTCCCATCTGGGTGTAATTGTACTGGCCGTGTGATTTGGTCGTGCGGATGGAAACGGTATAGCCGTCAATAAACTTGATGGTGATGCCGCTCCAGCTGATGCCTGCAGGTGTCTCGAAATGGACCATGCCTCCCGAATCCGGCTCAGGCACACCTGCCTGAAAGGTTGTAAATACATCAGCTGCCGATCTGAGAGCTTTCAGGCTGCCATTGGCTTGAATGGAAAATTCCTCGCTCAGTACGATACATATTGAACCACTCCGACTCAGCAGGTCTTCGGTCCGGGGTGTCAGCTGCTTGCGGGTTGGAATGATCAGCGCATAAGGGTCATGTCCAAGCAGACTGATATTCCTGACGCTTTCGAGAAGTTCGTCCGGGTCACTCTTGAAGGTCAGGTAAACCGGAAAATTGAAACCGGCGGTCGGTGTATAATCACCGAGACGAAAAACACCGGGAATGCCGTCCAGTGAATTTTCATTTCGTGTGATTCCAAGCCCGGCACAGATGCTTTTGTGAAACGATGACCGGTTTAATGTAAAGACCAGCACATCCCTCTTGTTCAGGCCGTAAGGCTTCTCTTCCCGCTCAGGGCACACCGCAGCAATATCATCGGCGGCATGCTCGACAACTTTCAAACGTATCCTGCCATTCACACCACGGGGCGTTCTGCCTCGTGTGCTCTTCCAAAAATTGCCACAGGCGGTTTTCACTCACCGTCGTCCTCCACGCCGGAAATAACAAATCCACGGCGAATCAGCCGTTTTTCCAGAACTTCGGCATCATCATCCCGTTTGAACTGAGCCCGGTTGCCGGAGCCATCACCCGCCAGACCTATGCCGAAGGTGTGCTTCTGGAAAGCTCCAATGCCGAGACCTGGACCCCGCTCAACGGTTCCGACCTCACCATGAAGCTCTATGGCTATGAGTTTGAGAACGAAGGCACGGTCCAGTTCCAGCCGGTCAGCGGTGTACAGTTCTCAGATCTGAATATCGATGAATATTCAGCCATCCCGGAAGGTACCCACCTTATCTGGGAATACTCCACCGACGGCGGCGTGACATGGGATGCGGTCGTTCCGGCCGAGGAAGAGCGTCTGCCCAATCTGGCCAATGGCGTCTTGGTCCGGGTGCGCTTCAGTACCGGCATGGGCAACGACACTCCGGCGCTCAACTTCCGGGATGTCAACCTGGTCGGCTACCTGAACAATACCACCGGAACCTATCTGACCCGTGAGAACGAACTCACGCAGGGCGTGGAATCCACCAAGGTCTATACCCAGATGGATATCCCCAGCGGCACCAGTGTCCAGTGGTTCGCCTCCAATGACGGCGGTGAAACATGGGAAGCCATGACCATCGACGACACCCGACCCATTGATGAAGACTGGACCGAATACACGCTGGTCAGAACCTTCAGCGATCCGCAGGGCAACAAGGTGCGCTACAAGGCTGAGCTGACCGGAACCGTATTGACCTATCCGAGGATTCACACCCTCGGTGCAACCCTGAGCTGATGGAGGTCCCGAGATGATCGTTAAACGCCGTGGCGGGATGACGGAATTCATCCCGTCTCCACAGGAAAAGCGGGAAGGCCTGGTCCGGGATCACTCCTTCAATCTGATCGAAAACCTGCACCACAGGTTGAGCCGATTGGAAGAGGAACTCGGATTGCCGCTTGATGAGGCCGAAGCCTGCAGCGCCTTTCTGGATAAAATGAAGCAGGATGAAACCCGAAATGCGGCCATTCACACCGACCTGATCACTGGTGGCAGTCCAGATTCCTGAGCCTATCCAATTCGTGAAGACCAGCCAACGCCCCGGAGAGCCAGCACGCCTCCGGGGCGTTTCTTTTGATGTGTTCGCCTGAATGCGGCCAAAATCGTAGCATGTTGAAAATAAAGGTGTTAAATGTCTCTTCTTTCTGTTCTTCTACTTGCTTTCTGACGGAATTAAAGCATTCATTCACATGTAAGCTGAAGGCTTAAACACAAGCCCGGCAACAAGTTAGAAACCGTAAAACGGAGACTGTGAATGGATTTAAGAGAACTCAGATACGAAATCGAGATCGAGACGGTAAAACGCACCCGGGAACAGATAGCCTGGGCAATCCACTCGGTGGTCGGCGGCCATGTCAGGCATATCGGCGCACCGTCCTGCTACGATCCTTGGGAAGTGGAAGATCTGCGAGGCCGCAAATGGAAGGTGGTCAACGACGCCTCCCTGACCAATGTGCCATCCCACCTGCGGGCGGAGCTGGTGAGCCCGGTACTGACCTATGACGACCTCGAGCAGCTGCAGGAGGTGGTTCGGGCCATCCGCAAGGCCGGTGGAAAAATCAACAGCCAGTGCGGCATCCACATCCATATCGATGCCGAGCCCTTTGACGGGCGCAAGCTGGGTAACCTTGCCAAGGTGGTGTACAAACAGGAACCGCTGATCCTCCATGCCCTCGGGATCAACAGCGACCGCCTTCGCCGCTACACCCGACCGGTCAGTGATGAGCTGATCCGGAACATCGAACGGCAGCGCCCCAAGACCAAGGCCCAGCTGAACCGCATCTGGTACGGCTACCACAACAACCAGCCCCAGCATTACGACAACACCCGCTACCACGGAGTCAACCTGCACAACGTCTGGTACCGGGGCACGGTGGAGTTCCGCTGGTTTGAGGCGACCCTGCATGCCGGAAAGATCAAAGCCTACCTGCAGTTCTGTTTAGGCATCGCTGCCAAGGCACTCAACGGCAGAGCCGCATCCAGCCGCAAGCGGGACTTCGATCCCCAAAGCGCCAAGTATGACTTCCGCGTCTTTTTGCTCCACCTCGGCCTGATCGGGGATGAGTTCAAAACCGCCAGATTACACCTGATGAAAAACATGCCCGGTGACGCGGCCTTCAAGAAAGGTCGTCCCAAACCGGATGAAACCGAAACCACCATTCAAACCCCTGAGGTTATAACTGACGCCGGGTCTAATCCCGGCCTTTCTGTTTTAGGAGGTGAATCATGAAGATACTGATCCACTCGACGACACTGGACGGCGAACCGCTGGAAGCTGACGGCATCGCTCTGAAAGGTAAAAACTGCGCTGAGCTGGTGGAGATCATGAAAGGCCAGACACCGTTCACAATCGAAGTGACCGCCCGTGATTACATGCTCGGTGTGCTTGGTCGCATTGAGCCGGACCGGAAACTCCAGCTGCCTGAAGATCCAGAAACGGCCGCAGCCGAATTTCTGACCCTGCTGGGAAAGCATGGGCTGGTGGAGTTTCTGCCGGATGATGCCTTCATCGACCTGCCGCCGGAGGACATTTTTGACAAGGAGGATGACCTATGTGCGGGCAAGTAGGCATCATCTTCGGTCAAAAACGACGCCGCATTGCCGAGCGGGAATATCTGAATGAGGTCTTTATCCGCATGCTGCTGTGCAGTGAGGAGCGCGGTCCACACGCCAGCGGAATGGCATGGCTTCGGACCGACGGCGACTTCCGGCTTTTCAAGCGTCCCATCCGGGCACACCGGCTGGTCAGGGAATCGACCTTTCACGAGCTGATGGCCGAGATGGACAACCAGACCACCATCCTCATGGGGCACACCCGCTGGCGGACCCGGGGCAGTGAAGCCAACAGTCGCAATAACCATCCGATCCGTTCCGGCATCATCATCGGCACCCATAACGGCACCATCTACAACGCGAACTATCTGTTCCGCAGGCTCGGCCTGCCGCGCTATGCCGAGGTGGATAGCGAGCTGCTTTTCAGGCTGGCCGACCGCTTCGCTCCCGACGGAACCATCCACGGCAGAGGCTTCCGCAAAGCACTGCGCCTGTGTCGGGGCCAAATGAGCGCCGTGTTGGCCTCAATGCTCGATCCCGGGACCATTACCGTACTCAAGGGAAACAAGCCGCTGTCGCTGCGTTACAGCCGCAAACACCGGGCGGTGCTCTATGCCTCGGAACCGGAATATATAGAAGCCGCTCTGGATGATCTGCGTGGCTGGCGGGAGCTGGAAATACCGCCGCTTACCATGCTGACCATCCGCCATGAAGCTCTCAAGGAGTGGCAGAGCCGTCCCTTTAAATTTGTCTGTCAGGAAAGAAAAGGAACCTTACCCGAAGGAGTGAAAGCATGAAAAATAACGATAACCACCTCCGGCTCTTTGTTTACGGAACCCTGAAAAAGGGATTTTGGAACTTTGATCGGTTTTGCACCCGGGCCATCAGTATCGAACCCGCCACCACATGGGGCAGGCTCTACAATCTGCCCGCCGGATTCCCGGCATTGGAAGTCCCGGAGAGCAGCATACTGGCCACCGGCACCAACGATCCGCTGGCCGATACCCGAACACAAAACACCATCGAGCTGCCAGAAAATGCCATGAACCGCCCGGAAGGCGACTGGGATTTGGTCCACGGGGAGCTGATGACCTTCGCAAATCCCGCTTTCGACCTGCCGCCCATCGATCGGCTGGAGTCATTCGATCCGAATGGAAGAAGCATGTATCAGCGGGTTCTGGTGGCGGCTGAGTGCCAAGATCAACTTCTCTCTTGCTGGACATACCACGGTCTCTCCCATATTCTCCGAGGCAGTGTACACCTTTGCGAGGGGCACTGGGACGGCAAGAAATTCGGCTAAACTCGGTTAAATCCGGAAAGAAAACTTGATTTTTCCATTTCATCTGTATATATTTAACCCTGTTTAACCTAATGTAGCCGGATTGTGCCCCTATGGGATGTGGTCCGGTTAAACAACTTGACGAGCCGTTTGGACGGCCCTCAAAAGAATGATGGAGTCGAAAATGGAAGACAGATGGCTATCCGTAGATGAAATTGGAGACTATCTCGGGATCAAGCGAGATACCGTCTATAAGTGGATAAGCGAGAAAGGCATGCCCGCCCATAAAATCGGCCGCCTCTGGAAATTCAAGAAAGACGATGTGGATACTTGGGTTCGTGACGGAAAAGCAAGAGATTCCAAAGAGGGTGAAAATCAGTGAAGCACTCTTCTGGAATACTTGATAACAAATCTCTGGGAAATGTTGTTTCCGAGCTCAAAGAAAATATCGCAGCCGGATGCACTCTTTCTGTGGTTTCCGCTCTATTTTCTCTTTATGCGTATGATGAGCTGAAAAGGGAGCTTTCTAAAATCAACAATTTTCGACTCCTTGTGCCAAGCCTCAATGATGAAGAGAGTTTTCTCAATAATCTGCACGGAAATAACTTGGACCGCCGCCTCCGAAATCGACTTGATGTTGCTCGCATCGCCCGGGAGTGCTCGGAGTGGCTGAAACAGAAATGTGAAGTCCGCCAGTTGCCATCATCGGTTCACCAGAATCTTATTCATCTGGCTCATGCCAATAACGGTGAACACCTTGCTATTGTGGGTAGTTCGTCTTTCACCACCGACGGTTTGGGTATTGTTCCATCAGAAGCCCATCACATGAATACTTGCTTCCGCAGTTCTGACGAAGCTCATTCACTAATCAAGTGGTTTGATGAGCTGTGGGATTCGGGAAGAAAAAGTGACGACTTTGGGGACATTTTGCAAGAAGCCCTCGCTCTCATCTACTCAGACAAGACTCCTCAGCAAATCTACTTCCTGACGCTCTTCAATATCTTCAGAGATTTTATTGGTGAACTGGATGAAGATAAAATCATTAAAACCCAGACTGGAATTAAGAGCACACAGGTCTGGCAGAAGCTTTACAAATTTCAGCGGGATGGCGTTCTTGGGGCCATCGATAAAATTGAACGCTACAATGGCTGCATCATTGCAGACAGCGTGGGGCTGGGTAAGACCTTCGAGGCACTGGCAATCATTAAATACTATGAACTGCGCAATGATAGAGTTCTGGTTTTATGCCCTAAAAAGCTGCGGGAAAACTGGACGCTTTATACGGTAAATGACAAACGAAACATCATGGCCTCGGACAGGTTCAATTACGATGTATTGAATCACACCGATCTAACGCGATTGCGTGGCATGTCCGGGGAGATCAATCTGGAAACCCTGAATTGGGGTAACTACGACCTGATCGTCATCGATGAGTCGCACAACTTTAGAAACAATCCGGCCCGCAAGGATGATTCTCTGACCCGTTACGCCAAACTGATGAATGACATCATCAAGGCAGGCGTAAAAACAAAAGTGCTCATGCTTTCTGCGACTCCTGTAAACAACAGGATGAACGACCTGAAGAACCAAGTGGCGTTTATTGTTGAAGATAAAGATGAGGCTCTAAAGTCAAATGGAATTGTCAGCATTGAGCAGACACTTAAAATGGCTCAAATGCGTTTTAACGCTTGGTTGACTCTGGATGGAAGCCAAAGGACCACAGAATCGCTGCTGGAGACCCTGAACTTTGATTATTTCAAACTCTTAGACCTCCTGACGATTGCACGTTCCAGAAAGCATATCGAAAAATATTATGATATGTCCGAAATCGGGAAATTTCCAGAGAGGCTCAGACCCGTCAATATCAAAACGGACATCGATACAGAGGGACGCTTTCCGGCACTTGAAAACATCAATAGAGACATACGGCTGCTTAACCTGAGCGCCTATGCTCCTTTGAAATATGTTCTGCCGCACAAGGCTGAAGAATACAGCCGCAAGTATGACCGGAAGGTTGCCGGGGGCTCCGTCTTTAGGCAGGTTGACCGTGAGCAGAGTTTGATTCATCTGATGCGGGTTAACCTGTTCAAACGCATGGAAAGCTCCATCAACTCCTTTACCATGACGCTGGAGAAACTTCTTGGCGAAGTGAACGGCCTGATCCAGAAAATTGCAGCCCATGACAACAACGCAGCTGTCGAAGAGTTTGATATCGAAGAGATTGAAATTGAAGATGATGCCTTCTCTCCTTTTGTTGTCGGCAAAAAAGTCAAAGTCCTCATTCAGGACATGGACAAGGTTCGCTGGAAGCAAGAGCTCGAGGAGGACCGGGAAATTCTGGAAAAGCTCATTTCATCCGCACGAGCGGTTAAAGCCCCGCAAGATGAAAAACTGCGACGGTTGAAGGAACTGATACAGCACAAGGTGACCAACCCGATTAATCCGGAAAATAAAAAAATCATCATTTTCACCGCATTTGCGGACACCGCAAAATATCTATACGAGCATACTGCAAAATGGGCGCATAGAGAGCTTGGGGTTTATGCTGCGCTGGTTACTGGCTCGGGTGAAAACAAGACCGAGATGCCTGGCATACGAAAAGATCTGGCGGCCATTATCACCTCCTTTTCTCCCATTTCAAAAGAGCGGGATAAGATTGATTCTGCTCTCACCGCTGAGATTGACCTGCTGATTGCCACAGACTGTATTTCAGAGGGGCAAAACCTGCAGGACTGCGATTATCTGATCAACTATGACATCCACTGGAATCCAGTTCGCATTATTCAGCGCTTCGGGCGTGTTGATCGATTGGGCTCCAAAAATGACAAAATCCAGCTGGTGAATTTCTGGCCCAACATGGAGCTGGATGAATACATCAATCTTGAAGCCCGTGTTTCAGGACGAATGGTCCTGCTTGATATTTCGGCCACCGGTGAAGAGAACGTCATTGAGTTTACCGATTCGGGAAAAATGAACGACCTCGACTATCGGCGAAAACAGCTTGAAAAACTGCAGAACGAAGTTCTGGATATTGAGGATGTTGAGGGTGGTATTTCAATCACCGATCTTACCTTGAACGATTTCCGCATGGACCTTAGTGACTACATAAAAGAGCATGAAAACCTGCTGGAGCGGATGCCACCGGGAGCGTTTGCTGTTGCCACTATTGACGACTCATTAAAGGGCGAGTTGTCTCCGGGAGTCATTTTCTGCCTTAAAAATGAAGGAGCACAAACCGTTTCGGACACAACCTACGCACTGTCTCCCTACTATTTAGTCTATGTATCAAACGATGGTTCGGTCATTTTGCAGTTCACCCAAACAAAAAAGATTCTGGACCTGCTGAAAAAGATGAGCATCCATGGAAAATCCATTAACGGTGGAGCCACCACCCGGCTTTCCAGTTTGACACGCAAAGGCTCTGATATGTCGCATTACCGCAACCTGCTATCTAAAGCGGTACAGGCCCTGACCGGCGCAGCTGAAGAACGAGGTGTGGAAAGTCTTTTCTCTCCCGGTGGAACCGTCATTAGTAAAAACAGCTTTAAGGGCATGGATGACTTTGAAGTGGTGTCGTATCTGATACTGTTAGACCACGAACCACACGAAAGGCACGAAAAGAATATAACCACGGAATACACAGAACATACGGAAGGAGAAATAGATGGATAGCTTTCGTGATTTTAGTGTTTTTCGTGTTTTGAATATTGGTTTTCCTGAGTCTGCGCACCTACACAAACGCATACCCAAAAAGCAGTTTCTTGAAAGCGGCGAGCTTGTTGCCAGTGACAAAAAGCTGTTTCGGGAAAACGTGAAAAACGTTTACTGGGAATTCACCCTGAAGCCATCAACCTGTCCGGTTCTTCCTTACAGAGACAATGAACGGGAATACCTCGAGGTGGCGGTTCTGCAGGTCGAAATGAATTCCCAAAAAGGCCACAAGCGAATCGCTGAAATCATCCACCGGATAATCCCTTATCCACTTTTTTTGTTATTCAAAAAAAGTGAATTGCGGGAAGTTGAGAATGGAGAATTGAGAATGGAGAATGAAAAGGATTGTCAATTATTCACTGTCAATTATCAATTAAGCCTGAGCATCGCCCCAAAACGATTCAGTCAGGCCGAGCATGGAGCCTTTGTGGCGGAACGGTTTTTTACCACCGGCTGGATGGAAGTAACAATTGAGAATGGAGAATTGAAAATTGATAATGAGAAGAATTGTCAATTCTCCACTGTCAATTACCAATTTATAAAGTCACTTGCGTGGAGCAATATGCCGCTTCAGAACTATGGGTCTTTATACAATGCCTGGACTGATCGGTTCATTGGATATGAGTGCTCTGTATTGTCTGGGATATTTGCCATCGGCAAAGCGGGTGATCGGCTCGAGCGGTTGACGCGCTGCCGGGAAATTGAATCAAGAATATCGGAGCTGCGCGGGCAGCTGAAAAAAGCGGCTTTCAACCGGCAGGTGGAGCTGAATACACAAATCAAGAAATTTGAACAAGAGCTCAAGCAACTGGCGGGAAATTTATGAACCACGAGACACACGAAAAGTATCCGCAGATGGCACAGATTGGCGCAGATTTCAGGAGAAATAGCATATGAAAGCAACAATCAATGCAAATGGGACTGCAATAACAGTCTTATCCAAGGGAGATGAGAATGATTACATCTCGCTTACGGATATCGCACGTTACAAAAATTCCGATGAGCCAAAGGATGTGGTTAAACTGGATGCGCAGTCGTAGCACAATTGAATTTATTGGACTTTGGGAACAATTGAATAATCCAGATTTTAAAGGGGTCGAATTCGACTCCTTTATACAAGAAGCAGGTTCAAATGCCTTTACTCTGTCTCCTCAGAAGTGGATTTCAGCGACAAATGCCATTGGAATAACTTCCAAATCAGGTCGATACGGAGGAACATTTGCTCACAAGGATATCGCTTTTGAATTTGCATCATGGGTCTCGGCAGAGTTCAAGCTATACATCATTAAAGATTATCAGCGTCTTAAGGCCGATGAAAACAGCCGGATATCCCTTGAGTGGAATGTGAATCGGGTCATATCCAAAATCAATTACAAGATTCATACCGATGCGATTAAGGAAAATCTAATTCCTCATCTGGTATCTAAAAAACAACAGGCGTTCACCTATGCCAATGAGGCAGACATGCTCAATGTAGCACTATTCGGCAAAACAGCCAAAGAGTGGAAAGAGCAGAACTCCAATGCCAAAGGCAACATGCGCGACGATGCCACCATTCAACAGCTTATTGTTCTTTCCAATATGGAAAGTATGAATGCTGAGCTGATTAAACAGAGTCTTCCACAGAGCAATCGATTGATTGTGTTAAATAAGATGGCTATCGAACAAATGACCTCAATACTCGGAAGTTCAGCATTAAAGAAATTAAAATGAATCTGCGGAAATCTGCGAAATCTGCGGGTAAACACACAGGAGATTTGAATATGGACAAAATGGATGGCACGAAAATTGAGAATGGAGAGTTGAGAATGGAGAAATTGGACGGAAAATCAAAAGATATTACTGCTGAAAATATCCAGAAATTAAAGGAGCTGTTCCCGGAAGCCTTCACTGAAGGCAAGGTGGACTTCGAGGCACTGAAGGAAGTGCTCGGTACCTTTGTGGACGACCGCGATGAACGCTACAGCTTTACATGGAACGGCAAAAGCAAGGCCCGGATGATTGCCCAGACGCCCAGCACCGGCACCCTGCGCCCCTGCAAGGAAGAGTCGGTAGATTGGGACGCCACGCAGAATATATTCATTGAAGGCGACAACCTTGAAGTGCTCAAGCTCTTGCAGAAGAGCTACCACAAAAAAGTGAAGATGATCTATATCGATCCGCCGTACAACACCGGCAAGGATTTTGTCTATAAAGACAACTTCAAGGATAACATCAAAAATTACAAGGAAATCACCGGTCAAGTGGATGGTGAGGGCCGTAATATTTCAAACAACCCCGAAACCAGCGGGCGTTATCATACTGATTGGTTGAATATGATATATCCACGCCTGAAGCTGGCGAGGAATATGCTGAAGGATGATGGGGTGATCTTTATCAGTATTGATGAGAATGAAGCATTTAACCTTAAAAAGGTATGCGACGAATTATTTGGTGAAGAAAATTATGTGGGTGAGATAATCTGGCAAAAAAGGAAAGGTGGCGGAAATGATTCAAGATATATGGCAATTGATCATGAAATAATATTTATTTTTTGCAAAGATATTTCCACACAAGAAAAAAAATGGAGAATTCCTTATGCCGAGGAATATTTAAAACGTTATCGTGAAGAAGATGAAAACGGACGTTTTTACTGGGATACATTGCATCGAGGTGGATTGCAAAGTCCAATCATTTATGATGTGGTTTGTCCTGATGGTAGCATTATAAAAAATGGTACATGGCAGGTTTCAGAAACATCATTCAAAGAAAAACAGGTACTGGGGCAAATTAGGATTATACCTTCGAGAGAAGGAGGGAAATGGACAGTTCAACATAAGGTATACCAACCAGAGGGACGAGTTTTTCGTTCAATTTTTGCTGATGTGTCAAATACTGATTCAGCTAATGAAATCAAAAATCTGTTCGGAGTAAATAAATTTTTCGATAATCCAAAGCCGATAGGTCTCATTACTCAATTGATTAACATGTGTAATGTTGAAAAAGAGGATGTGATTTTCGATTTCTTCGCAGGTTCAGCGACATCAGCTCATGCATTGCTTAATCTTAACATCAATGACAACACAAGCCGGAAGTTTATAATGGTCCAGCTTCCTGAACTTTGCGATGAAAAATCTGAAGCATTCAAGTCTGGCTATAAAACCATTGCCGAGATCGGAAAAGAACGCATTCGCCGGGCAGCAGCCAAGATCAAAGAAGATAACCCAGAGTATGAAGGCGATCTTGGCTTCAAGGTATTCAAACTCGACTCCACCAATATCAAACCCTGGGAAGTCGACTTTGATATGACGGAGCGCACCCTCGAAGATTTTATTTCCAACATTAAAACCGACCGTCGCGAGGAAGATGTTCTTTATGAGGTTCTGCTCAAGTATGGCCTGGACTTGACGCTGCCGATAACGGAGCACACCATTGCCGGGCAAAAGGTATTCGATATCGGGATGGGAGCGCTCATTATCTGCCTATCGGATGTCATATCACTTGAGGTGGTCGAAGGCATTGCCAATCTCAAGGATGAGCTAAAGCCGGAGATCATGCGAGTGGTGTTTAAGGATTCCGGCTTCAAAGATGATGTGGTCAAAACCAATGCGGTTCAAATTCTGAAACAGGCTGGCATTGTCGATGTTAAATCAATTTAAAATTGAGAATGGAGAATTGATAATGAAAAAGAATGTGGTTAAAGAGAAGTCGTTTGCTTTTGCGCTACGAACAGTGAAGTTATGCAGGTAT
>Ga0210050_1002448_pt1 | contig 17787 bp, 22 predicted proteins | sample CryGey132114_all_FD_185463 | JGI IMG/M metagenome (GOLD analysis project Ga0210050, IMG submission 185463) | Groundwater microbial communities from aquifer - Crystal Geyser CG22_combo_CG10-13_8/21/14_all (SPAdes) (version 2) | ecosystem: Environmental > Aquatic > Deep subsurface > Groundwater ...
TTTTTTCATTGATAAGACCCTTTCAATTATTGAAAAATGAAATAGTAATTGAAAGCAGGTCCAGTTTTTTTCAAACCTTCCCCTATTAAATGAAATCCCGTTAGAAATTAAAAACTAACCGGGTTCATAATTATTCAAATGATAAAAAATTCAAGCGGGGTGAAATGTTTTTTGAGGAATTAAGAAAAAAAATAATTCTCTGGGCAACCTGGCGGGAAATTAAACAACTGAAAGATAAAAAAGGATTTTTAAAAGCTGGCTTACCAAAATTTAACCGGCTTTTTGGCCGAGATTCTTTGATTTCTGCCTGGCAATTACTAAATAGAAAACCTGGTATTTGCCAGGCAACTTTGGAAATTTTATCTCAATATCAAGGAAAAGTATTCAATGGGGAAAAAGAAGAAGAGCCGGGAAAAATTTTACATGAAACTGATTTAGAAAAATCTTATCATTCAGAAGGTTATTTTCCGTTTCCCTATTATGGTTCGATTGATTCCACCCCCTTGTTTTTAATGGTCTTCACTTTTTATTTTAAAAAAACAAACGATAGAAAATTTTTAGATTACCATTGGGAAAATATTTTAAGAGCCATAAATTGGATGGAAGAGTGCGGGGATAAAGATAAAGATTTATTTTTAGAATATCAAAGGAAAAATGAAAAGGGGCTATTTCATCAAGGCTGGAAGGATTCATTTGAGAACCACTTGAAAATTGAGCCACCGGTAGCAATTGTTGAGGTCCAGGGATATCAATACTTGGCTTTAAAAGAAACGGCTAAATTAGCGGAGATGAAAAAGGATTGGGATTTGGTAAAAAGATTATCAGATAGAGCTAATAAATTAAAAGAAGAATTTAATGAAAAATTTTGGATACCTGAAAAAAACTATTTCGCTTTAGCTTTAGACGGAAAAAAGGAACAAAGAAAAGCCATTACTTCAAACCCCGGCCATTTACTTTTTACTGGAATCATTGATAGAGAAAAAATTGATTACCTTGTCAAAAGACTTTTTGAAAAAGATTTGTGGACTCCCTATGGCATTAGAACCCACTCAACCTTCGAGCCAGATTTCGACCCGAGATCTTATCACTTGGGTTCAGTTTGGCCGCATGACAATTGGATAATTTCGCAGGGTCTAAAAAAATTGGGATATAAAAAGGAATGTCAAAAAATAAAAAATGCCATTTTATTGGCTAATGAGAAAATCGGATATTTACCAGAATTCTACGGAGTGATCGATGGAGAAATTACTTTAGAGATGGAAAAAACGCCTTGCTATCCTCAGGCTTGGGCAGCGGGAGCCCTCTTTAATTTCCTTTCCGAATAATTTGGTAAAATACTTTTTCGTAATCATTTACCATTCTCTCAATCGTAAATTTTTCTTCAACCCATCTTCGACAACCTTCTCTTTTTATTTCACCAATTTTTTTAATCGCTTTTATCATTTCCTCAACATTTTTAACAACAAACCCGGTTTCCCCATCTTTAATTATTTCTCTTGCCGAACCTCTGTCAAAAGCAATGACCGGCGTACCTGTAGCCATCGATTCTATAAAGGTTAAACCAAAAGGTTCTTCCCATTGAATAGGACACAAAGTAACCTTTGCCTGGCCATAATATTTATAGGTCTCTTCATAGGGAATGTTTCCCACATATTGAATATTTTTGTTTAGATGAGGTTTAATTTCCTTTTCCCAATAATCTCCCTCGCTTGGAGTTCCGGCAATAATTAATCTTTCCCCAGTAATTTTGCAAGCAGCGATTGCTTCTTTTACTCCTTTGGTTGGTAAGAGTCTCCCTAAGAATAAACAATGATCTTTTGGTTTTTCTGAAAAAGGGAATTTTTTTAAGTCTAAACCATTATAAACTGTCCCTGCCCAATTCAAATCAGGAGCTGGTTTTCTTTGAGCGTCGCTTAAAGAGACAAAGTATTGATTTTTGCTCTGAAACATTCTAAAAATTTCTGCTCGCCAGGGATAAATTGGATCGTGCAAGGTATAAACTACCGGTATTTTTTTTATCGCCAGACCAAAAGGCAAAGCCCTATCTACCGGGTGAATGTGAATTAAATCATATTCTCCTTTTAAGGCCCCTTGATAGATCAAAGAAATTAAATATTGATCCCAGAGATTGGCAGCTTTTGCTGAATCTATTTTTGGATCTCGGAGAATTTGATGCTTTCTTTTACCATGGAGAGGTTTTAATCCTCCAGAAAAAATTTTAGTTACTTTCAATTTAGAGCCTTCGGGACCAAAAAAATAAACTTTCTGCCCCCTTTTTGTTAAGCCTTCGGCAACTGCCTTTACTATCAGCATTGGAGCATAAATCACGCCTTTCGGCGGCGGACAGGTGTAATGACCAGTTATCATTGTCGCTATCCTCATAAGTGTATTAAGGAGTAATAAAGTTTTTCATATTCATCAACCATTTTTTGATAACTAAAATATTTTTCTACTCTTTGGCGACATTTTGCCCTGTCAATTTCATCAATTTTTTTCATTGCCTCCACCATTTCCTCAATATTTTCGACCACAAAACCGGTTTCTCCATTTTTGACTATTTCTGGCACTGAGCCTCGACGATAGGCTATAACCGGTGTGCCTGTGGCCATGGCTTCCACCATGATTAGTCCAAATGGTTCTTCCCATTCAATTGGATAGAGGCAGGCTTTAGCCTGACCATAGAAATCCGAAAGTTCCTCCTGGGGAAGCTCTCCCAGATAGCGAATTTTTCTTGAGAGGTGGGGTCGAATTTTTGTTTCAAAATATTTTTTTCTAGCTGGGTCGAGCCTGCCGGCTAATAACAATTCTACATCGAGAATTTCAGTTGCCCTGATCGCATTTTCAATTCCCTTAAAGGGATCTATTCGGGCAATCCAGATAAAATGACTTTTTGGTTTAGGATTAAATTTAAATTGGGTAATATTGATACCGTTGTAAATTACCCAATTTTTGGGAAATCTAACTGCTGACTGCTTTCTTTCCGATTTTGAAATAAAAACGGCCAGAGTTTCTTTTTTATGTTTCTCAAAAATTTCAAGCCTGGTTGGCTTTCTTTCCCCCTCTCTGGTGATCGAGGCCTTGTAAAGCTGATTATGTAAAGTATGTAAAACTGGTACTCTGGTCAAATCTTGAAAAGGTAGAGCCCAAAGATCTAAATGGGAATGAATGATGTCAAATTTTTCTGCCATCTTAAAGGCGGTTGATAAATTCTCCAAATTCCAAAAGGGATCCTGCCAACTGTATCCAGCTTTGATCAAAGATTTTGGAGTAACTGAAACCAATTTAGCTTTAGTTTTTGAGTCACCTGAGGCAAAAAGAGTAACCTGGTGACTTCTTTTAACCAATTCTTCGGTTAAAAAGTGGACGATTCTTTCAATCCCTCCATATTTTTCCGGAGGAATTGGAAACCAGAGAGGAGCAATTTGAGCAATTTTAAGTTTTTTCATTTTGTTTCAAAATCTTTTTGTATAACTTTTCATATCGGTTAACCATTCTCTTTAAATTGAAATTTTTTTTGACATATTCCCGGCAATATTCTCTCGAGATTTCATCAGTCTTTTTTAAAGCCTGACAGGCCTCCTCAATATTATTGACCAAAAATCCGGTTTTCCCTTCCTCAATCAATTCTGGCATCGAGCCTGCCTTAAAGGCAATTACGGGAGTTCCACAGGCCATTGCCTCAATTACCACCAGACCAAAGGGTTCCGGTCTTTTCACTGGAAAAATAAATGCCTTCGCATTTTTTAAAAGCTCAATCTTTTTTGGAAAATCAGAAGCGCCTAAAAACTTGATCTTTTTGCCGTCAATTAATGGTTTGATCCTGAAATCAAAATAATCTCCCTGTTCTGGAGGAATATTTCCAGAGATAATGAGATTTTCTCCAGCCAATTTTGCAATATCAATAGCTTCGGCTATTCCTTTTTGGGGCATAATTTTCGAAAGCCATAAAAGATAATCTTTAGGCCTCGGATCAAATTCATATTTCTCAATTGGCAAGCCATGATAGATAGTTTTGACAATATTAATTCCCTGGGCTGATCTTCTTTGATTTTTGGAAATGGCAACGAAGTTGATGTTGGGGAATTTTTTGTAGAGAATAATTGCTTCTTCGGTTAGGGGGTGGTGAAGGGTTGTGACAATCGGAGGTTTCAAAAATTTTGAATAGGGAATAGTATACCATTCACAATGGTCATGGATAATATCAAACTTGTCTTGGAAAGATATTAATTTTTCATAAAGCAAAGAGAAAACCACATGGGGCGCATTTAACTTCGCTCGCCACAATGACCTTGGCCAGATTGGAATTAATTTTGCCTGAGTTCTTGAATCTCCGCCGGCAAAAAGAGTGACGTCGTGACCTCTCCTGACCAATTCATCACAAAGCCAAGAGATAACTAATTCCGTCCCGCCATAAGTATAAGGAGGAACAGGAATCCATAATGGCGCCACTTGAGCAATTCTCATATTTTAGTTTTATTATATCATAAGATTGATAATTAACCATATTCAACTCTTTCTTAGTTTTAATAATTAACACCAAAGTTGATTATCAAAGCTGGCTAAAAAGCCAGTTTTTTGGTAGAAGACTTGACAAGTGGTTTTAATTTGTTAATCTTAAAGTAACATAAAAAGTTAACTTTAAAAAAAATATGCGAACAATAAAAAATAATAAAACTTATTTAGTTTTTCCCAGGGGACTTTCGGAAACGATTGATAAACTTCTTGGCAAAAGAAAGAGAAGCCAATTTGTAGTTGAAGCCACAAAGGAGAAATTAGCTAAAGAAAAGTTTGCCAGGGCTATGAAGAGGGCAGCTGGTTGCTGGAAAGATAAAGATTATCCTGAGTTTCGGACCAAAAAAGATGTTGATAGATATATAAGGAAGTTAAGAGAATCTTGGGAAGAAAGATTAAAAAGGATTTATGTCTTAATATCTAATCGATTCAGATATTATCATTTGGTTTTTGCGTGGAAGAAAAGAAATAGTGGAACTATTTGAGGAGTTACAAAAATCTGGAGTTCTAGCTTGCTCTCCCATTTCTGTTGTAGAAGTTCAATTGGGTGTAAGAAAAAAGGAACAGAAAGTTACTACTGATTTCTTAAACTCTTTAGAAGTTTATCCTATTGGAAGAGAAATTGCTAATTATGCTGGAAATCTTATCAAGGAATATAAGAAAAGAGGTGTCACTGTAAAGTTGACCGATGGTATTATTGCCGCCACCTGTCTTTTGCATAATTTAACTTTAGTCACTTTGAATCTTAAACATTACCCATTTAAAAATCTCAAAATTTACTCGATTTAACAATTTTGAAATTATTTTTTTTACTTCCCACTGGCTGAAAAGCCAGTTTTTTGACTTGCCCCGTTAGATAAATTTTATCTAATGGGGTAGAATTTAATAATATGCCAAGAGTTGGTGTTGCAACCTTGCCTTTAGATGTTGGCCATTGCCCAAAATGGCTATTTGAGAGGATGAAGAGGCTTTTAAGAGGAATTGTAATTGCTATTGTTGAAGAATTTGGGAGTGAAGAATTGCTTAAACGGCTTAGCGATCCCGTTTGGTTTCAAAGTTTATCTGCTGTAATTGGCATGGACTGGAATAGCAGCGGGACAACTACTATAACCCTCGGAGCGATTAAGAGTGGGATTTTTGATATTCAGAATGAGTTAGGGATTTTTGTTTGTGGGGGAAAAAAAGTTTCAAGGAAAACTCCTGAAGAAATTGAGAGATATGGAATTTCAAATGACTTCGAATTTTATCCTAAGTTAATTTACGCTTCGAAAATGGCAGCAAAGGTTGATAGTTCCCTAATCCAAAATCCTCAAACTCCTTTTCAGTTTTACCACCATAATTTTATTTTTACAAAAAATGGGCGGTGGGCTGTAATTCAACAAGCTATGTGCCCAGAGATTCAAAAAGCTCGACGTTATCATTGGCTATCTACAAAAGTTCATGATTTCGTTCAAGAACCTCATTCAGCAGTTGTCGCCGACGTCAAACTCAAACCTTTAAATTTAGTTGCCAGGGAGAGTAAAAATAATCGACAAATTAGCCTGGAGTTAGTGATAGAAAAACCCAAGACATTTTTGAAAGATATTAAATTGATTTCTGAAAAATCTGACTTATTAATTAAACAAAAAAGGTTTCCAGGATTTACTGAAATGGAACTAAATGATGTCGAATTTTATCATCATCCAGTAGAAAAAGAAAAGTTTGACCTAAAAAGATTGGAAAAAACTATATTTTTTGCTCATTCTGAAAATCCGGAAAACTTTGAAAAGCTTCTATCATTAAAAGGAGTTGGTCCAAAGACAATTAGAGCTTTAAGTTTGGTGGCTGAGATTGTTTACGGCAGCGCTCCTTCTTTCGAAGACCCAGCTCGTTATTCATTCACCGTAGGGGGAAAAGATCATGTCCCGATGCCCATTGACAGAGAGGTTTACGATACTATTTTAACGGTAATAGAAAAAGGCATTCAAAAAAGCAAAATTTCTAATCGAGAAAAAATTGAAGCCCAGAGAAGGTTAAATAAAGTAACATGAAACGCTACTCTTCTAAACAAGCTAAAAAAGGGAAAACCGCTTATCGAACGCCAAGCGTTTTTCGTTATCAAAAATATCAACAAGTTACTCGATGGAAATCCAAGAAGAAAAAATAGAAGAAAAAACTGCTTTTTTTCAGCCTTGGTCAGTTTTCTTTTGGGAAGCTTTTTTGTTTTCCCTGACTCTGGGATTAGGAATTGCCGCTGCTTTTAGAATAAATCAAATTTTAGAAATTGAAAAAATTATTCTTCCCCAGATTTCTTTTTGGAGATTCATTCTCTCTTTTCTTTTAGCTACCTTATTTATCTTTCTTATTATCCGTTTTCTAAAATTTAGAAAAGAAAAGGGAACAATATTTAAAATTATCTTTGTTTTGGCTGTGGCTCTCGGTGGATTACTTTTTCTTGAGAATTGGCTGCCAGAACCAATCCCCTTAATCATTATTGCTTCTTTAATCTTCTGGTGGTGGAAAAAACCTTTAATTCTAAATCAAGATGTTTTAATGATTTTTGGTCTGGCTGGCGTAGGAAGCACTTTAGGATTGGCTCTTCAACCTCTGATGGTGGCTGCTCTTTTAATAATTTTCTCAATTTATGATTACATCGCCGTTTATAAAACCAAGCATATGATAAAAATGGCAAAAGAAATGATAGAACAAAAAACTATTCTGGCGCTAGTTATTCCTCCCAGCCTTTCTGAATTTCAGGCAGGTTTGGGAGAAATTAAACCCGGTGGAAGATTTCTAATTTTAGGTGGTGGAGACATTGTTTTTCCTTTATTATTGTGTGCATCTTTAATCCCAATTGGAATTTTAAATTCTATAATTGTGGCCATTTTTGCTTTAATTGGTCTTTTAGCTAGCTTTTGGTTTTTCATTAGCCAAAAAATCCGTCAACCAATCCCTGCCCTACCCCCAATTGCCTTATTTTCAATAATTGGTTTTTTAATAACCAGAATTATTTAAACTCTAAAATTTACGATCGTAAAAAATAGAAAACAAATAAAAGTGGTAAAATCAAGAAAAATTGAAAAACTAAATCAGGAAATTAGAAATTGTAAAAAATGTCCTTTATGGAAGACAAGAAAGAATGCTGTCCCTGGAGAAGGGCCAATTAATGCTAAAATTATGTTCGTGGGCTTAGCTCCAGGAAGAGAGGAAGACTTACAAGGGCTTCCCTTTGTAGGAAGAGCTGGCCAGTTTTTAAATCAATTGCTAAAAATAGCAAGAATTGACCGAAAAAAGATTTTCATAACGAGCCCACTCAAGTGTTTGCCCACCCCGCCTCCGAATCGAAAACCCACTAAAAAAGAAATCGAGGCATGTCTACCTTATTTAAAAAAGCAGATTGAAATTATTAATCCTCAGAAATTTATTTTATTAGGCGAAGTAGCTTTTAAAGTTTTTTTTCCTCAAAAGGAGCTTAGCTCCTTTCGCGGCAAATGGTTAAAAAAAGATGGCAAATTTTATTTCCCCACTTATCATCCAGCAGCTGGAATGAGATTTCCAAAAATTAAAAAAATATTGGAAAGGGATTTTAGGAAATTAAGAAAGAAAATTTAAATTTCCTTTACCATATAAGTATCTCTTAGGTTATAGCCAAGCTTCCTAAAATATCTCCGCGTTCCAACTCCAGCGATTACCGCAACTTTACTTAAACCGAATTCATTTTTGGCTATTTTTTCTGCTTCTTCAATTAATTTTTTGCCGAGGCCTCGATGCTGGGGAGCCATTTTTATTTCCGAAATTGGAACTAACTCTCCGTAGGTATGGACTTCCCGAATTATGGCTGCATTCTTCAGCACTGGAAAAACAGGACGAGAAATGTTCTCGTCCTGTTGGGGAACTCGGAGTCTTAATAAACTATAAAGTTTCTCCCCTTTTCTATTCTCATAACTTAAAAATATTTCTCTGCCATCAGAGGCATCGTAATCTTGGCGGAAAAGATAAATTTTCTCCTCAGGGTCATAATTTTCTCTTACCTCTCGACATCTAATGCATTTACATTTCCAACCCTCATTTTTAGATTCTTTAGCAAGAATCTGGCGCAAATTAGAAATTTTTGCTCCTCCTTCGACAACTCTTTGAGAAGGAATATCCCGAGTAATCCTTTGAATCCTAACATAATAAGGAATTCTCTTTTTAATTGATTTGATAAGATTTATTAGTTGTTTTTCAGAATAAGGTTTATATTTTCCTTCCTTCCACCACTTGTAAAGAGGAGCTTCTTTCAAAAGGGCACAGGGATAAATTTTCAAAAAATCTGGCTGAAAGTCAGGATTTTGAAATAATTCCTCAAACATTTTTTCGTCCCGTTTAAAATCAGAACCAGGCAAATTTGGCATCATTTGATATAAAACCTTAAAGCCAGCATCTTTTAGAAGTTTAGTGGCTAAAATGGTTTCTTTTATCCCGTGGCCCCGTAAATTTAGCTTTAAAACATTGTCATAAATTGACTGAACGCCAAGTTCAACCATGGTCACTCCTAACTCCCTCAATCTTTTAATTTCTGAAGGGTTAATAAAATCAGGCCTCGTTTCAACTGATAATCCAACTATTCGATGCTTAGCCCCTTCATTTAATTGTTGTTTTTCTTTTAAAGACTTAATTTTTCGCGTCAGTTTCGCGTTCCTCTTTCGCGTCCGTTTCGCGTTACATGCTGCAAAGCAGCGTGTAATAAACCAGGTCTGATATTTTTTGGGATAGTAGCTCCAAGTCCCTCCAACTATTCTCAATTCAATTTTATCTGTGGGATGACCTTCTGACTCTAGCATCTCAATTCTTTTTTTAACCTGTAAATAAGGATTAAATTTCAATCTCTTTGCTCTTTCTACCGCCGGTTCGCCTGAGACATAACTTTTGGGAATGCCATTTTCAATTGGACAATAAAGACATTTTCCAGGGCAAGGATAGGGTTTTGTCAAAACTGAAATATTAACAATTCCAGAAAGGGAACGGATTGGTCGAGTTTTAAGTAAATCCCGCACTACAGCAAGCTGAGTGCGGGACTTCGCTAACGCTCCGTTTTCAATTTTTTTTAAAGATTTCCCTCTTTTATTTCTGATTAATTTATGATAAGCTTTTAATAGCGCGATATTGCCCGGACAGGGAATTTTGTATTTTTTTGCTATTTTTCTCTTGACCAAAGCCAAATCAGCCGAAGTTTTAACTCCATTTTTAATTAATTCTTGAATTATTAATTGATTAGTGCCCATTTTACTGAAAAAATGATAACACATTTACAGCGATCGCTTTAAATGTATTACTATGCAAAAAAGTTATGCTGAATATCTTTTAAAAAAGACTATCCAAGATTATAACCTAATTGCTGAGCAATTTTCAAGGGCCCGAGAGAGAATCTGGCCTGAGATGAGATTTTTATTTGATGATTATCTATTTCCAGGAGAAAAGATTTTAGATATTGGTTGTGGCAATGGTCGTTTTTTTGAAGTATTTAAGGAGAAAAAGGTGGATTATTTTGGAATAGATAGTTCTGAAAAATTAATTCAGATTGCGAGGAATAATTATCCAGAAGGAAAATTCCAAGTAGGAGATGCTTTAAATTTACCTTTTCCTAATAACTTTTTTGATAAAGTTTACAGTATTGCCGTTTTACATCATGTTCCCTCAGAAGAGTTTCGCCTTCAATTTTTGAAAGAAGCAAGAAGGGTTTTAAAGACAGAGGGACTTTTAATTCTAACCGTCTGGAAACTTTTCCAGCTCAAAGAATGTTGTTTACGATTTAAATATACAATTTTGAAATTAATTGGTAAATCAAAATTAGATTGGGGAGGCATTTTGGAGCCTTGGGGTAAAAAAATTAAGAGATATTATCATTGTTTTTCAAAAAAAGAATTGGAAAACTTAGTGGCAAAATCAGAATTTAGAATTAAAGAAGGCGGAATAGTAAAAAATAAAAAAGGAAATCGCCAGAATATTTATTTAATAGCCGAAAAATAAAATCGTCCCCATAGCTTAATGGATAAAGCGCAACCCTCCGGAGGTTGAAATGAGGGTTCAATTCCTTCTGGGGACACAATTGTGGACGCCACCCACCCACCACCCATCAAGGTTGTGGATAAAAAGGACTTGACAGCAATTTTCAATAAAATATCATAAGAGTTGAGGGGGTGCGGGATGAAATTCCCTAAGGCCACAGTAATTAGCAAAGGAGGTTTAAAAGACGTCACTGGTGAAGGCCAACTCCAGCGAATTCGAGCGAACCGATTTTGTTAAGCTGAACCCCCCTCATTAAAGGCAGGAAGTTTACTTCCTGTTTTTAGTTTGTTAGGATGAAGGTATGCCAGAGAAATTTGAAATTGTTGTTTCCGGGGCCGCTCGGGTTAGCCACTGCTGTAGCAACATAAAAGAGATAAGCAAGGAGGTTGGTAGAGAAATTGCTCGGCAAAATTGCAATTTGGTTACTGGAGCGACCACCGGCGTCCCCTATTTTGCTGCTTTGGGCTGTAAAGAAACTGGTGGTTTCAGTATAGGGTTTTCACCGGCTGTTTCAGAGGCGGCTCATCTCAAAACCTACCGGCTTCCTTTGGCTCCCTTTGATATAATGATTTATACCGGAGCTGATTATACGGGAAGAAATATTATGATGACAAAATCGGCCGATGGTGTAATTATTATTTGCGGCCGAATGGGGACCTTGCATGAATTTGTCACTGCATTTGAACTTCAAAAACCAATTGCCGTTTTAGAAGGAAGTAGGGGAACGGCTGATAAAATTAGGCAGATTGCTACCGGTCCCTATCGCGGAGTGAAAAAAATTATTTATGAAAAAGACCCGAAAGCCCTGGTTAAAAATCTAATTGAATTAATAAAAAAAGAAAAAAAATTAAATAAAGGTCGATGATACACGAATTATTATATTAAATTAAAACTATGGAAGAAGTTTCCCCTCCCGAGGAAGGAAAATTGATTGGCAAAGTCACTCATTATTTTTCAAAAATTGGGGTGGCCGTGATTGAGTTGTCAGACACTCTGAAGGTTGGCGAGACCATTCGGATTGTTGGCGGAGAGACCGACTTTGATCAAGTTATCGAGTCAATGGAGATTGAGCACCAAAAAGTAGAGACAGCCAAAGCTGGTGATTCGGTTGGTTTGAAAGTTAGTCAGAAAGTTAGAGACGGATACAAGGTTTATAAAATTTAATCTTAAAGGGATTTATGGAGTTACAAATCATCAGCCAATTAATTTTAGCTACTGTTTTAGGTGCTTTGATTGGTTTAGAAAGAGAAATAAAAAGAAAAGAGGCCGGACTTCAGACTTATAGTTTGGTCGCCTTAGGTACCTGTCTTTTTACCATTATTTCTTTTGAATTGTTTAATTCTTTTTTTGGTAAAACCGGAATTAGTTTTGATCCTTCCCGAATAATTATGGCCATAGCTATTGGAATTGGTTTTATTGGCGCCGGAGTGATTTTTCGCCAGTCATCAGGAGTTATCGGATTAACTACTGCTGCCGGTTTGTGGGCCACCGCCGCTATTGGCATTGCCGTCGGCGTTAAACTTTATTTTTTAGCCATCTTTACTACTTTTTTATCCCTCTTTATTTTGGCCGGATTTGGATTATTAGAAGAGAAAATTCTTAAGAAATAACTTACAGACAATGAAGTTTATCGCAGATTTCCACCTTCATAGTAAATATTCTCGGGCGACCAGCAGGAATATGGATTTGGAAAATCTTGAGAAATGGGCAAAAATAAAAGGAATTAAGGTTTTGGGAACAGGCGACTTCTCCCATCCTGAATGGTTTAAAAATTTGAAAGAAAAATTAGAGCCGGCCGAACCCGGGCTTTTTAAGTTGAAAAACAGTGATTCGGAAATTCGTTTTATTTTAACGACCGAGATTAGTTGCGTTTATTCCAAGGCCGGAAAAGTTAGAAAAATCCATATTATAACTTTTGCTCCTTCTTTTGAAATAGTTGAAAAGATTAATGTTCATTTAGGCTGGATTGGCAATCTAAAAGCTGATGGTCGGCCCATTTTAGGATTAGATGCCAAAGAATTAACAAAAATTGTTTTAAATATTTCCGAAGATTGCTTGATTGTTCCGGCTCATCTAATGACACCCTGGTTCAGTTTGTTTGGTTCTCGTTCCGGATTTGATTCTTTAGAGGAGTGCTTTGAAGAATATTCAAAATACATTTATGCTGGTGAAACCGGTCTTTCAGCCTCGCCGGATATGCTTTGGCGGATGCCTGATGGTCGAAAAATTACCTTAATTTCAAATAGCGATTCCCATAGCCCGCATAGGTTGGGAAGAGAAGCCAATGTGTTTGAAGGAGAAGAATTAAGTTATCAATCTATCATTAATGCTATAAAAAACAAGGGTTCGACCTCTACAAATTTAAGGTTGGCTTATACTATTGAATTTTTTCCTCAAGAAGGGAAATATCATTATGATGGCCATCGGCTTTGTGGAATTAGTTTTTCGCCTCAGGAATCAAAAAAATCTGGAAATATCTGCCCAAACTGCGGCCGACCATTAACCATTGGCGTTTTAAATAGAGTTGAAGAATTAGCTGACCGGCCCGAGGGTTTTAAACCAGAAAATACCATTCCTTTTAAAAGTTTGGTTCCCTTGGAAGAAATTATTGCCGATGCTTTAGGGCAAATGGCGGGTACAAAGCAGGTTGAGGAAGAATATCAAAATCTAATTAAAAAATTTGGGAATGAATTTAAGCTTTTACTTGAAGTTTCCCGTCAGGACTTGGAGACTACTACTTTACCAGAAATTGCTGAAGGAATAATTCGGGTGAGAGAAGGTAAAGTGTTTGTTGAACCAGGTTATGATGGAGTTTACGGAAAAATCAGAATCTTTTCTAAAGGCGAGCAAAAAACTTTATCAAGGCAAGGCACCTTATTTTAGAAAAAATGAAATTGACTAATTTTCGTTTTAAGGATAAAATTGAAGTAATATGGTTGCTCAAATTACCAAAGTTAAAAATGGAAATATAACCCTGCCTAAAGAATTTAGAAAAGCTTGGAAAGGAGCAGAGGTTTTTATTAGCGGTGAAAAAGATACTATCTTAATTAAGAGAGTTAAGGCATCCTCTTTTTCTCAGATGCTTAGAGAATTTAGAAAAATCGGAAAGAAAATTACAAAAAAAGACGTTGAAGAAGCTATTAGTTGGGCCAAAAGAAAAGCAGCTGAGAAGTAATTTTATGCGAGTTGTGTTAGATACTAATGTGATAGTTTCTGGTCTATTTTGGAGTAAAATTCCAGGAAAAGTTTTGGGAAAATGCCAAAAAGAATACACCCTTTGTTTTACTAAAGAAACTTTTTTAGAACTTAGAAAAACACTCTCTTATCCAAAATTCACTCCTTATATTCAAAAATTAACTTTTACCCTTGAAGAATTTTTAGTTCGATTAGTTGAAAAAGCTTTGGTAATTTCCAAACCTTCTCAAAGGATTTCAGTTGTCAAAGAACATCCTTCAGATAATAAATTTTTAGCCTGCGCTATCACCGGTCAGGCTTCTTTTATTATTTCTGGTGATAAACATCTTCTCAAATTAAAAGAATTCCAAGGTATTCCTATAGTTTCACCCAGAGAATTTCTAAAAATCATTGGAAAATAATATGCTAAAACCCCAAACCAAATCAGGCTTGCTACGGGGCAAGCAAAAAATCATTTTACCCCGTTTAGAAATCTTTGATTTCTAACGGGGTTTAAAAAGAATTCCATCAATATGAAAATTGGCATACCCAGAGCTTTAATTTATTGGAAAAAACCTTTTTTCTGGGAAACATTTTTTAAGGAACTTGGATTTGAGGTTTTATTATCCCCAGAAACTAATAAAGAAATTGTTGAAATGGGAGTGAAAGTTGCTGATCCTGAAACCTGTTTTTCAGATAAGGTCTATTGGGGACATTTATTATGGCTTGATGGCAAGGTCGATTTGATTTTTGTGCCAAGGTTAAAATCTAATGAAGATAAGTTAGAATATTGTCCGAAATTTTTTGGCTTGCCGGACTTGGCTAAAATTTTAGTTAAAACACCAATTCTGACCGAGACTTTTGACCCCAGAAAAGAAAAAACTGAAAAAACTTTTAAGAAACTGGGGAAAAAATTAAAAAAAGATAATCGGGAAATAAAAAAAGCCCTTGAAATTGCCTTTTTGAAAGAAAAAGAGTTGAGAGAAAAAGAAACCCGGGAATTTTTTAAAAAAATCCATTCTGAAAAACAAAAAATTATTCTGATTTCCCACCCCTACAATTTATACGATGAATATGTTAATTTGAGGATGAAGGAAAAACTGGAAAAACTCGGAGCCGAACCAATATTTATTGACAAAGTTTCCATCAGCGTAAATCAACGTAGTAATCAGCGTGAATCAGCGGCCACAATAAAATTCCACTGGGAATTTGGCAGAGAAATAATGGAAAAAATCCAGGCAGTTCTAAAGTATAAAATTGCCGGCGCTATTGAAATTTCTTCCTTTGCCTGCGGTTGCGATGCTGTTTTAAAAGAATTCGTTGAAAAAGAATTTAAACAAAGTAAAATTCCCTTTTTATATTTAATTATTGATGAGCACACCGGCGAAGCCGGCTTTCAAACCAGATTAGAGGCCTTTTTAGACACTTTATGAAACCTGTAATTACTTTTGCCAATTTCGGGAATTATACCGACATCTTTAAAACCCTGTTTGAAGAATTGGGTATTGAGGTCTTACCACCTGAAAAAACTAATCCAGAAGCAATTAGCCAAGGAGCAAAAATTGCTCCGGAAATGTATTGCCTCCCTTTAAAAGTAAATTTAGGCAATTATTTAAGCGCAATCAAAAATGGAGCCAATACCATTTTTATGCCCACTGCCTCGGGAGGCTCTTGTAGATTGAGATATTACGGAGTGACCCAGGAAAAAGTTTTGAAAGAGGCAGGCTATAATGTCAATTTCATTATCTTTGACCAGAAGCTTAGCGACATTTATTCTAAAATAAAAGAAATTTCTGGCGCTTCTCTTTTCCAAATTTTAAAAGTATTTTACTATTTTTGGCGAAAATTAAGTCTTATTGAAATATTAGAGAAAAGAGCTCAATATCTTAGGCCAAGAGAAATTGAAAAAGGGAGAACCGATCGGTTATTTATAGAGAGCATTTCAAAAATCGGCAGTTTGAAAAAGGAAAAAGATTTTCCCAAATTAAAAAAAGAAATTTTAGAGAAATTTTCCCAAATTCAAATCAAAGAAAAGAAAAGTTTGCCCAGAATTGGTTTAATTGGAGAAATTTACACTGTTTGCGACCCAGCCATCAATTTTGAGGTGGAAAGAAAATTAGGCCAGGGAGGTATTGAAGTTGGCCGCGAGATGAATTTATCCTATCATCTAAAAAAGAAAATATTTTTTAAGGACTTTTTCATTCAAAAGAAAATAAAGTCCTATTTAGGTTCAACTGTAGGCGGTCATGGCCGAGACGCCATTTACGAAATGCTAAAATATATTAAAGAAGACTTCGATGGGATAATTCATCTCCTTCCTTTTCAATGTATGCCAGAGATCACAGTGAGGCCAATTTTAGAAAAAATTCATCAAGAAAGTGGAATTCCATTTTTATCACTTTCTTTTGATGAACAAACAGCCGAGGCCGGTATTGATACCAGGCTCGAGGCTTTTATCGATGTCGTTAGAAATTATCATGAAGGGAAAAAGCGTTAAAACTTATTTGGGTGTTGATGTTGGTTCCCTGACTTGTAAATTTGTTTTGATTAATGAAAAAAATGAAGTGCTCTATTCGAGCTATTTTCGAACTGAAGGAAATCCGATCAGAGCTATTCAGGAAGGTTTAAGAGAAGTGAAAAGCTATATCTTAGCTCATAACCCTGAAATTGAAATTGCTGGGGTGGGGACAACCGGCTCGGCTCGATATTTAGTCGGAGTAATTACTGGAGCCGATTTAATCAAAAACGAAATTACTGCCCACGCCAAAGGAGTTTGCCATTTTATTCCTGAGGCCAGAACGGTAATCGAAATTGGTGGCCAGGATTCAAAAATTATCGTTTTGGAAAATGGTATAGCAGTTGATTTTGCAATGCAGACCGTTTGTGCAGCCGGCACCGGATCTTTTCTTGATGCTCAGTCTTTTAGATTAGGAATCCCGATTGAACAATTCGGTGAGATATCTTTGAAATCAAAAAAGCCGACCACCGTCGCTAGCCGGTGTACAATTTTCGCCGAGTCAGATATGATTCACAAACAACAAATTGGCCACAAAACTGAAGATATTGTGGCAGGACTCTGTCAAGGATTGGCCAGGAATTTTTTAGCCAATGTTGCCCGGGGAAAAAAGATCTTACCACCAATTGTTTTCTTAGGGGGAGTCTCTGAAAATATCGGCATGAGAAAAGCCTTTGAAGAGGCCTTGGGTCAAAAAATTATTGTCCCCAAATATAACACAGTATTGGGAGCATTTGGGGTAGCCTCATTGATTAAGAACTCTAAGCCATCCTCTACCAAATTTAGGGGTTTTGAAATTTCTGATCAAAATATTAATTGTACCTCTTTTCGCTGCAATGGCTGTCCAAATCGCTGTGAAGTAATTGAAGCTAAAATTGAAGAGAAAGTGGTAGCTCGTTGGGGAGACCGTTGCGGTAAATGGAGTAGTCTTAAGTATGAGTGATGTTTTAAAAATAATTAAAAATCGAAGAAGTATCCGGGAATTTCAGAAAAAACAAATCCCAGAAGAAATTGTTGATAAATTGATTGAAGCTTTGATTTGAGCTCCTTCAGCTGGAAATTTGCAATCTCGAAAATTTTATTTCGTTTTTAATCAAAAAATAAAAGAAGAATTGGCTAAGGTAGCTTTGGGCCAAGATTTTATTTCTCAAGCTCCTTTAGTAGTGGTGGGATGTACTGATGAAAAAATCGAATGGAGATATGGAGAAAGAGGCAAAAAACTTTATTCAATTTGTGATGTAGCAATGAGTATTCAAAACATGATGCTTTTGGCTCATGAGCAGGGTTTAGGAAGCTGTCCAATAGGAGCTTTTGATGAAGAAAAAGTTTCAAAAACTTTAAAGATTCCTAAAAATCTACATCCAATTTTAATTGTTCCAGTCGGCTATCCAGCTGAGAAACCCTTGGCTCCGCCTCGGGTTTCAAAAGCTAAAGTCATCAAATTTGTAAAATAAGTACAGGGGATAGGATATCATCGACCTTTTTAAAACCATCTTAGTCAGCGATGAAGTATTCCATTGTGCGATAGACAAAAATAACTGAAAATTTATCCCATGGTA
>Ga0210050_1002451_pt1 | contig 17778 bp, 17 predicted proteins | sample CryGey132114_all_FD_185463 | JGI IMG/M metagenome (GOLD analysis project Ga0210050, IMG submission 185463) | Groundwater microbial communities from aquifer - Crystal Geyser CG22_combo_CG10-13_8/21/14_all (SPAdes) (version 2) | ecosystem: Environmental > Aquatic > Deep subsurface > Groundwater ...
AGCCCTTATTTTCAGCGGCCGGAAGAATACGGAATAAAAATTACCGCGCCTGGGGAAGCTTACCCCTTTGTGTATGACCATCCCGATATCGATCACTTAAAAATTGCTTATGATTTTGAATTTGAAACCAGTAACCAGATTAATTCGCAATTGAAACAGGAATTAATGAGCACTGCGGAAGAATGGAAGCAAAGACACCAGTCGGACCAATTGCCTTACCTGATTTTCACCAAGTCCATGGATTTCGTGACCGTTTATGACCACAGGTCGCCAGTACCTGTTAAAATCAGGTTGGAAGGGCCGCCTGCCTGGGCATTTATCTATTGTAACGAAGCACCCAAATCCGTGGCACAAATTCACGAATATTTCCGAGAAGAAATGGGGAAGGAACCGGAAGATAACCTTGCCGAAAATTCCATCGCCTACCTTGAAGAAAAAGGTCTCCTGTATGGAGAACGCGGCAAATACCTGAACCTGGCCATTCCGCATAATCCCAATCTTTAAGCCAGCCTGAAAGAACCTTGGTCAAAAGACAAGCACGATCTGTAAAAAAACAAGGGACAGGATATTGAAATCAGAGTGCGCGGATGGCCCGCCTAAATGAAAAGCGACATGGCGGTGTAATATTGATCTTTGATTTTGCTTTCGAACCTGTGAGTAGGCAATTCACTAAACCCCAATTCATTGAGAATGTTCAGGTCGACCGGATTGGGGAGGGCCTCCCCGCTACTCCCGAGGTTCATTTCATCGACAATGCTGTCGGCCACGTGGATGATCTTTGTAGCCAAAGAATATTCTTTCGCTTTTTGGGGACGATGGTGGAAGAACACAGGTTCGCAAAGTGACATAGGCAAACCCCAGCCCGCCAACAATTTTCCACCCACTTTGGCATGACTGGCCCCAAAAACTTCCCGTTCAACATCAAATAAATGTTCTTTGTTTTCTTTACAACGCGTTAGTACTTTTTCGGCTTCCACTGGGAATTTCTTGTAAATAACAAGGCTTCCAATATCATGGAGCATCCCAGCCAGATAATAACTTTCCAGATTGCGTTCCCCCACCCAGTCAGCAATAATCTTCGCTGTCACCCCACAGGCAATCGAGTGTCTCCAGAAAAGGTCCATACTCACCAGGTTTTCTGGAATCCCGGAAAATTGTTTCGTAACCGATGTCGCCAAAACCAGTTGGGTCAATTGCTCCGTACCAATAATTCCCAGAGCATGGGTGATTGTCTCGACCTTATTCTCCAGTCCATAAAAGGCGCTGTTGACAACTTTCAAAAGACGCGCGGAAAGGGAGGGGTCGTGCCCGATAATTGCGGCAAACTCCTTGAAGGAACTTCTTGGGTCCTCAAGTGTTTGCTTGAGCTTGACATACACATTTGGAGGTGAGCCCACCCAGTCTTTAATCGCTTTTTCAATGTCTAATGCCATACCCACCTTTCCCTGATTTTGTGATGGACTTAGATTTGTACCTCCCTGACCCGCAGATTGTCAATAATTTCTTAAAACCTCAGGCACAAAATTCCTCATCGGACCGGCTCCTTCCCGGTTATATAAACAGAGAGTTTTGGTTCGCCTTGTCAGTCTGCTTTTTTCTTGCCGGGAAATCGCCACTCCTTGGTCAGAACCGGAGGAGCCTTTGGGTCCACATAACCCTCCACAACCAGCATTTGTTTTTCATCATCACCACGCACAACCACCTGCCTGCCTCTGGCCGGGTCCGGGTTCCTAGCCACCATCGAAATACCGGAGGGCAAGAAGGGCAGGTCGGCTTTTTTCATCATTTTTACTTCTTCCTGACTGAACTCCCCCTCCTCTTCGGAGGGTGGCCATAACGCCGAGCCCATAGGCGAAAACATCCACTGGACAAACTCCTCCGGAGTCCCCACAGGATAGACAAGCCGGAATGCGGTGCGCTTTAACTGCCGATCTGCAGACATAGAGCGCACAACATTGATGGCCCGGATCAGGTCAGGGTGCTCCTTTGGGCTGTAATCCATATACAGCAAAGGCAAGACGGCCATTATACCCAGCGTAACCCATACATATAATTTGTTAAAGTGTCTCATGGAAACCTCAAAGTATAAAAATCCATACATTGCAAGTTTTTCAGGTTAAGATATTGCTATTCCAGAAACCCAGTACAGGATAAAGTATTTTGACCTCTTCCGGCCCGTCAAAAAGAATTCGCCTTGTTTCTGAAGATGGGCTCCTGCTTATACACCCGCAAAATGATTTCCTTCCCGGAGGAAGTCTGGCGGTGCCCAGGGCAAATGAAATTCTTCCTATCCTTAACAAGTATCTGGAAATTTTTGAGCAGATGGCCTTGCCCATAGTCTTTACCCGCGATTGGCATCCCCCCGATCATTGTTCTTTTCAAGAGCAGGGTGGAACCTGGCCCGTTCATTGCGTGGCGGGATCTGAAGGGGCAAGATTTTCGCCTATGCTCCGGGTCCCTGAATCGGCCCTGGTGTTTTCCGGCGCCACAAATCCCGATAGGGAAGCTTATTCCGGGTTCGAGGGAACCGACCTCGATCAAAGTCTCAAAATGCTCAAAGTCCGGCATTTATACATTGGAGGGCTGGCGACCGATTACTGCGTTTTTAACACAGTCAAGGATGCATTAAAACTTGGCTATTCCGTCACCCTTCTTTTAGACGCAATGCGCCCGGTCGATATAAAACCGGGAGACGGAAAGCGGGCGATCGAATCAATGAAAAATCGCGGTGCCAAGTCCTGCTTTCTGCAAAACCTGGCCTTTCAACCACCCCGTCCCCCTGCCTTGGCCGTTGACCTTTACCAGTTGACCATGTTGCAAGGTTATTTCGACCAGAAAATGGAAGAGTCCGCGGTCTTTGAGTTTTTTATCCGCCGCCTTCCCAAAAACAGAAGTTTCCTGATTTTTTGTGGTCTCGACCCGGTTCTCGACTACCTTGAAACCCTCAGGTTCAGCCATCAGGATCTGGAAAAACTCAAACAGCGCGGACTCCTGAAAAATGAATTCATCCATTCTCTGAAAACTTTCCGCTTTACGGGCGATGTCGATGCCATGCCTGAGGGAACGGCAATATTTTCCGGGGAGCCGTGCCTAAGAGTCACAGCACCGCTTTCCCAATGCCAGTTTATAGAAACCATGATCATCAATTTTCTCCAATACCAAATCCTGGTCGCGACTAAAGCGGCCCGGATGATACTCACCGCTAAAAACAAAATCCTGATTGATTTTGGCCTGCGCCGGGCACACTCCGCAGAAGCAGGTTATTATGCCGCTCGGGCAAGCTACATTGCCGGTTTTGCGGGAACAGCCACCCTCAATGCAGGCCTGGACCAGGGGATTCCGGTATATGGAACCATGGCCCATTCTTTTATTCAGGCCCACGATTCTGAAATCAATGCTTTCAGGCAATTTGCCAGAAGCCATCCTGGAAACATCATACTGCTCCTGGATACCTATGATTATAAAAAAGCGGCCATTTCGGTTGTGAAACTTGCGAAAGAACTGAAAGAAGAAAACATCACCATTAAAGGCATCCGTCTGGATAGCGGGAATCTGGCTCAACAAGCAAAAACGGTAAGAAAAATTTTAGATCAGGGCGGACTAAAAGATGTGCGCATCTTCGTGAGCGGTGATCTGGATGAATACGCTCTGGAACGGTTGGAGCTTCAAAAAGCCCCGATAGATGGATACGGAATAGGAACAAGGTTGGCCACAGCTTCTGACTCTCCCTATCTGGAGTGCGCCTATAAACTGCAAAACTATGCGGGCCGCCCGATCTGCAAGCTGTCGCCTGGGAAATCCACTCTGCCAGGAATCAAGCAGGTTTACCGGCGATACACCAAAACAGGATCCCTGAGTAAAGACGAGGTTGCCCTGGTCGGTGAACCTTGTGATGGAAACCCGCTCCTGCAACCTGTTATGAGGGACGGGAAAAGGCTTCACCCACCCTTCCCCCTTGCGCAAATTCGCACACACACTTTTGAACAATTGGCCAAGTTGCCCGCAAAATTTTTAAAACTCAAAGGCAACCCCAAGGAACCCGTATATTTTTCTGCCAAATTAAAAAGTTTGAAAACACAAATAAATGATCCCCGCCCCAAGGAGCGGGGTATTGAAAGGTAGTGAACTGATCTTCCCCTAACCCCTCCTTGAAAAGGAGGGGAATGTAAAAGGAAACCCCGTAGCAGAGCTACGAGGAATTCTTTCGATTAAAAATTCTTCAGCAAAAGTCCCGGTCGATTCTTCATCGCTGAGCAAAATTTGAATTAATAAAGGTTCTTTTCCGATGCTATAATACTGACCAAACAACAAACCGCAAATACTTTAACTTTAAAACCCGCGAACACACTTATGGCTGAAGAACCCAGAGCGAGACCAGAAGATTCTGAGGAAATTGAACTCAGCGACGCGGAACTCAAGGAACTTAAACGCCTGGAGGCCAAGAAAAAGGCCGAGCAAAAGAAAGTGCTCGATGCCAAAAATAATCTCTATGGGGCAATGCTGAATGACCTGGACCTGGAAGGACTGGATTTACATAATGCAAAAATGGCAAAAGCAAACCTGAACAACACCAACCTGAGCGGGGCCAACCTGAGCAACGCAAATTTCATTGAGGCTGACTTGACAGAAGCCAACCTGTCAAAGGCTGACATGCATGACGCCTATTTTGCCGACGCGCAAATGGTCGCGGCAGACTTATCTGAGGCCGATCTGCGCTGGGCCGATTTCAGTTGGGCCGTTTTAAGCGAGGTCAGGTTCAATGAAGCGAATCTGCTCGAAGCCGATTTTACGGAAGCGACACTGGTCGCTTCCGATTTTACCATGGCCAATGTCAAGGGTGCCAATTTTGAAAATGCAAACCTGATTGATGTGCGACTCAAGGGTGTTAATTTGTCTGAGGCACTGAACCTCACACCAAAACAAATCGAGTCTGCCGAAATCGATAAGGCCACCGAACTCCCACCCTATCTTGAAATCACATGGGAAGATTCAGAAAACTTCAAAGTGCAAAAGGTGGCTGAGAAAAAATCCAAACGCAAAAAATCTAAAAGATAATTCACCTTCCTTTTTTATTAGCCCCGCCTTTCCTCAAACACAATTTCACCATCCGCACTCACTTCATACCTTATTTCTATCGGGCGACAGCAGATTTCACAATCTTCAATATATTCCTGACTGGGTACAGACAGGTCTAATAAAACGGAAATAGACTGTCCGCAATGCGGGCAGTTAAAAAATTGTTCATGTTGCTCCATACCCTGCGCTATTCCTGCATGCGAAAATCTTTGGAAAAATAGGCAACCAGATCTTTCACTGACAGGATGCCCACTATTTTATCCTCTTCCGTAACCCCCAGATGCCGAATCTTATTCTTATGCATAAAACGGTTGGCCTCTTCAATGGGTAAATAACGGTCCAGAGAAAGTACCGGGCTTGTCATGATTTCCGAGACCAAGGTGGATTCCGGATTCAAACCTTTGCCCAGCACTTTCCGGGCCAGGTCCGTTTCGGTCACAATTCCCACATATTCGTCAAACTCTCTCACCAGCAAAGACCCGATATTGTGTGCCTCCATAAACTGGGCCGCTTCCTGAACAGAAGATTCCCGGTCTATACTCAGGACTGGAGATATCATATAATCGCCAATTTCATCCATGTTCCTTCTCCTTTTTGAAGGTTATAAGATCATGAAGAATCTGATCAATGTGTACAGTTCTTGGATGCCGGACAAAGGGTGGGGATTCGCTCTTTTTAATCCGCAAGCCGTGACAAAAAAAGTGGGATACAATTACTCGAATTTTCATAGAAAATTGAATCATGCCACTTTTGGCCTGAAATCCATAAACCAGCTGTTTTCATAATCCTATGCCACACTCATTAAATGTTGTTTTAGTTGAACCAGAAATTCCCATGAATACAGGAACCATTGGCAGACTGTGCCTGGCAACAGGGAGCACCCTGCATTTGATAGAACCACTTGGATTTGAAATCAGCGACCGTCAGCTTAAGCGGGCAGGGCTGGATTATTGGAAGTACGTCGATGTCAAAACCTACTCCGGACTTGAAGTGTTTCTTAAAAGCATTCCCCCTTCTGCCCAGAAGGTATTTTTCTCCACCAAGGGCGAAAAAAACTTATTCCACCACACATTCCAGCCGGGAGCCTATCTGTTTTTTGGCAGTGAAACACGCGGGCTACCCCAAGGTCTCGTCCGGTCAAACGAGGGGCAAACGTATCGCATCCCGCAATATGATGAGCGGGTGCGGTCTATCAATATCGCCAATGCTGTGAGTGTTGCCGTCTACGAAGCCATTCGCCAATTAGGAGTGTAGTTGTTCCAGCAACTCAGGACGAATTGCTCCACAACCTTTTGGCTTAGCGTTCCGGGTCGGATTGGGAAATATCCTCCGGATTGATATTGAACTTCCTGTAATACTCCCGCAACAACCCTCTGGCTTCCACCTTATTCACCTGGTCGTTTTTATTGCCAAACAGGTTACCGGCTTTAAGAATATGCAAAATGGCCTTTTCTCCCTTGTTCATGCTTGCATACAAGACCGCCAGATTATAATGTGCCTCCGCAGATTTTGGATTACCTTTTAAAGTTTCTTCAAATTCGCGGACCGCATCTTCAGCCCTTCCCGCCCGTTCATACGCCGCCCCCAAATTAAAATGCGCCGCCGGATCACCGGGCATGGAATCCACCTGGGCTTTCAGTTGCTTGATTTCTTTACTTTCAAAAAATTTTCCAAACATTTTTTCAACCATCCACCTTAAAGGCCGGAGTCACCCAACTCATCCTCCTCAAATAATTCCATAAGAGAATTTCTGGAATCATTTTGAAATTGCTCTTGTTCTTTACGGTCAATATATAAATTCAACAGCCTTAAATGTTCCGCCGACAAGTTGCACAAAATTAACCGTTCCATGACGGTTTCCTTGTGATAATCGGCCAGCAACCTTCCGATACAATTGTGAAGAAACGGAGTCAGGATAGACTGCACTCCCTCAAAATCTAATTCGACCGGGTTTCCTTTCTGAAATTCCGGAGCGAGTAGACGATACACCTTCTGCCCATCATCAATGGACGCGCACTGAGCTCCTACATACTCTGATAGTCTGATTTTCATCGTTTATCCATTCCTTCAAATTGACTTCTGCATAAAAATATCCAACGCCTTTACCTATGATAACCCTGTGTGCCATATAAATTTCCGCAATAATTTCATATTTTCTAATGTTTTTACCATTAAACATACACGTGCGGGTCAAATTCGACCTCATTTTGCCGATAAGTTGTTATAATTAAATCTCTAACCAATAAATTTCCGGCAATGCGAAACGCCTCCTTAACAAAAAACCCGGGCCATTCGGCTGTTCTCCGCTTGGCTAAAATAGGGATTTTCTCCGTATTTTTCCTTCTGCAATTTCTCTCTCTTGACACGCCTGCCCAGGACTTTTTACCCGAAAAATTTGATAAAGCTCTCATCCAGGAATCGTTGCGAGACCAGGAATTCCTGCGGGAAGAAATGCTTTTGGAACAGGAAATCCTGCGGGAAGAAATGGAACAGATTCGCCTGGAAATCCAACGTATCATGAGGGAAATTACCGCATCCATGAAAGGGGAAGCCCAAAAGTTGCAAGCAGAACTGGAAGGGCTAAAAGAGGAAACCCAACGCATTCAGCAAGAAATACTGGCCACCTTGCAAAAATCCAAACAGGACTTTATTGAAGGTCAGGAAGAAATGCGAAAAGAACTGCACAATATGCGTCAGGAAGCAAAAGCCATGACTGAAGAGATTCAAGAAGTTCTTCAAGAGCAAAAACTGGTCTGGCAACAGGAAACAGCCGCCCTTCAGGGCTCTTTAGTAACTGCAAGGATAGAAATGAACGCCGCCAAAGTGGATGCAGAAACTGCTCTGCAATCAAGCCGTTCAGCCATTACCGATTTTAAGAAGGAAAAGGAAGTGACCATGGCAGATTCCCGGGCCAAGTCAGATATGGCAATGAGTGAGGCTGGAGAGGCATTTAAGGAAAGTCAAAATGATTACAAGATAGCTTCCTCCAGTATCACCAAGGAACTTATGGCCGATATGAAGGAAACCCGGGAAAACATGCAAAAAAGGCAGACCGCTCAAAAACGCGATTCTGAAAACACACAACATGAAGTTCTGGCCGCCTTGCAGACAGCCAAAAATCAAAGGCTGAAGGAGCTAACCCGTGACGCTACCCGGCAGAAACTGCAAAAGAAAAAGAATATCCGGGCCAAAGAAGTACAGACCAGGAAAAAAGAACAAACCGCAAAAGTTGAAAAACGCAAAGCCCCTGTGAGAAAACCTGCGGCCAAAACTCCAGACAAAAAAAGAAAAGAGAAACAGAAAACTGAACGGCAAAAAGAGCAGAAAAAGTCTGCACTAATAAAGAAAAAGGCAGAAAAACAACCTGACGTATTAAAACCTGCGAGCCCCGGCGCGCTGGATAAGGAGATTGATGCAAAAATTGGAAGGCCCGAGGAAAAGAAAAGGCGACCCATTGAAAAGGATGAAAATTTGGTCATCGTTGCAACTGCCAAGGCCAAAACTGCGGAAGAACCACTACAGGAAAAAGTCTCCGGGTTCAGTAAAAATATTACCAACTTGAAAACTGAACTTAAAAAAGAAAGCGGCAACCCCGGAGCTTTGCTGGTAAAGCTGGGGGATGCCTATCTGGAAGCCCAGCGTTTCATCAGTTCGCAAAAAGATGCCAAAGACAGGCAAAAAATACTTTCTATTTCAGAAAATCAGGAATTTCTGTTGGGAAGTTATGAACAAGCCGCCTGGGCATATAAGTTGTCCCTCACCTTCAATCATAAAAGTGCTGAAACTCACTTCAAAGTTGGAAAACTTTATGACGAAATGGGAGATGGAGTAAATGCGCTCATGCACGCAAAGCTGGCGCTCCAAATCTTTAAAAGGCGCGATAATTCAAGACAAATAGAAGAAACACTGGCCTTTATTGAAATTCTGACCAAAAAATATAAGATTAAATCAGAAAAAAATAATGCATAGAGGTTTGCATATCTCTTATAGTAGGAGGGCTCTCACGGAGAGTTTTACTTATTTCATTGGCGGAGAGGTGTAATTTGGAAAAGAACCCTATTCTTGAATTCATCGAACGGTTGCCTTTTTTCCGGGAATTTTCTGACGAAGAAAAAGGCAAGCTGGTAAAAACAAGTGGCATTTTCGAAAAATACAAAGAAGGGGATACCATTATTTCAGAAGGAGACAGCGGCTCCGCACTATTCGTGGTTCTGACTGGTGCTATCAGCATTACCAAGTTAACCGCCGCCAGCGTTAAGGAAGGGCACATCTCCCTGCAGGAACCGGAAAGGATCACCATTGCGGAATTAAAAGCCGGGTCAATTTTCGGGGAAGTCTCATTGATCAGCGACCGCCCCAGAAACACCAGCGCCCATGCCAGCGCGCCCGAAGTTGTGGTCATGAAAATTACCAAGGACATAATCGAAAAGTTCAGCTTGGAGATACAAAAGAAATTCCAGTCCCAGTTGATTCAGATCCTGGTCCAGAGATTGGACGATATGAACACCAGATACATTAATTTAAAAGCCCGCTCTTTAAGAGAGGTTAAAAAGGCCTCCAACTGAAGGCGGACCTCCTTATCCGGTTTTTCCTGTCATTTTTACCTCCGAATAATCCACCCCTTTTGCTTTCTAATATACGTTATAATCTGTTCAACTCATGAAATCCGAAACCTCGATCCACATTAATTCCCAGACCTCAAAACCAAAGGCCATATTGGTTGGGGTTAGCATGCCGGGCTCTTCCTCCGCTGAAATTTCGCTGGAAGAACTGAAAGGCCTTGCAACCACTGCTAATTATGAGCCAGTCGCCACGTTAACCCAGCGCTTGGCAAAAATCACCCCTAAAACCTTTTTGGGTAGTGGAAAAGCGGAAGAGCTCGCGCAGGCCGTGAAGCACCATAACCCCGAAGTAGTCATTTTTGATGAAGAACTGTCACCCCGGCAAAACCGGGAATTGGAAAAAATTCTCAAATGCCGTGTCATGGACCGCCCCTGGGTTATTCTGGAAATTTTCAGCGATCATGCCCGAACCCGGGAAGCAAAAACCCAGGTTGAGTTAGCAAGGATGAAATATGCCCTTCCCCGCCTTACCGGGATGTGGGGTCACCTTTCCCGGCAACGTGGTGGAATTGGAATGAAAGACGTGGGTGAAACGCAGATCCAACTGGACCGGCGAATGATCCGCAATGAAATCCACAAGCTGGAGAAGAAACTGGTTCAAATCGACAAAGAAAAAAAGACCCAGAGAAAAAACCGGGAGGAAGCTTATAAAGTGGCGTTAGTCGGTTATACCAATGCGGGAAAATCTACATTGATGAATTGCCTGACAGGGGCCGACACTCTGGTCGAGAACAAACTCTTCGCCACCCTTGACGCAACCGTTCGAAAGATAAAGAAAAACTTTCCCTACCCAGTACTGATCTCAGACACTGTAGGACTGATCAGCAAATTGCCTCATGATCTTGTCGCCTCTTTTAAAAGCACTTTGGACGAAGTGCGTGACGCGGACCTGTTGATTCATGTGGTGGATATCAGTCATTGTGAATATGCCCAGCAGATGCGCACTGCCGATGACCTTCTCAGGGAAATGGGCGTAAACGATATTGACATTATCATCGCCTTCAATAAAATTGATGCCTTGCCGGATATCGAAATTCTGGATCGTGCCCTTAACACATATCCTTCTGCAATTGGTATTTCCTGCAAAACAGAGGCAGGTATTGAAGAACTGCGCGAAAAAATAGTTTTTTACTATGAGAAAAACCTGGCTCCCTACCGCCTCGAGCTTGAACATTCTCAAGCCAATCTCATTCAGGCTATACGCAAACACGCTCTGGTATTGAAAGAGGATTATAACCCCACCGGGATCACATTAAGCTTAAGGCTTGCTCAGAGAGCAAAGGCCAAACTGGAATCCATTTTAAAGCGATCTATAGGGCCTGCTTAACACGCACTCTTATCGACCCTGTTCTCTTAAAGAACAATCAGTTTGGCGTGGCTGGCCGAGAGCTTTTTTTTCCCATGCGGGCCTTTGAAAAACACTTCCAGGTTTAAATTTTCTTCATTACCTGAAAGGTTGATAACTATGCCCGATCCAAACTTCGCGTGCAAAACTTTTGTCCCGATTGAATAAGCGCCGTCCCTGGTTCCAATCGAATAGGCATCGTCTCCTTGTTCTGAGTAGGAAGAAGCTACGTCACGACTGCCCCCAAATTTACGGCCAAATTGAGGTGCCGTTTCAATACTAAACCCGCTGGATTCACGGACCATGACTTCATCGGGAATAGAAAGCAGGAAATCCGAAGGCTTGTAATTAAAGATATTTCCATAGATTCTCCGTTGCCGGGCATGGGTGACAAACAGTTTTTTCCGGGCTCGGGTAAAACCCACATAGCATAGCCTTCTCTCTTCTTCATATTCCTCTGGGTCCGACATCGAACTGGCATGGGGAAGGAGTCCATTTTCCATACCCACCAAAAACACCGAAGAAAATTCCAACCCTTTGCAGGTGTGCAGGGTCATCAACGGAAGAACCCCGCGCTCATCATCAAGGTTGTCCAAATCCGCCACCAGAGCGGCAGAGTCCAAAAATTCCCGCAAGGAACCTTTCCCATTCTCAATGGACTGCTCCACCGCCGAAAACAATTCATTCAAGTTTTCGATTCGCCCTTTACTTTCACGGGTATCCTCTTTTTTCAACATTTCTCCATATCCCGACCGGTCTATCACCTCAGTTAAAAGCTCAAGGGGATTCCCCTGCCTGAAAATGGCGCCCAAGTCATCAATGATCTGCAAAAACTGGGCAATCTTCTTGCCTGCAGAGGGAGCTGTCAATCTCAACTGTCCGTTATCACGCAATCCCTCCAGAAGTGTTATCCCTTTTTCCCTGCAATATTCCTCCACTTTTTCGAGTGAGGTCTTGCCAATCCCTCTAACAGGAACATTGATGATCCGCTTTAAGGAAACAGAATCATTCGGGTTCAAAACCACCCGCATATACGCCAACACATCCTTGATTTCTTTTCTTTCATAAAAACGCAGTCCTCCTATCACCTGATAAGGAAGCCCGTTTCTCCTTAGCACGTCCTCCAGCACCCGGGACTGAGCATTGGTGCGGTAAAGAATTGCCATATCGTTAAAGCTAAAACCTTCGTTACGGTTCAGTTCCTGGATTTTTTCGCAAACAAATTCCGACTCGTCCATTTCATCTTTAGCCCTATAGCACAGTACCGGTGAGCCTGTTTCATTTTGCGTCCACAATGTTTTATCTTTCCGGTTTCTGTTCTCTTTCACCACGCTTCCCGCCGCATTTAAAATATTCTGCGTCGACCTGTAATTTTCCTCAAGTTTGATCACCGTTGTTCCGGGGTAATCATTTTCAAATTTCAAAATATTTTCTATGTTTGCCCCTCGCCAACGGTAAATACTCTGATCATCATCACCGACAACGCATATGTTGCTGTGCGATTGAGACAGCAAGCGTACCAGCCGGTATTGAACTGCATTGGTGTCCTGAAATTCATCAACCAGAATATGCTGAAACTTATTATTGTAATGAACCCTGAGCGAAGGGACCTCCTGAAACAACCTGCCTGCAAAAACCAGTAAATCGTCAAAGTCCAAAGCATTATTTTTTTTCAGGGCAGACTGGTAAACGGGATAAAGGCCCACCGCCTTGAGTTGGTTCCCATAAGTCATCTCGTCCGGCTTCAAATCTTCAGGCATGAGGAAATCATTTTTGAACCCGCTGATGAAATTGAGAAGGGTTTTGGGGGGGAAGGCATCCGTATTGATTTCCGCCGCCTTCATGCACTGTTTGATCAGGGTCAACTGGTCTTGGGCATCGTAGACTGCAAAATCATTGGAGAAACCCAACTCCGAAATATGCTTTCTCAAGATTCTCAGACAAAAAGAATGAAAGGTGCTGATCCAGGGGGAAGCTCCACGAAGGACCAGCATGTTACGGACGCGTTCTTTCATCTCCCCGGCGGCTTTATTGGTAAAAGTAATTGCCAGAATACTTTCGGGAGAAAACCCCTTCTCCTTAATCAAATTGGCGATTCGGCAGGTGATGACACGTGTTTTCCCGGAGCCTGCGCCCGCCACCACCATCAGTGGGCCCTCACTATGGCGCACGGCCTGCAATTGCTGGGGATTTAAATTTTCAAAACTCAAGGGGTGCCTCCAACGGCTGATTGCAATGTTTTAATTTTTCAGGAAAATGTTCACTCGGCCCTTGGAACCATTGCTATCTGCGGCTAAACCAGGTTTTCCCAGGTTACGGATGCCAGTGCCTCAATAAATGTCGGGGAAAGATTCAACGATTCGGTGCGGTGCAAACTCAGTTGCCGCTCACTGGCATATTTATTAAATTCTATATCAATATCGAACAAGATTTCCACATGATCACAAACAAAACCGACGGGAACCATTAACACTGTTTTCGAGCCCCGCTTTGCAATCTTATCCAAAACCGACTCTACCGTCGGCCCCAACCAGGGAATCGGTATCATCCCCTGACTCTGGTAAGCTTTGAACCAGTGTTTCGGTTGGACCCGTTCTACGAGCTTCTGGACTGTTTTGGCAAACTCTTCCGGATAGGGATCGCCAAATTCAATGGACTCGGCGGGAATACTATGCGCCGTGAAAATTGTATAAACCGCTTCTTCCGCATTCGGTCCCAGTTTTTCAAGGGCCGCCCGGTATTTTTCTTCAAACGCGTCAATAAGAAGGGGGTGGTCCGCCCAGCTACCAATGTAGCGCACATCTAAATTCTCTGCATCGCAATTTTTCAACGCTTCCTTAAAAACATTGAAATACAAACGCGTACTCCAGGTGCTGAATTGCGGGGCCAGGCAAAACGCCACTACTTTTTCCACCCCATCTTCCTTCATCCTTTTTACTTCATCACGGATATAAGGACTCCAGTTGCGCATCCCGCAGTAGACTTTAAACTGCGGCCCCTGCTGGTTTAAAAATGATTCCAGCCGGGCACACAATTCCTCGGTAATTTCCCGCAGGGGAGATTTCCCGCCGATTTGCTCATAGCGGTCACGAATAATTTGGATGGTTTCTGGAGTGGACTCAGTTCCACCGCGGATGTTTCTCAAATATTGCGGGATATCCTCGACAGATTCGGGAGCCCCGTGCGCCATAAGGAAAACACCGGTCAGTGAAGAATCATTCATGCTGGTATTCATGGACCATGTCTACCACTGCCTTGACGTGCTCTACCGGGGTGTGTTGCAGAATACCATGCCCCAGGTTGAAGATATGCCCTTGACTGCCAGCACGTTTGAGAATGTCATGAACCCGTTCTTGAATCAGCGGTAAAGGACCAAAAAGCGTAACCGGGTCGAGATTGCCCTGTACTGTCTGCTCTTTTCCCAAAATGGTTCGCGCAGTATCCATCTGGATTCGCCAGTCAAAACTGACAACATCCCCACCGGCCTTTTGCACCAGGTCAAGCATCGTGGAGGTTCCAGTACTGAAATTAATGACAGGGACACCCGTATCTTTGAGTCCCTCAAAAACACGGCGGGAATAAGGAAGAATATATTTTTCATAATCAACCGGCCCTAAACACCCGACCCAACTGTCGAATATCTGGAGAGCCTGAGCCCCGGCAGAAACCTGCAGTTTCAAATAATCCACCAGCATGGTGCAGACCTTGTCCATCAACTGTTCCCACACATCGGGGGCCTCATACATCATCAGTTTAGTGGTCGTGAAATCCCTCGACTTCCCTCCCTCTATCATATAACTGCATAAGGTAAACGGAGCTCCGGCAAAACCGATCAAGGGAATATTGATTTCCTTCCTGACCAAACGGATCGCGTCAGCAACAAAACCCAACTGCTCTTCCACATTTACCGGCATAAGTTTTTCAACGGCTTTTCTATCCTTCACCGGACGCGGGATCACGGGACCATCCCCCGCTGAAAACTCCAAACCCGTCCCCATCGGTTCCAAGGGAAGAAGAATATCAGCAAAAATTATCGCCGCATCCACCCCCAGCACCTCCAGAGGTTGTAATGTGACCTCGCATGCCAATTCCGGGTTTTTGCACAATTCCAGGAAAGTATGTTTCTCCTTAAGATCCCGGTAAGCCTTCATATACCGGCCCGCCTGACGCATGAACCATACCGGGGTTTTATCAACCGGTTCGCCCCGGCAGGCTTTTATAAAACGGTATTCACTTGAATTTTCCATAAACCTGTTCAAAAAAGAGGGAAATAATGAGCCATAACTCTTGCTGGCGAACAAATAGCATTGGAAGCTTAAAAAGCTCCCGCATTTGCTCCCGTGTCAGCAGAAAATTTATTGATTATAGGACGGGAACCCATGCAGGATCAACGGTTTGTTTTGGATGTGGCTCCAGAGCCCAGTATATCAGCCCCATTGCACTTTCATATTCCGGTATATTTTATAGAGTTGCCGGTTTTGTTCGCCTGAAAGGCCGGAAATTTGCTTCGGAAGATCCTTCATCCTCAACTGTTGCGAATAAAACCGCAACCGATTCTGAATCGAAAAATATTCACCATTTTGCGGTGAAGTTTCCAGATAACGCGTCCAGTGGAGTATCGCCAGCACCAGATTCCCGGCGGACAAGTAATAATTTCCCAGGTTTTTATTCAACTCAGGATTTTTTTCCTGGACCAGCAAAGCATCATAAAAAGAATCCAATGCCTTTTCCTCATCATTCATATTCTCGTAACCCATTCCCTGCTCAATAAGAAGAGCGGCATCGGAAGCATTGAATGCATTTAGCTTTTCGTACTCTTCCAGGGCGGCTTGCCATTCCCCCCTGGAAAAATATTTCCTGGCTTTTTCAGCAGAAATTTTCGTCGCAGTCTTTTTTGTGTCAATCAATTTTTCCAGCCGACCCATTTCGTCCCTGACCTTTTGAGCAATGCCCAAATTGTTTTCCATAGGCAATACCACCTTCAATGCCGCCAACAACCTGCCCGGATCACTATTATCCTGATAATATAACCGGACAAGGCTCCGTAAGGGTGCCGCATCATTTGGATTCGCAATGCGACTGACCTGAAGGTAGCGTATCGCCGATCTGGCATTATTGCGCCCTACCTCGAAATCGGAATACATCCTGTACAATTCAGAATCAAACGGATCAATGGAAAAAGCATGAAGCAAAATCTTGCCTGCTGTTTCATCTTGCCGCTGAATTAAATAGGAAGAATACAGTTTATAAACAGAAGCCAAACTCACATTGGTCACTCCCAATTCCGCATTGATTTTCCTTTTCGCCTCCAGACATTTGATGCCATAAGTCTCGGCCTTGTCCACATCAAACCATTTCTCTTCCGTCAAATAGGCCGAACTCCAGTTACAATAATCCACAAAACGGACTTTGGTATAGCCTTCAGGAGCCCGCAACCCATGGAATAAAACCACAAAGACCAGCACAAACACAGCGATGAATTTGAATTGCTTTTGACTCCACCAAGTGCAGGCCCGACCCACCGCATAAGCGGCAAAGAGGATCATGAATGGCGCGGAAGGAACCCGGAAACGGGCCACCACATGGAAAATAACAACCGAAAGCAGAAGGCTTGCCAGAAAAGCATACAACAGAAAAACCTTTTCTCTCTTCTGGATCGCCAGCACAATTCCCATCAACCCCAAAGCAGAAAACAGGGAAAAGTGGCTGAACAGAAACGGCAATATTCGGGAATTTTCGAGATAAAGATAAGTGGAAAGGTTTGAAGGCCCTTCCAGATCGTTGAAATAAAAAAACAGCTTGCGGCCGATCATTGCCAAAAAACCAACAGGGTCCATCATGACCTGCTGAAAAATGAAATTTACAGGGGACAGGTTTTCCATCTGGTATTTTTTTTGAAACGCGGTCAAAAGGTTCGAATCAAACCCCGCCCCGGCATAATCAATAAAATTCCCCGCCATGAACGCCGTAGAGCCGCTGGAATCAAAAAACACAAACCTGCCATGCACCAGATAGCACTGGACCAGCAAGGGGATTAACGAAATCGACAAGGGAACCAGAAACATCCCCCAGCCTTGCCATCGCCGTTCAGGCTCCCAGGTTTTAAAAACATATTTATGAATATAAAAAATAACAAAAGGCAGGCACAGAAAAGTATTGGGGCGCGACTGAAAAAATAAAGACAGGGTCAGGGCACAACCTGCCAGCATCCACGGGCTCGCAGATTCGCGCAGACGGAGCAACATATAGAACGAAAGAATCCCCAAAAAGGTGATGAAGGCGGCCCTGAGTATGATCCCTTCATAAATAATTTCCGTGGAATAAAAGGCGAATCCTGCAAAGGCTAGAAAACCAACGCGGGCCCCAAACAGTTTTTTACCGATCAAAAAAATTAAAACCGCGCCCAAGGCCCCCAGCGTAAACTGCAAACCGTAGACCACGTAAAAATTTCTACCAAAAAGAAAATAGATACTACCCAGAAAATATTTATAAAGAGGGGAATAGCTGTTATTGGGCGACCGGGCCAACCCATCGCCACCGGCGAAACTCAATGCCCCGAGGTCAAAATTAGAATGATCGTATACAGGAAGAATGGTATCAAAATAGGGGAGCTGGGCGAGTTCGACCAAATAGATGCCACGAACAGCCAAAGCGATCAGGAAAAGTCCTGAGAGAACTAATAAAGGTCGAGCTTTTTCCATAATTTAAGAAATTAAACCTGTTGGGAAATCACCA
>Ga0210050_1002452_pt1 | contig 17777 bp, 24 predicted proteins | sample CryGey132114_all_FD_185463 | JGI IMG/M metagenome (GOLD analysis project Ga0210050, IMG submission 185463) | Groundwater microbial communities from aquifer - Crystal Geyser CG22_combo_CG10-13_8/21/14_all (SPAdes) (version 2) | ecosystem: Environmental > Aquatic > Deep subsurface > Groundwater ...
TGATCATGGTCGGAATTACAGTAGTTGCACTGCTTTTTTTCTTCTATGTCTATCTGCCTTCTACCACAAACCACAACGAAACCATTACCGTACCCGAATTGGTGGGAATGTCTTTTGACGATATTGACGAATTTGTAACACAGCGAAATTTGCGCTACGAAATTGTAGCTGATTCTGGCTTTTCAGAGAAATTCGACCCTTTCACTATCCTTTCCCAAAACCCTAAACCGGGTTCTAAGGTGAAAATGGATCGAAAAATATACATTACCCTGAATGCCAAAATTCCACCTCAAATAAAAATGCCTAACCTGATCAACACGAATGTTGAGAATGCGGAGGATATCCTGAACTCGAATGGATTAAAACTTGGCGAAATCTCTTACGAACCAAATCCAGCGAACAATGCTGTTTTGGCGCAAAAGATTAACGGTGAGAAGGTCGAAGCAGGAGCGCCTGTTTTTAAGGGTTCCTCAGTGGATTTAGTCATTGGCGATGGCGAGGGAGTTCAAAGATTTCCTGCCCCTAATTTTATTGGCAAGAGCTTGGATGAAGTGAAATTCCAGATCAATGCCTCCAAATTAAAGCTCGATGTCATCAATTACATCCTGATCGATTCAGTGAAAAGAGATGCCGTTTACAAGCAATTGCCCCCTGCGGGAATCATGATCCGATCAGGTGATTTGATTGAAATTTGGGTCAACGGAAGAGAATCCAACGAGCAAGATGGCACGGATGAAGATGGTCCTTCTGGGGACGTAAAAATGAATTAATTATTGAACAAGCTCCTTTCCATATTGCTATTGCTGATCACCCTTGGGGTGCAAGGTCAGATCATGGAATTGCCGCTGCCGAATAGAAAAGTAAATAATGAGAGCAGTGCTATCCCTTCGGCAGCAGCAGGATCAAATCAGGTCCAAGCATCTTTAATTCTTCCTTTTTGGGATGATTTTTCTACATCCAAGTATAGTCCGTCCACCAATTTATGGCAGAATAGCGACAATGTGCGCATCAGCAACTCCATTGGTTTGTCAGCGCCTAGCCTGAACGTGGCAGTCTTCGATGGTGTGGATATCAATGGCAGCCCGTATAACGCGACCAGCCTTTTGAATGGAGCAACAGATAGTCTTGTTTCCGTTCCGATTGACTTGGCCATTTTACCCAACAGTCAACAAGATTCGGTGTACTTAAGCTTTTTTTGGCAAGCCACCGGCCGAGGGGAATTACCCGACCGTCAAGATTCATTGGTGGTTCAGTTCAGAAGAGCCGATGGCACATGGCAAAGTGTTTGGCGACAAGTGGGGGGTATCGAAAATCAAACAGAGGTTTTCAATCAGGTAATGCTGAAAGTCAACTCCAGCTTCTTTCATGAAAATTTTCAATTTCGTTTTCGATCCTTTACAAGATTGGCGGGGGCTTTCGATACTTGGCTTGTGGATTATGTATACCTCAATGATGGACGTTTTGCTAATGACTTGGCCTATGTAGACAGGGCTTTGACCAGAAGGCCTTCCTTCTTGATTGCGCCTTATTCTGCCATGCCTACCGAACAATTCTTTATCGATCCTGCAAAGTATTTAAGCGAAACGAATACCGAATTCTACAACCTCAACGACTTCTTTCAACCCATCCAATTCACCACTATCGTGACAGAATTGGGTACAAATACCGAATTGGAAACACTGAATAACGAAACGGTTGCCAATCCACCTCCAGGCCCATTTGCCAGGCGACAATTCACTTCGCCTGCCTTAGACCCAAGCAACTTGAATCAAGATTTAGACTCCCTTTGGTTAGAAACCAGCTACTTCATTAAGTCGGGAGATAACTTCTTCATTGAAAGCATCTCTCCTACCAACGACACCACTTTTAGTCGACAGTTAGATTACAGGGTGAATGACACCGTAAAGGTGATTACCAAAATTCAAGACTACTTTGCCTATGATGATGGTGACCCGGATTTCGCGGCAGGAATCAATCAAAATGGCGGAAAACTGGCTTATGAATTCTTTGCAGAGCAACCCGCCTTATTAACGCATATTGATATTAATTTTCCTTTTGCACAGCAAGCAGGCCAGCCGATTGAGGTTTTTGTTTGGTCGAGTATTGAAGAGGATGGCCGTGCCGAAGAAGTGCTTTTTCAAGATCCTTTTAGTGTGATCAGGCCTGTGAATATTGGCGATTTAACCACTTATAAACTGGATACTCCCGTTTTCGTGCAAGACATTTTCTATATCGGTTTTCAGCAAGCTACGAATGAGTTTTTAGCGGTTGGACTGGATAAAAACCAAAACTCTGCGGACAAGATGTTCTACAATGTGGATGGCATTTGGAAACGAAATATCAATGTAGAAGGCAGCTTTTTGATGCGCCCAAGGTTTGATAAAACGATAGCTGCGAGTTTTGTGCCCGGCTCTAAGGCGGCTGAAATTAGCATCGATGTTTACCCTAACCCTAGTGCTGGTGAATTCAATCTGATTGGTCAAGTGGATTCAATTCAACTTTTTGACAATTGGGGTAAAGAAACCAAATTCAAGATTGAGGAAACCGAACACGGACTCAGGATCCTTTTTGGGGAAAATCAAAAAGGCATATATTTGCTGCGCGTTGTAAAGGAAGGCAAAACCATTACAAAGCGATTGATTCTGAATAAATAAGTACAATGGAGATTACCGTAATAGAACTAAAGGAAAGATTGGCCAATAATTCTGTTCCACACTTTATCGATGTTCGCGAGGAATGGGAATATGATGAAGACAATTTAGGTGCTCAACTGATTCCTCTGGGCGATCTCCCCCACCGCATTACTGAAATAGAGCATCTCAAAGACACAGAAATCATTATCCATTGCAAGTCTGGCGCAAGGGCTGGCCGCGCACAGAAATACCTGATCTCTCAGGGTTTTACTCAAGTAAAAAACGTAACTGGCGGCATTGAGGCTTTTAGGGCTTTTTAATACCCTAACTCGTTCGCACTTGTAGTGCGGACTGATCTTTATTCTTCTTCTCTCGTTCACCTTGGATTCATCAAAGAAGTTCGAACAGGCAGATTTGGGTCACGGTCATTGCGATGAACAAAATTTGAGTGATAACGAGAATTTTGGAGGAAGCAATCTGGTTGTACCAAACGCACTACAAGTGCTGCTCAAGATAGGTAATCGCCAAAGGCAAGCACTAGTTACAGCAGTGGCTAAGTGAAAACCAGTGGGGCTGAGATGGCTTTATCAATCAAGGGAAATTTATTCGACATATGGAAAAACCTTATCGCTAATTATAAAAACATAACTACTATCTATTAACCAATTTGCCTCCTTGATAACCTTTTCATCGATCTCACTATACTCTACTAAAGAACTCAAATTCTCAATCTTATCTATAAAAACAGTTTCAAAATTTCGCTCATTTAATCCTAGTGAAATGAATTTCAAAGCGTCATTTATGGAGTCTGCCTTAATTAACAAATTCGCCCAAGCACCTATATATTCTTGCTCTTTACTCTTTTCAATCTCCAAATCTATGAGTTCATTAAATGAATACCCATGTTCTGCTTTGATTTGAACGAAGGCAAGCCAAATTTTCCTATAATCCCTTTTCATTCTAATCCTCAAATATCCGCCTCTAATTAGCTTTTGAAGCTAACAAACAATTTCGAGAAATCTAGGCAGTTAGATTGCTTCTTCATCCTGCGTTTCACTTCGGATTCATCGCAATGACGTTCGAACAGGCGAATTTGGGTCACCGTCTTTGCGATGAACAAAATTTGAGTGATAACAAGAATTTTGGAGGAAGCAATCTCACGCATGAACACTTGAAGAGCGAAAGGAATGTACCATCTCTTGAATGTACCTCAGTGGTTTGTTGGTGAAGAACACCAATAAAGGCGGAAAAGCACGAAATAACGGTAAACCGCTCTATACCAAATGCTCGACATCATGAGTTTAAGCATTATGTTAGGTCCAGCACAATTTGTATATTCTCTTTTACTAACGAAATTAGATCATCAGGTAAAACCCCAAGTCTTTTTGTCAATCTTTTATTATCAATCGCCCTAATTTGGTCAATCATAATATCACAAGGCTGGAGCAAATTTGCCATCCCCTTCTCTAGATGCACCCTTAAAATCTCAGCATCCCTCTTTACGTTTGTGGTAATCGGACAGACAATCGTTAATGGATGGGGAATCTGATTGAGCAAATTCGTTTGAATAATCAAAACTGGTCTTGTCTTACCGGGTTCGGTCCCAATCTGCGGGTTTAAATCCGCTATCCAAATTTCAAATTGCTTAATCGGCATAATCAATCTCCTCGAAATCTTTCAGTACAGACATTGAATCGACCTTTACAATTCTGGATTCCTTTTTCAACTTTTTTTCAAGTATCTCTTTGCGCTGTACTTTATTATAAAAATCAATCGCCTCGTTTATGTATCGGTTCCTTGGCTTATTTAGCCCTGCAAGTATTTTCTCAGTCTCGCCAAAGATTGAATCGTCTATTTTCAAAGATACCGTTTTCATAATGCTTTTTTTACTCCACAAAGGTATATGTATTTTGTATATACATCAAGTATACTGCTGAAGTATTAATCACCTCAACGTACGCCAAGGTCGCAAGGTTTAAAAGTATAGAGACGTGCTTCAAAGACCTTTGCGCAACTCCCTGCCCTTTGTGGTGAATGGGCTCAAGTGTTTTTCTATTTGCCTGTTGAAGGACACTAATTAAGGCAGAAATGCCTTAGAGATTGCTTCTTCATCCTGCGTTTCACTTCGGATTCATCGCAATGACGTTCCAACAGTCTAATTCAGGTAACCCAATTGTTTAGTTTCTTGTGCTAGAAGAAGAGCTAAATAGCAGTCTAGAAGTTTACAACCTAAGGCTAGTCGGGTTCATTCTAGTATCGAAAACCGCTGCTATCAATATGATGGCCTGATCGGGATATCGTTTGTAAACAATTTTATGATGACCTTCTACTAAGTATCTAAATCCCCTGCCCGCCACTATAGGGTTATCTTCTAGTTGGCCTATTTCAGGATGGCTCTTTAAAAGCAGAGGTTTTCTTATGATTTTGTCCTTAATTGATTTGGCTATTTTAGTGCCAGCCACTTCTTTGTAATAGATGTAAATCTCCTTAAGTTGATGTTTAGACTGATCAGACCAAAGTATTTGCATGGCTAATCCTTACCAGTTCAGGGATTCTTTTTCCAAATCTCCTTGTGATGTCACGCGTCCTTTCTTAAGATCATCTTCTGCTTGATCCAGCATTGATTTATATTCTTCAGAGCTCAACGGCTTCATCTTTGATTCATATGCCGATGCAATGGCCTTCTTTTTAAGGCTATCTACCTGCTCTAAAAGTGATGTATCCTCCACCCCAACCAGCCACTCAATCAATTCGACTTTTTTTACCGCGATATTCATGCTTGCCATTTTCATTTGCTTTAAAGTTAACGTTTTACGCAAATATTGTTGCTGTAAATTCCGTCCCTGCACTCGGCAACGAGAAGAGGAAGTTAATAAACATAAATCAGAAAGCTAAGTATTAAGATTGCCTCCCCAACTGTAAATGTCTTGAAAGAAATGTCTGTGAATTTCAAATAGGCTGTCAACGCCCTTAATTTTTATGGGGGGTTCGTAAAGTTCTTGAAGCCGTTTTGTTACTGCACTACTCTCTACGAAGAGCAATATCTCGGGTTCTGTAATGTCTTGTAAGTTCCTTAATAGTCCTGTATTCAGGTCAGTGTAGGTGAAGTCAGGGTCTATATATTTGTAGGAATTAGACATAAGCTTTTTGTTTGGCAAAAACCACAAGTTCTGTAAGTGATATTTTACCAATCACATAGTCCCTTATGATTTCAATACCTTTTGAGATGGGTTTAAATCCTTCAAACATGTTACTTCCCAAGGCATTTGCGGTACTTTCTAAGGTTTTTAAGTCCGAAAACTTAACTCCCATTATTGTCAGATTGCTTCTGTCTATATCTATAGTGTTGTACATGTTTTTTAGTCTAAATCCTTCCCGAATTTAAAAAATTTAGTCTAATCGCTCGATTCTGTCGCTTTAAAATGGCTTGTAACGTTCCAATACGTGGCGGCTTGGGAAGCGAGTTCTTTCCATCAAGGAGGAGTGAAGTTAGGAACAAGAAACCAACAACTTACCGAAAAACCAGCCAAGAAGTTTTAACATTTGTTAGTGGCTGGCATATTTATCTTTAACTAACTTCCTTTTTTGGCCATTTGAATGCATACCAGAATATTGTACCAGTAAATAAACTTTCAGTAATTGCTAAGAATATATAAAATGCTCGCCATGGTTCTATAGAAGTAATCGCAATGAACAACATTAGTAAAGTAAAAAATGATGCTAATATCATATTTAATAATCTAACTACATTAGCTTTAAGTGATATTGATAAGAAAACCATAATTGCAGGAATTGCTAGCATTACAGAGGCTAAAAATAATTTAGTTGGACTGTCTAACAAATTATCACCGTTAACAAGTCCTTCAGCTTTTTGAGGAACATACAGTTCAAAATAATCGCCATATAAATAGCAAAGAGTTACTGAAGTCCAAAGTGAGGAAAGCTTAATTCGAACATTTACTTTAAAATCTTCAAAATCTTTAATGGTCTTATTATTCGATTTCATTTATACTTTTTTAGGTAAGACTCGATATGATATTTTTTGTTACAGGATTCGCAGCGCTTGCCACTAACTTTTTCGGGCTTTGCGTTCGGGCGGGTTTCGGAGCACAAAACTGTCAACCTGCACTGAACTTTCTGTAACCGCAAAACTGTCCTACGAAGCACGCCCCCCCTGCTTGCGTATAGGTGCTGTTAACGGTAGTGGTTTTTCTGTCAAGGTTGTGATTTATCAATTTTTGTCTTTGGGTGTTGATTTGCAGGTTTTTTCATTTTGTTGTTAAGTCTGAATTGCTTTCCCCATTCTGCCATTGATTGAATAATTGGTGATAAAGTAAGCCCAAATTCAGTCAATGTATATTCTACTCTTGGCGGGATTTCAGCATAAATTTTCCTGCTAATAATCCCATCATCTTCTAATTCCCGCAACTGTTGAGTAAGCATAGATTGAGTTATTCCTATTACAGACCGTTTTAATTCACCAAAACGAGCTGGCGATGTGTGATAAATGGCATTAATGAGTATTGACTTCCACTTTCCGCCCAAAACTTTCATAGTAGCCGTTACAGGACAAGAATTTTCATCAAAAACTAATTTATTTTCTGACTTATCATTTTGATTATCAACATTAGTATTGTTATTCATACTTACTTCGTTTAAATGTCCTACTTGTTTAAAAAATTTATACAATGGATACTTGCAGTATAAATGTAATTGAAACAATTTAAAAAAGACAAAATGGAAAAATTTATGTTAATTTTCAGAGGTGGCAATACTCATATTTCCACTGCTAATTCACAAGCCGCAATGGACGTCATTCAAACGTGGGATAATTGGATGCAAGGACTTGCCGAAAAAGGAGTTCTTGCTGGAGGTGATGCACTTCAAGTATCTGGTAAGCATGTGAAGGGGTTCAAAAAAGTAGTTTCAGATGGTCCGTATGCTGACGGAAATGAAATGCTTGGCGGCTACTTAATCGTAAATGCAAATGACATTGGCGATGCCGTTGAAATTTCTAAAGGTTGTCCGATTTTGAATGAAGACGGTAGTGTAGAAGTCAGACCAATTCAGAAACGAAATTAGTTTTCGACTCTCAAAATTCCAAAGTTTAAAAATGTACTGCAACTGTCACATCCTGTGAGTTGAGTTGCAGTTTTTTTATTTTTTGAAGGGGTATTTTTTAGTCCGTTGTCAATACGAATGTTTGACGCTTGTAAGGTCGTCCTGCCATTACCACTAACGTTTTGGCGCTTGGCGCAGTGGCGGATTTCGGAGCACAAAACTGTCAACATAGCACAAAAGTTGATGCGAGGCAGAATGTTCAATTAACCACTTCACCCGCCATTGAGCCAAACGCCTGTTATGGGCTGCCTTTCTTGTCATTCGTCTGTGTCTTTTAGCCAAATTCCAAGTTTATTATCTCTCGCAAATTGTTCAGCAATCTTTATTTGTTCTATAAAATTGTCATACGTTTTCTTGTCCACAAAAACCTTTACATCAGGTTTTTCATCTGTATCTTCATATAATTCCTTTTCCCATTTTTCCATTTCATTCCAAGTCTTTGGTCGCATCATTGTCCCACCTGGGTAACAACCATTCTTTATTAAGTAATTATTCAAAGTGTCTTTATTATCAATAACCCAACAGTAAGTAATTGTCGATTCTGGGTCTTTGATTTCAACTTGTCCAAGTGAAGATACAGGAATGACAAAAGCATTAGGATGAGATTTAATCCACTCATTAATCAAACTGTCAGAGTTGTCAGAACTTGGTGCTCTAAAAAAACCTGTCCCAAGCAAACAATAAATGTTTTTTGGCTCTTTGGTAGTCGTTCCAAAAATGGATTTGAACTCGAAGTCCGTAATTCTTAAAGGCTCTTTTTTTTCTTGTCCGTTGCAACTGTTTAGTGTCAATAGACAAAATAATATTAATATGGTTGACATTTGTTTCATTGTCGTTCTTTAAGGTTGCCCATAACATCCATATAAACCCATTACGTTTATATCGCCTATGGCCATAAGCGTTTTTGGTAATTAAAACAGATGTTTTTTACTTCAATGTACTTTTTGAGGTATTAATATCCTAACGATCTGATGGGCTTTTTATCTGGCCAAAAAAAGGGCTGTACTGGGACTGTTTGGGTTTGTTGGTGAAGAACACCAACAAAGGCGTCAGTTGGTGAAGAACGCCAACAAAGGCGTCAGGGTTTAACGCTTGCTGATTTTATTCAGGGTAATGTGTTTTTGAAGGCTGCATTTAAAAACATCTGAGATTTGTTTAGCGGCATGTTTGGTGCTTCGGCCTTGCACTCTTTCGCGCCACATGCGAAATGAACTGGCTTTCATTTCTCTACGCATGAGTTTAATCACTTCCTTTTCTGGCAATCCAAACTGCGCTTCGATGGCATCGAATGGCGTGCGGTCTTCCCATGCCATTTCGATAATGCGGTCAATTTCTTCGATAGAAAGTTGGGCTGCGGGATTCATCTTCTTTAAAATCGAAAAAGAGGGTATTTGTTTAAAAAAAAGCGGGGTTTAGTTTCTGAAAGGATATTTACTTCGACTTCTTAATCCCGTACTTCTCGTTGTAGAATTTCATTATCGGCTGAAATGGGCCGTATTTATGCTGCTCAGCAGTAAAGTCGTCTGTCCAAGGGCCATAGGGAGTAGAAACTGGTTTCAAGTGCTTCTCTGGAAAATCAGCTTCGGGATTTGATTTTAATGGGCGATCAAAGCTATTGATATAAGCGGCTACATGGTAGGCTTCTTCGTCTGATAATACTGGATTGTCCCAAGTGGCTTGCAAATATGGCATATTGCCTTTGATAAACTCCGCAGCGGTAATCACACGGTGCATGCCTGCTCCATGGTTGTAAGTGTCTTTTCCCCAAAGGGGAGGATAGATATATAAAGCATTTTCGCTTGGTCTTTGTCCTTGGCCGTTATCGCCATGGCAAACCACGCAATGCTTTTCAAAAGTAAGTTTCCCAAGCAACGGATCGGCAGCAACTTCAGGCAGCTTCACCTTTGCATAGCCTTTGTATTTGGCCTCTTCTTCTTCGGGAACATTTTCGCTAAGCCATTTTATATAGGCAATGATGGCCTTCATCTCCAAGCTGTTTTTGGGCAAAGGCTGGCCATTCATGCTTCGTTGCATACAGCCATCCACTCGCTGCTCTAAAGTACCCATTCTGTTTTCGCGTCCGCTGAATTGAGGGAAGCGGTTGAAGACCCCGACAAACGAGCCTGAGCCCGGTTTTGTGCCTGCTTCCAAATGGCAGTTTTGGCAGGTAAGGTTGTTGCCAGCAAACTGCTTGTTAGGATTGGAACTCATTGGGCCAATGAGCTGAGGGGTTTTGGTAATTAGCTCAAAGCCAAATTTAATCAGTGCAGCTTTTGGTTCCCCTTCCAAATCCGTTAAAACAGACTTGGGTTTCCAAGGTCCGGTGTCTTTTGCCTTTTTAACCAACAGGTCAGGATTTACACTGATAACGATAAGAAAAAGTACCAATAGGCTGATCAATGCCAAAAGCATTTTCAAAATATCCACAATGGTGCTGATTCCTTTTGGAAAGTTCATGGCCACAAGATGCTAAAAAACATAGCTGACAATCACATCTGAATGAAAAAAATTAGCGCGGTTGATTGTATAAATCGGCAAATCGCTGTCCTTATCGGTCAAAAAACGGTAGGCCATAAAAAGCTCAGCAGAAATCCCTTTGAGCTTCCCTTTGGGCATGTATTTAATGGAAGCATCCCAATTGAGATTGGAAGGTAACTGATATTTATTGTTTTCAGGCTTAGCTGGCGATTTTGCCCAAGTATGTGCAATACTTGAGAAAATTTTAAGGTCATGCTTCTCTTTTTCAATAATAGTTTGCCACTTGAACATAAGGGCAGTCAAATCTCTCATGCCCTCCACCCTGTGCCTGCGCTGAAAAGTATAGAAAGGCTCCACACCCCAATCTCTTGGTAAAAGCAATCTCCCTTGGTTGCCAATTCTTGTAAAGTTGAGGCTAAACTCATGGGTCTTTAAGGATTTAGAAATGCTCCATCCAAAGGAATTTGCCTGTTTATCGGTAAAATAGCTTAACATCGGATCGATATTTCCTCCATCGCCTAATTGGTCTTGTCGAATATATTGCACGGCCAACTTCAATCCCTTTTCTTTATTCAGGTCGAATTTTGTTTCTACAAAAAGTGTATTGTTTACCTCTTCTACCTGATAATTCCAAAATGCTAAAGTCATCCCCTGTGTGATTGGAAAGGCCAAATTCAATATGGCCATGTAATTGGAATTAACATTCCCTCGGTATTGGCTGGGCAATCCGTCCAACCCCACCCCAATTGGCCCAACACCAATGCTATTGCCAATATCGAAGAAATCTTCCCCGAAGCGTGGGGCCATTCTATCGATCAATCCCAACTGAATTTTGAGGCCTTGCTCCTGCTCAAATTTGTACCAAATTCCTTCTAAGGCATTAGGGAAAGGCCAAGCCTCAACATTGATGGCTGGGGTATTTTCTACGAACCGACCTATTCTGAAAAAATGAGCTCCGAAGGAAAAATCTAAATGAAGTTCGGGCAAACTTGAAGCTACAGCACCATCCATTAACCGTTGATTCCATAAATTCCCTTCGTAGATCGGGCCTTCGCCTGTAGCTGCATCCCTTTTTTTTATACTATTGGTGCCGTAATTCAATAAAACCACCGATGCACCATGAATTGATAGCCAATCGGTAATGCGGTAATGGAAAGTCGGTTTGATCCATGTCACCAAAATGGAAAAGTCTTCAGCCGTTCCTTGATTGGTAGTTTGCATAAAGCGGGTGCTCAACAGGTTTGTGGAGTACAGCCTCGGTTCTTTTTCCTGAGCCGTCAGGGAGACTGAAAAGAGCAAAAGCAAGCAAAATACTGAAATCCGAGCTTTCAAAATGTTGAGTTTAATGCGGTAGTTTATGTCTTAGACGGCCATATAAATAGGTGCCGAAAAGCCCTGATGCAATAGCGACAAAAATAACGATTACGCCATTTCCTGCCAAAATAAACATTGGACCAGGGCAAGCCCCTGTCAAAGCCCAACCGAAGCCAAAAATTATTCCTCCAAGCAAATACCTCCAAATCGATAGCTTTTTAGGTTGAATTACAATGGGTTCGCCATTTAAAGTTTTCATATTGGTGCGTTTGATGATCTGGGTAATGATGATCCCCATCACCACGGCCGAGCCGATTACGCCATACATATGGAAAGACTGGAACCTGAACATTTCATAAATTCTATACCAAGAAACCAATTCTGCTTTGGTTAAAGTGATTCCGAAAATCGTTCCGAGGATTAAATATTTAAAGTATTTCATTGATTTAAAGCTAAAGGGGAAGAAGATAAGGAAGCACAAAATAGGTAATTGATAAACCACCAATAAAGAAGCCAACCACGGCAATAAGAGAGGCTGGCTGTAAATCACTCAAGCCTGATATCGCATGACCGCTCGTGCAACCACCCGCATAGCGCGTACCGAAACCCACGAAAAAGCCTCCTAATACAATGAATACAAAGCCTTTCAATGTAAGTAATGATTCAAAGTTGAAAATGCTCATCGGCACTATATCCGCGCCTGGATTTTCAATCCCAAAGTCTTGCAATTCGGTGACTGTGGCTTCTGAAAGTTGAATGGCCATGTCAGAAGTTAAATATTGGCTCGCGATGAATCCGCCAAGAATTGCCCCTACCGCAAAAACCAAATTCCAAACTTGTTTTTTCCAGTCAAAATCGAAGTAATCGCATGATTTACCTGCGCCTAAAATGGAGCAGATATTTCTAAAATTGGCTGAAAACCCAAAGCTATTCCCGAAGTAAATCAGGGAAAACATGAGTAAGGAAATGACTGGCCCAGCCACCCACCACGGCCAAGGCTGACTTAAAAAGTCGATAATATCATTCATAAAATTGGTCTTGTATAAAAAAACAAAGCTTCAGTTTAGCGAATATACTAAACTGAAGCTTTCAATAAAGGTTGGTAATTTTTACGCTTACTTTAAAGTAGAAGGGCAAACAAAGGCCGTGATTGGCAGATCGGTTTCAGCAATTGCCTTGAATCCACCATCAACATCAATTACGTTTTCGAAGCCACGTGATTTTAGGATTGACGAGAAAATCATTGAGCGATAGCCTCCAGCACAGTGTACATGATAAGTTTTGTCTTTGCTGATTTGCTCCATGTTATCGTTGATGTAGTCCAAAGCAACATTTTGAGCGCCATCAATATGCTCTGCTGAAAATTCTGTTGGATTACGTACATCAAGAATGTTCAATTCACCTGATTTAAACTCTTCGGCCAATTGCGTAGCAGGGATTGATTCTACAGTATCCACTTCTTTGCCTGCGGCCAGCCATGCTTCAATACCGCCTTCTAAATAACCGAGTGTATTGTCATAACCCACTCTTGAAAGTCGGGTCACTACTTCTTGCTCTCTGCCCGCATCTGCCAAATAGATGATGGGTTGATTCAAATCGGTAATCAAAGCACCCACCCACGGGGCAAAGCTTCCATCGATACCGATAAAGATTGAATTAGGGATAAAGCCCTTTTTGAACTGATTTTGATGTCTTGTATCCAAAATCAAAGCCCCTTCATGATTGGCCATGGCTTCGAACGTATCGACATCTAAAGCAACACCGCCTTTCTCTAAAATTTCGTCCAAACCAGAAACGCCTGTTTTATTGAGCATTGCGTTTTTAGAGAAATACTGAGGTGGAGGTAAAATACCTGTGGTTACTTCCTTGATAAATTCCTCGCGCGTCATGTTAGCGCGCAAGGCATAATTTACCTTCTTCTGGTTGCCCAACAAATCGGTAGTTTCTTTGCTCATGTTTTTACCACAAGCGGAACCTGCACCATGTGCTGGATAAACGATGACATCGTCTGCTAAAGTCATGATTTTATTGCGAAGGCTATCGAAAAGCATGCTGGCTAAATCCTCCTTTGTCAAGTCGGATTTTACAGCCAAATCTGGTCGACCTACATCTCCGATGAATAGTGTATCACCACTGAATATTGCATGGTCCTTTCCATTTTCATCAATCAATAAAAACGTTGAGCTTTCTGGGGTATGACCTGGGGTGTGAAGCACTTTGATTTGCACCTTTCCCAAGTTGAAGACCTCGCCATCTTTTGCTTCATGAATATCGAAACTGGTTTTAGCACCTGGCCCATAAACGATGGTTGCCCCGGTTTTTTTGGCTAAATCCAAATGCCCAGAAACAAAATCAGCATGAAAATGGGTTTCGAAAATGTACTTGATTTTCGCTCCTATTTTGTCAGCTCTATCTATATAATTTTGAGTTTCTCTTAGCGGATCGATGATTGCCACTTCGCCATTACTTTCAATAAAGTAAGCTCCTTGCGCTAAACAGCCTGTATAAATTTGATCTATCTTCATCTCTTAGTATTTTTTAAAACCTTAATTTTCAACTCAAAATTGGCTGAAAATACTCACTCAATTTGTAACTCTTGTTACACAATCTTGCTCGCCTGCACTGCAAAGCTAATATGATCGTTCTTATTTTCTTCTGACAAACAATAGTTCACCGCCTCGTCCGTGGTTAGAAAAAACGTAGCAGAAGCCTTTTCACTGAATAAATTATTCTTAGAAAAAACGTCACGAACCGGACCTATTACCTCGGAGAACAACATTTCAATTTCCTTAGTTCTCAAGGTTTCAATTAGTTCTCGAATGCCTTCAATACCTGTAGCATCGATATAAGAAACTGGCCCAGCATCAATAATTACCCTTTTCAATTTGCCCTCTCGCTTTAATGCCTCGCTTAAAATTCTGTCCTTGATGGTTTGAATATTTACAAAAACAAATGGCGCGTCTATTCTAATGATCAATAGATGGCTCCATGATTCCAAATCATCAAAGCGCTTTAAATTTCTGTATTCGGTATAGCCTTTGATCCGCCCTAAAACTGCAATATGCGGATTTGCCGCTCGGTAAATCAACAAAAGAATTGACAATGCTACGCCCGTTACAATGCCTTCTACCATTCCAAAAGCGAACGTGACCGAAAAAGTCACCATCAATAGTGCAAATTCGATTTTGTTCGTCTTCCATAGGTATTTGATATAATTGAATTCAATCAAATTAACGACCGCTATCATGATGATGGAAGCCAGAATGGCATTTGGCAAATAGTAAAAAAATGGTGTCAAGAATAGCAAGGTCAAAATGATGACCGAGGCACTGAATATGGCCGCCAATGGCGTTTTGGCCCCAGAACTGTAATTAACTGCAGTCCTCGAAAAACCCGCAGTAGCTGGGAAGGCCTGAAACAAAGCTCCAACAATATTTGAAAGGCCCAAAGCAATCAATTCTTGATTGGGAATGATTTTATAAGTGCGTTCTTTCGACTCCATGGCCTTTCCTATGGAATAGGCCTCGATAAACGAAATGAGGGCTAAAGTACCAGCCAATGGCGCCAATCGCCTAAAAGCGTCTAAACTGAAATCTGGCCACATCAACTGAGGCAATCCAGAGGGAATCTCCTCAACTATTTCCACCCCTTGTTCGTGTAGCCCCAAACCATAGACAGCCGCGATGCCCAAAATCAGTGCGATAAATGAACCTGGAATTTTATTGTTCCATTTTTTAAGTGCATAAATGAGCAGTATGCCAGCAACTCCGATGAGCAACGTGAGCATATGCGTTTTTCCAATATTATCAAATGCGGAAACAACCACCTCATAAGTTCTATTGCTCTTCACCAATGTAACACCTATGAGGTCTTTCAACTGAGTAATGGCAATGATAAAAGCTACTGCTGCTGTAAATCCCGAAATGACAGGCTTTGACAAAAGGTTGGTAATAAAGCCCATTCTGGCTATACCCAAAACAAATTGAAACAGCCCCACGAAAAAGGCGAGTAGAATCGTAAAAGTCAAATAAGCTTCGGTGCCTTCGGTGGCAATCAACGAAATTCCTGCTGCGACTAAAAGTGAATCCATGGCCACAGGTCCAATGGCAAGTTGCCTGGATGTTCCAAAAATGGCGTAAATCAATTGCGGAAAAATGGCAGTATACAAGCCATAAACTGGCGGCAATCCAGCGATCATGGCATAGGCCATTCCTTGTGGAATCAGCATTACGCCTACTGCTAAACCCGCGAACAAATCTCCATTGAAATGCTCCTTCTGATAATTTGGAAGCCAATTAAAAATGGGTAAGATTTTCTTGATCACGGGAGATGATTTTTCTGAATCAAATTAAAATTAAAATTCAGTACCAAAGTTAACCAATTTACAGAAAGCTCTCTAAAAACTTGAAGCCGCCCAAGCCAAGGTCTAACAATCGCAGGTAAAATCTTGGATATGTTTGTAGCTATCAGAATATTGGCCATTGATGCTCACCACTTTATTTATGGGGATAATCTCGCCAGAGTTTAGTTCGATGGATTCTCCTAATTCAGAATTCAGGATTGATTTTATCAGTGTGTCTACGGTATTGAACTCATTGTATTCGTTGAAAAAGGAGATTTTGGAATACTGCTTTTTCGAGAAGGTTTCGTGAATACTGGCTTCAAAGGGAGTAAGCATAGTATAGGGGTTTACAATTCATCGAACAGTTGAACGTCTGCTATTTGTTCCATTGCCCCTATTTCTTTTAAAAAAAGGATGAGCCCTGAGATTCCTAAACCGTTAAAACGGTTCGTACGATTCATCATTAACCGAATTGCCCACGGTTTAAACTTAGCCCACGGTTTAAACCGTGGGCAATTTATGGAAATCACATTTTAGGAATGGTTTTAACCATTTTACATTTTAAAATCGCATTTTTAAACATCCAAGCCATTGGCCTTAATAAACGCATTGAATTCATCTTCAAATGTTTTTTTAGCATGATGTTGCTTCTGATTTTGAATGTATAGATGCACCTTTTCAATTACGGATTCAGAAACGGAGTAAGCTGCATAGCCAGTCTGCCAAGCAAATTTCTCTGCAATCATATCACTCTTGTTGACAAAGTGCGAGCTAGCGCCTTTTATTTGTTTAATTACTTCTGAGATAGATTTTTGACGATTTAGCAAAAATAGGCAATGGATGTGATCGGGCATACCGTTGATAATTCTAACTGGACAACCTAGTTCTCGAAATTGATCATGTATAAAACCAAAAAACCGAGATTCCATTTCATTTGCTATCAGCGGCCTTCGTTCTTTAGTTGCCCAAATGGCATGAATCCATATTTTATTAAATGAATGTGACATAATCACATAAATATAATTAAATTTTAAAATCATTGAAACAGTTTGTGAAATTCGCGCTGATTGAATAGCCCACGGTTTAAACTTAGCCCACGGTTTAAACTTAGCCCACGGTTTAAACCGTGGGCAATTTATGGAAATCACATTTTAGGAATGGTTTTAACCATTTGCTCAAAACAAGCTTAGAGCACTTCGATTCTATTTCTGTGCAACTCGATTTTATCTTCCTTCTCCAATTTTTTCAGCAATCGGGAAATAACAACTCTGGAGGTATTTAGCTCTTGGGCAATTTGCTCATGGGTTTTATTGATGGCATAAGAGCCTGAGCTTTGTTTTTTATCCAGCAAATACTTCATCAGTCTCTCGTCCATTTTCATGAATGAAATACTGTCGATAGTATTCATCAGTTCATCAAATCTATCTTGATAAGAATCGAAAACGAACTTTCTAAAACTTCTGTACTTGGCCATCCAACCATCCAACTGGCTCATTGGCACCATCCACACCTCAGAATCTTCTTCCGCCACCGCCTTAAACTCACCAGATTTACCCGATAAGCAACAACGAATTGACATGGCACAAGCTTCTCCACCCTCTAAGTAATAGAGAAAAAGTTCATTCCCTTGTTCATCTTCCCGCATGATCCGAAGGGCTCCACTGATGACCAAAGGCATTTCCCCTGCCCTTTCGCCTGTAGAGAGCAGGGACTCGTCTGCCCTGATTTTTACCAAACGCCCAGAGGTCAGGATTTCGTTGACCAGCGCAGGTTCCAGCCCAGCGCTGAGTAATGAGGTCTCAAGTTTGTTTGTCATTCTAGCCTCAAATAAGGCAATCCTGCGGCCCAAAACAAGCTTGCTCGGATTTTCTCATAACTACTGGTGAGTT
>Ga0210050_1002462_pt1 | contig 17716 bp, 13 predicted proteins | sample CryGey132114_all_FD_185463 | JGI IMG/M metagenome (GOLD analysis project Ga0210050, IMG submission 185463) | Groundwater microbial communities from aquifer - Crystal Geyser CG22_combo_CG10-13_8/21/14_all (SPAdes) (version 2) | ecosystem: Environmental > Aquatic > Deep subsurface > Groundwater ...
TGAGGAAGAAATTCAGGACGTTGAATGGGAGTTAAACAACCGTCCCAGGAAACGACTGGGATTCAAAACGCCCATGGAGGTCTTTACTAAACACCTTAGGGGTTGCAGTAGTTGTTAGAATACAGTTCTTTAAGGTATTCGTATATTCCTAAATTACACTCAAGTAGTGCAAACTTAAGTAATTTAGGAATATTAAATTTCTCAGGCCAAAGCAAGAAGAGCTTATTTAGACGCTGTCCAAAATATCACATCAACTTGCCGTACAGTAGTTTATTAATCGAGGTAGATAAATTTTAAAAGAAAGAGAGAGGCGTGCGGCAGGTTTGGTTGTTTGCATAAGCTGCACGCCTCTCTTTGTTGTAAAACACTAGGTTCAACGTTGTTAGTTCTTCAGAACGATCGGCAGATAGGTCCTCCCCAATTGGCTTTTCTTAGCAATGCTGAGATGATACGTGGCGTCGCAGCCAGTGACGCTACCCGAAGAGGGAATCACTCATAGGAAATACGTTCCTGTCAGCGGAGCCTGCCACTCTAGCCGCGAAGCCATTCCGCCTCCAGAGTTGTCATCGAAAACAAGAAGTGTAATACCGTCAAGGTCGTAGAGTTCAAGAATGGTATCCACTCCTGTTCCGAGACCACTCGTCGAGAGTTCGTAGGTCTTGCCTGCTGTCGCCGTGAATCGGAACCAATCCTCATCGTCAGCAATGTCGAACAAACGACTTACCGGAACACCGTCTGTCGATAGTGTCAATGCGGTATCATAGTTGTCGTCTGGCTCTGTGCTGTCGGCCGAACAAAGAAGGGGAGCTTGTAGATCAAACTCTCCCATCTCGGTCGTTTGGGCAGCAACTTGTCGCAAGCCAAGGTCGATCGTGCTTGGCAATGCCAGCCAGCTACCGCCACTTTCGTCCCATCTGTAGACGACCAGTCGAGTAGTGTCCAGGTGGCGAGTTTCTGCTATCCCGTAGGTCACAGTGAGAGCAATCGGCTGACTGAAACTCATGGAGGTGACGTTTGCGCTAGCGCGAAGGCCACTTCCTGTCAGCCACTCAAGAACCCTGAGCCAAAACGAGTGTCCCACGGAACGCAGAGAAGCCGACGGATTTGCTACCGGCGCATCCCACAACTCCAGTGTAACCTCGGAGGTAAGAGCGCCAGCAGGAACATTGGCGTTTACCAGACCCGATTGGCTGGTAAGACTGACTCCAGCGTTTCCTGCCAATGTTCTTGACAAGATGGAGTACTTCCACAAGTAAACACTCGCTGGAGTCCATGGATCTGGACCAGATCCTGCCCAACCATAGGGGTCGACAACCTCACCATCTGTCCATTTTCCATCGCCATTCTGGTCGTAGTAGACACCAAAATGCAAATGGACTGGATATCCCCCAGTTCCTCCCATTACTCCAATAGGTTGGACGGCGGCGATTACCGTACCCACCTCGATACCGTTGTTGACCGACTTCAGGTGGGCATAAAGCGTCGCATACCCATTACCGTGATCAATCATGACGTAGATACCTAGATTGGCGTCGCGGTCACATGGGTAATTGCGACAAACTTCCACCACCGTTCCTGCCGCAGCCGCAAACACCGGCTCATTGACAACGTCCTTTTGATGTTGAAGGTCAACACCATTATGGCCGTCATAGCAGGATATGCCGGTACTACACGTATCGACCCGAGTTTCCGGGCAACCAACGAAGAGTCTCCCACTCCAAACTGTGATGTTACAGTTTTTATTGTAGGTAGGAGTGGTATGGTCGACCCATGAGTTCACCCGCCCAGTTTCTTTGCCTCCGACATTTCCCTGAGCCGCCTGGGCAAAGTTCGAGTAAGACACAGGCAGATCCAGGAAACCAACAGTTGCTGGCGGCGCAGGAGTCTGCGTGGGCATGGGGCTAGATGTGGCCGTTGGTGTCGGAATGACTACCTCTCCCGGCCCCCAGGAAGGAAACCAGTCACTTGCTGGGTTGTTAGTCTGGTTTGTCTGCTCCGTACCGTCAGCGTTCATCGTGTAGATCTCCGAATTGCCATCCCGGTAGGAGAAGAAGGCAATCTTACTGCCATCAGGCGACCAGGAAGGATCCATGTCCCACGCTGAGTTGTTAGTAAGATTAGTTACTCCCGAACCGTCCGTATTCATAATGTAGATCTCGTCGTTTCCATTGCGGTCGGAGGCGAAAGCGATCTTCCCGCCATCCGGTGACCAAGAAGGGTAACAGTCAAGTGCCGGGTTGTTGGTTAGGTTAGTTACTCCCGAACCGTCAATGTTCACTACGTAGATCTCGTAACCACCGGGGCCACCATCGGAAGAAGGGAAAACAATCTTACTGCCATCGGGTGACCATGAAGGGCCGAAATCAAACACTCCCGCACCCCAGTTAATTAGCCTTGTCGCCCCAGAACCGTCGGCATTCATGACATAGATCCAGCCGCCGTCCAAACCAGTAGAGGCAAAAGCAATTTTGCTACCGTCAGGTGACCAGGATGGAGCCCAAGCATACTTCTCCAAGCCATATGTCAACCTTGTTTGTCCCGTACCATCCGCGTTCATCACATAGATTTCATCTCCACCACCATCTCGCCCGGAACTAAAGGCAATTTTGCTGCCATCGGGTGACCATGAAGGGCCAAGATCTCCAAAACCGCTGGTCAGCCTAGTAACTCCCGTACCATCCGCGTTCATGACGTAGATCCCGTGGCTACCACCGCGATAAGAAGCAAAGGCAATGCGGCCGTTCACTGCTGAGTTAGCGACAACTGGCGACTGTCCTTGCACAGACCCGGTTTGTGCCGCACACACTACTAGGGAAACGACGACAAAGACCACTGCCGCGAACTTCCGAATCCGAGTATCCATTACCCCTTCTCCTTTTATCTAGTTGCTGGTGCAGCGAATCCGTTTTCCGTTTATTGAACCTAGTGTTGTCAAGGTGCGACGAAAGACTCATCTAGGTTCGCTTTTGAACCGGCGAGTTTTTCATCTCATATAAAACCATCGCCTTAAGACAGGCTGCTTATAGTCTGTTCAAGGTTGGCATTATTATACAACCTTTGGCCAATTCAACATAAATCGAGACCGTTAGATAACACTTCTTTACTCTCTTTGTTCTCGAGGCAATATTGGTTAAAGGGAAAACTTGAGGCTAAAATCAGATTCCGTCAGTTTACGTTTAGTTGATCTACGTCCTCTGCGAGAACCGCGACTTCTTTATTTTCGATATTAAATTTGATGGCATATCCTAAATTGTTATTCGTACTGATTTTAAAGTAAACATATTTACTGTTAGCATCCCAAGTGGGATATGCGATTCTATTTAGATTTAGTTTAATTTGTTTTTGGGTTATATCTAAGACGTCGAAGTACTCATTGGTGGTCAAATTTCGTATGCGCAAATCACGTCTTCCTGTATTCTCTGCCTCATATTTACCAGAAAAGTACATTACATATCTGTTATCGGGAGATAAATATATTGGCGAATTAAAAAAGAAATCGCTGTCTTGAAAAAGTTTATCTGCTTCTAAGCTGGGGCTCAAAACGCTTCTTTTAACAAACCAAGCTGATTTGTCTGCATAGTGTTCTAGTTGTATAAAATTTTGGTTGTCTTTATACCAATCTCCTATGTAAATCCTACATAGGTTAGTTTTGGAAAAGTTAATAAGTTTTTTAGTTATATTATCAATTACCAAGGTTTCCTCGGCAGATACCGAACCGCCACAACTGTCTGGAATTAAAGCACGCTCTTGAGGATTAGTTACATCTTTTACCTGACCCTGGGGCAATAATAGTTTTGTCCCATCTGGGGATGACCTTACTAAAAAAGAGGTTCGATCGTTCGCATAGCTACCATTAAACATACCACACAACAGCCCACACGTGTTATTTCCAGTATTAATGATTATGGCAGTCGGAGGTCTATCTTGCGAATAGTCAATCCTAAGTGCGTAAGAATTTAATCCGCTAATAAAAGAAAAAATGAGGTTTTGGTTCAACCATTCCATTGAACCAAAAGGACCATTTTGAATTTCTCTTATCTTTTCTTTATCATTTTTTATATTTACATCAATCTCTGGCTCTATAACAATTTTTCTATCAAGATCATAAATGTTCCATGAATAAGAAATTCCTGGAGGGAAAAAGGCAACAGAATTTCCGCTGTTTTTGACTTCGGCTGACTCTGTTGCTAACTCTGCTTCGTATTCCTTAATTTCTTCGAAAATACTTTTATTTATACCCAGATAAACAAGAAATTTTCCGTCAGGTGAAATTTTTGGTAACTGATAAAACTCATTACTATAATCGTCGGTAATCCATTGCCCGCCGTAAAGGTGTCTCTGTTTTATTTTTAAGACTGGGTGGCTTGTGATTTTTTCTTCTTGACCTTCGTCAATATTCTTAATCCAAACGTCACCGTTCCTAATAAAAGCCATAAATTTAGTTTCTCTTTCGATGATTAGTAATTTTTCACTAATACTTTTTTTAGTCTGCTCATCGAGCTTTTGAATCGACAAATCATTTTTGCTTTGGCTAACACGATTTCTCATTTTGTAAATGTAAAAACCGAAAGAGAGGAGAACTATCGCTAAAACAACGACAAAAAACATTACTGGTTTTCTTAGTTTTTCTCTATTATCTTTTATTGGAGCTTCGGTTGGGGTAGACGGGAGAGGGGAATGGTTTTGCTCCATGTTTCCAATAATAGTTTGGGGAATATCCATATTTTTATGCTAAGGAAATAGTTATAATAAAGCAATCGCCAAATCAATGAAATCCTATTTTTCCGGTCTCATCGGGGGGAAAAAGACGCATTCCCGAGCTGGCTTGTCCATTAAAAAAGCAAAAAGCCGCTCACTCATGCCAAAACCGGCTGTCGGCGGCATACCGTATTCCAGGGCCGTTATAAAATCTTCGTCGATCATCTGCGCTTCCTGGTCACCGGCATCACGCAATTTTTGTTGTTCCTCAAACCTGCTTCTTTGATCAAGAGGGTCGTTTAATTCGGAAAAACCATTGCCCAATTCTACCCCTCCGGCAACCGGGTGTAGTCTTTGTGTCAGCTCTGGGTTTTGTGTATGTCTTTTTGCTAAAGGAGAAATCACTACCGGTGAATTAATCAAAAAACACGGCTGAATTAAAGTTGGTCTGACGGCTTTTTTATAAATTAAATCAATCAGCCTTCCTTTGGCGGTGTTTTTTTCCGGCTTCAACTTTAAATCGTCCGCTTTTTGACGCAGCTCTTCCAAACTTGCTTTCACTGGATTTAGCCCGGTCATTTTCTCAAAAAGATCGGAATAATCAAACTTCGGCCAATCACCAGACCAATTGATTTTATTCCCCTCATATGTCGTTTCCGTGCCCCCGGTAGTTTCCTGGACAAGATATTTATAGAATTCCTCAACCAATTTCATCAAATCATTGTAATCCGCATAAGCCCAGTAAAATTCCAAAAGGGTATAGTCCTGCAAATGTTCTGCATCAATACCTTCATTTCTAAAAACTCTGCCGATTTCAAAGACTTTTTCGAACCCGCCGACAATTAGTCTTTTTAAATGAAGCTCCAGAGAAATACGCAGATAAAAATCAGTATCTAAAGCATTGTGGTGGGTGATGAAAGGCATCGCGTCCGCCCCTCCGGGAATCTCTTCCAGAACCGGAGTTTCCACTTCTATAAACCCTTTTTTGGTAAGAAAATTTCTGACCGCCTGCCAAAATTTTGCTTTCTTGACAAAAAGTTCCCTTGTCTCTGGATTCATTATCAAATCCAAGTATCTTTGCCGGAGTCGAATCTCCATGTCAGTCAACCCATGCCATTTCTCCGGTAAAGGAAGCAGGGTTTTGGTCAAAATTGAAAAATCGGCTACTTTAACCGTTAATTCGCCCGCCTGTGTCTTAAAAACCGTACCAGTAGCACCGATAAAATCACCTAAATCAAGAAGCTCGAGCAGTTTAAATTTTTCCTCCCCGATATCTTTCTTGGAAAAGAAAAGCTGGATTTTACCGCTCTCGTCGACTAAGTCGGCGAATAGTAATCCTCCGTGTCCGCGCAAACCCCTGAGTCTGCCGGCGACAGAAACTTTTTCCCCTTCCATCTCTTTTGCTTGTGAACAAGATTGCTCTTTAACAAACTTGACCGGATAGGGGTCAATTCCCAATGCTTTTATTTTCTTTAATTTTTCCAAACGAACCTGTCTTAAATTATCTTCCGCACTACCCATACTATTTGCATTTTACCACAAAACAGCTGTGGTATAACCGCAGAGATGGCAATTGCTGAGAACGAAAAAAACGTGACCGCCAAACTTACTCGCCGAGAGCTGCTGCAAAAAAGCCTCAAACTATTCTGCGGTTTGGGTTTGGGGGTTTTATTCACAGAAACAAAGCAAAACAAGAATCATCTCGTTTCTGCGAGTACTAAAAGAGCAGAAATCCAAGCGCAAAATTCCGTTTATTTACCCATTATCTTAAATGAAAAAGATTATTATCCCGAAGTTCCAATTAACGGAGTTAGTTACAGCCCTTACCGCGACGGCCAAGATCCGGATTGGGGTCCTTACCCTAGCTTAGATGAAATCCGACAAGACATTGATATTCTAAATTCAACAATTCTCTGTCCTTATTTTAACCAAGGACTTGTAAACGAAATCAGAACCTACGGCTCGGATCACAACGGGGAAAAAATTCCTCAGTTGATTTTAGAAAAAAGTTCTTCTATTAAAGTAAACGCCGGATGCTGGTTGGGAAATGATTTGGACGTAAACGAAAGAATGATTGCCGCTCTGGTTGAAGAGGCTAAACGTTTTCCGAATGTTACCGCCGTAACCGTTGGCAACGAGACTCAACAATTTCAAACCCTTCCTGAACAAAGACTCATCGATTATATAAGAAGAGTAAAAAGTCAAATACCGCAAGGTGTCAAAGTAACTACCGGCGACACCTGGTATCCTTGGCTTACGCAACCAAATCTTGCTGCAGAATCCGATTTTATTCTTGCCCATTTTTTCCCCTATTGGGAACCAAACCCCGTACCGGCAAATGAAGCTGTCAATTTCATTAAAGAGAAATTTCATTTACTTCAAAGTGCCTATCCCTCTAAAAAAATCATCATCGGCGAAGCTGGTTGGCCATCGGCTGGAGAAGCAAGAGGAGGAGCAATTCCAAGCTTGCAAAACCATAACCTATTTTTGGCAGAGTTCGTTTCATGGGCGACGTCAGAAGGAGTTTCCTTTTATCTCTTTGAAGCCTTCGATGAAAACTGGAAGAAAAAATACGAAGGAGAAGTTGGCGGACATTGGGGCATCTACAATTCGGACCGAACTAGAAAAAGCTATTGCCAACCTCTTTGAGTAATTCACATATTTTAGTGAATGAAGCAGCTGTCCCGCCGAAATTATTTTGAAGCTGTATTTCGAAGCTCTTTTTCAACCCTTTCTGCCAAAAATATTTTCATTAAAGATTGATAAGGTACATCGCGGGAATTTGCAATTTCCTTTATCCTCGCCAGTAAGAAAGAAGGGAGCCTCAATGAGATAGATTCTGTGGACGGCTTTAATTTGGACAAATCCAATTCCACGAGCTTACTGGTATCGAAATATTCAGTAGTATCAGCAGTTGCCCAGAAATTTCTTTCCTCGTCTTCGTTTTTAAATTCCGGTATGGGTTTAATTTTTCTTTTCATATACTTTCCTTTCTTTTATATTTTGATTCCTTACTGAGATGACTCTTACTGTTTCTTTTCTTATGGTAAAAATTATCGTTAGTTTTCTTCTTTTATTCGTACTGCCGTATGCTAATAACCTCTTTTCTTTTTGAGAATGTTTTTCGTCTTCAAATATTTTTAAAGGTTTATTGAAAAACACCTCTTCGGCTTCTTTAAAATGAACTTTGTGTTTTGCCCAATTTTTTTCTGTATTACCTTTATCCCAGTCAAATACTAAAGGAACAGGTAATTTTGCCACAAACTAAGTATATTATGGTAATATACTCCTTGTCAAGGTCGATTTACCACCAAAAATGTAACGGTGAGCGAAGTCGAACCACTCAGGGTAAACTGCCTCACACCTCTGGAAAATCCTCCCCGTCTTAAAAAAATTTTGATAATAAAGAACAAACAAAATAAGGATGGAGAAAAAACTACGGTTATTACTGTTTTTGAAGAAATAATGCGGTTGCCCCGTTTATCCCATTCCTATCATAAATCATAACAACACAATCTCTCTTTTTAGGCTTCGGTTCATTAGCGAATTTTGTATTTTTATCAACAATTACACCAAAACCACCTTCAGCGTCCGGAGAATCCATAACCCACCATCTCTCTTTTGTATCATCAATAACCTGACCTGCAATTACATGTATCTGACCAGATGATCTTTTAACATAATCTGGAGGCAGAAATACTTCCCACCCCACCTCTAAAAAAGGGTCATTTTTAAGATTGGGGAATATGTCATTATTTAGTGTTATAAATTCCTGTAATCTGTTTTGATCTCTCAGTTGCGTACGCACTATTGAAAGTAAATTGTCTCCTTGTTTCACTGTATAAGCAGGAAGATATTGTTTTTTAGGCAAAAAACCATAAATTGAACAAACTCTTTTCTGGGAAACAAACGGTTGTTTAAGTTGTTTTTTAAATAACTGTGGATACTTTTGGTAGCTTACTCCGAGAAGAAATACAAAAATTATTAACACTAAAAACAATGCAATTACAATTGTTTTTGACAAAGGAGTAACTGGAATTGAAGATTTTGAGGCTACCATTACTGTTTAGTATGAATTATAGGCGTATTAATTGTCAACTGGCTCTGATTGTCGGATATCCACGAAAGAATATTGTCTTAAATCAATTTATGCGGTTGAAGTTCCCATTAGAAGCATTTTACCACAAAGACAGAGAAATCTTCCTTATCGCCAGTTCTGGAAATATTTAGTAACATTGCTCCCCCTAAAGGACTTATTCTACAACCACGAGTTAGAGTTTGACCTTACCTTATAAGATTAAAACCGTCTTTGAAACCCTCCAACTATAGCAAGCAAGGGAACTTTTAAAAAAACTAATAAACCTCTCTTCAATCCGCAATAATTTTGAAATTTAGTGGATATTATTGGGCATTTATTTTGCCTTTGATTAGTTGGTCAACATTTAATGTTACAAAGACTATCTTTCTATTCTGCCAACCCTTGAAGTAAATAGATTTGCCATCATCTGAAAATTTCATTAAACCAATAACTTTAAATCCTTTCATGGGAAAGTCAAGAATTTTTTGGAGAGGATTTACGGAAACTATATGTATAGTTCCGTTTTGTTCCTTCTGGCTATATTCGGAATATACTAATAATTGCTCATCTGGGCTAAATAATGGACTACTTATAGTTACCGTTACATCTGGTTGTACATTACCAAACGGTTTCCCATTTACATACATATCTTTGCTCATCCATGTTCCTGTATAGTATGCAAAATTTTGTCCTGACTTACTAAAAACTACATTTTGCAATACCCCTGTCCCGGCAGGATCTGGATAATCTGGATAAGATAAATCATTTACAAAAATGGTACGAATGCCTTTATCTACTGCCTCATATGCGATCTGAGATGAATCTTTCCCGATGTAATAGGGAGTTTCTATATCAGAAATATCATCGTGAGGTGTTTTTTTCTGACCTGCTACAACTAGAAAATACTTATTGTTTTCCGAGACCAAATATATTATGTCATAAGTATTACCTATAAATTGAGGATATTGTTGACTAGAATAGTCAGAAAGTTCTTCATCGTCTATTAGGATAATATTTTTACCGTTTTTTATCGCCGTATATGTAACTTTTTTTCCATCCTCACTAAAAAAAGGATCGTATGTTTGACTGACATTACCTTCGACGTATGTTCCATCATATTTTTTTCTTTCGGCAGTATCAACGACAATAAACATTGATTTTACCATGTAGCTACCTGAGAACGGACTGTCTGGTTGAAAATACTTTTCCTCTCCAGCAGCATAGGCAACATGTTGTCCATCAGGACTAAATTTTAAATTTTTAATATAGTCATACTCCTTACCTTCAACTCCATCAATCACTACGAATTCTTTATCATTTTGTTTTGCTATATATGCAACTCGTTTACCATCTGGACTTATTGTGACATGGTCGCTCCCACTGTATGTTTTACCTTGTTTGCCGTTGATTACAATAGTAGAAGAACTAGTAGCTGTATCTGGGTCTTTATCAATACTATAGATGGCAATGTGGCTAAAAGGATCAAACAAAACACTATAACGTATGTGGGGATCTTCTGGAGGTAAGGCAGCAAGAATTTCTATCTTCGGATTAGGTTCTGCCGTGTTTTGTATTTTTTTATTTGTAGTAATTTCATTTTGATTTTTTCTTATCCCTAAATAATAATATCCTCCTGATCCAACAACTAATAGAATGACAAAAATCAAAACTATTCTAATCCAGTTATTTGAAGATGAAGGAGTTTGATTGAAAGATTGGGCTAATGGATTTATTTGTGGATTGATAGGTAGAGGATTTTGAGTTTGCAAATTTGGATCCATAAGCTTAGTATTCCAGAGAAAAAGGTGAATGTCAAAGAGGTTATTAAATCAATCTAAACAGGAATTTTAGCTCACTCCTTAGGATGATCTTAGGACAGCAGTTCCACACCTTGGAGGTCTGGCAGTCCTCCAATTAACTCAAGGTAAACCTGCCGAAGATATCCTTGTACTGGAGGAAGTTCAAATTAGTTTAAGTTATCCAATTCGCCTTAAACCAATTTATGCCGTTGAGGTTCCTTTGAAGATTTTTGGTTCAAACCAATCTGCCGGCGGTTTTCCTTGAGGCTTTAATTGCTCGGGTTTTTCCTGTCTAACAACCGGTAAGTCTTCTATCTGTGGTCTTGCCGGAAAAGACCTTTCTTCGCTTTTTGGTTCAAATTTTTGCCGAGGCGTAAAAACTTCCGGCCTTTTCTGTTCCGCAACTCCCTCCGGCTTTTGCGCCCCTAACCGTAAACAAATTGCCACTGATTCATAGGCGTCAGCTCCCACCCTCTGGCTGGTTAAACCGGAAGTCCTTGCCCAAATACCATTTAAAATATTCTGGGCAGTGTCAAGCTCCAATGGTAAGCCAAGACCGGAAATTATTCCCAAAACTACTTCCGAAAGAGAGGAAGCCTCAGGATCAATTATATTAACCTGACCAAACTGTAAATTTGCCGGATCAGTATCAACATCGATGACGTTTTGGGTTGGGTATTCGCTGTTTTGGGGAAGCTGATTAACATCCTTAACGCCCAACGTAATCAACAAATCCGCACCCACTCCAGCGTAAGAAAATTTCGCTTCTTTCTCCAATAGTTGCGGCGCTCCACTTTTAATTTGAATTACCAAATTGGGCCGACCATTATCATCGTTATAACTGACTTTCTCAACTTGATTGGCAGGGTAGTCAAAAGAAACAATCAAATCTGTACCACGAACTTTTTCCGAAATTTTATCTACACCCACCAAATGATTAAATTCCACCGTCATTGGGGTTGGACAAGTAACAAAAACTGTTTTACCGGCCGCTTGCAAAGAAAGAAAAAAAGAAAGCGCCGAAGCTACCTGGTCAAAGAAAGGCCGAGCAGGCAAGGCGATCAAAATCTTTTGGGCAACGGAAATTTTTTCCTGTAATTCGGAAAAAGAATAAGTTTTATTCATACCTGTCCCTTTGAAATCAGTTATAGGCTGAAAGATATTACCACATCTCCCTTTTGAAAATCAAGTTTATTGGCAAAAACCGCTCCAAATTCCATACCCTCAGTGGCTTCGTTAATATCCTGCTTGCCTTCCTTAAGCGAGATTATTTTGGTCTCACCAATCTCTTCCTCGCCCCTTTTAATCAAAACAGGGCTATTTTTATTGACTTTACCTTCTTGCAGCCGGCAACCGGCAATTTTATCTCCTTTCATCTCAAAAATGGCCACAATTTCTGCTTTTCCTAGAATCTTTTGTTTTCTTTCTGACTTTGACTCGCCGGAAGCAATCTCTTCCAGCTCCTTTAGTAAATCGTAAATTATTTTATAAGTTTTAATTTCAACTTTCTCTGTTTCCGCCAATTTCTTCACCCCGGAATTTAAAGAAAGGCTGAAACCGTAAATTTCTGCTCCCAGCGTTTTCGCCAATAAAACATCAGATTCAGTGATTTCTCCAACTGATTTTTCCAGGACACAAACTTTTTCCGGCAGAGAGTTACTGATTGCTTCAAGAGAACCGGAAACATCAGCTTTTAAAATTATTTTTAAAACATCTTCTTTAGCCTCGATTTTATTCTTCAGTTCGCCTCGATTTTCCCCAGAAGTCAGTATCTTGGAACTCTTGCCGACGCAAGAAACTATAGATCCTACTTCCGGCAGACCGGAAAACCCCAGTACTTGCACCGGATCAGCCGGCAAGGCAACTTCTTTCGGCTTGCCCCATTCATCCCGAAGCATTTTTACTTTTGCCAAAACGCCATTTGTCTGAATTTCATCGCCCTTTATAAGGCTGCCATTATTAATTATCAAATTCACCAGCGGACCACAAAGTTTATCTGCTTTTGATTCAATAACACAGGCTTCAAACTCACCTTCCGGGTCTGCCTTTAGACCCTCCAGTTCAACCGTTAGTAAAATCATTTCCAAAAGCTGGTCAATTCCCTCGCCTGTTTTAACGGAAATTGGCACCGCCACAATCTTTCCACCATAACCTTCAACAAAAACTTCTGCCTCAGACAATTGGGTTTTAACTTTTTCAATCGAAGCTTCGGGTAAATCAATTTTACTAATAGCGACCAAGAAAGGAACACCGGCCTTTTTAATAATTTCGATGCTTTCTTTTGTTTGCTGCATTACTCCATCGTTGGCAGCTACTACCAAAACCACCAAGTCCGCAACTTGTGCTCCGCGTAAACGCATTTTAGAGAAGGCCTCATGCCCGGGAGTATCTATAAAAGTAATCTTCTCCTCACCAACCTTAATCTGATAAGCATTGATTGCCTGGGTGATTTCTCCAACCTCTTTGGCAACAAGCTTGGTTTTCCTAATGAAATCCAAAAGGCTTGTTTTGCCATGATCAACGTGCCCCATGACGGTCACCACTGGTGGTTTTTTCTGTAAAGCCATAATTCTCCTTTAAAAAAATTTAAAAGACGATAGATTATTGAAGATAGAAGCGGGAAACTAGATTAAGAGGTGGAAATTTTTAATTTCTCAATTCTCATTTCAAGATCCAGCTTCTTACTTCTCACTTCTCACTTCCTCTTGCTCCTCTTGCTTTTCTTTTTTTCCTGCCACTTTTTTCGCCACTTTTTTCTCTTTTTTGGGCTTTTTCTCCACAACTGCCTCTTCTTTACCCTTAAGATCAATTTTATAACCAGTCAGTTTACTGGCCAGACGGACATTTTGTCCACCCCTACCAATGGCCAAAGACAGTTGATCTTCTGGCGCCGAAACTAAAGCGGTCTTTTTCTTTTCGTCTATTTTAATCGCTAAATTCTCTGCCGGAGAAAGGGCGGACAAAATAAACTTCTCTGGATCGTCATTATATTGGATAATGTCAATTTTTTCTCCTGACAATTCATTAATGACTGCTTGAACTCGCACCCCTTTTTGGCCGACACAACTTCCAACCGGATCAACTCCTGATTGTTTCGAATAAACCGCAATTTTTGTTCTTGAACCGGCCTCCCTGGCAATTGCTTTTACTTCCACTGCCCCGGAGGAAACTTCGGGAACTTCTCTTTTAAACAAACCTTCCACTAAACCGGGGTGGGCGCGAGAAACAATGATCTGGCGGCCTTTCATTGTTTCGCGAATACCCTCAACATAAAAGACCATTCTCATATTGAGGTGGTAACTCTCCGCTTTATTTTGTTCGGAAATAGGCGTTAAAGCCTCGCCTTTACCCAAATCTACTAAAACATTTTCTCCTTCGAAACGAAGAATCATCCCGTTAACCAAAGTACCAACCTTCTTTTCGTATTCCTCCAAAACCGAATTTTTCTCTGCTTCGCGGATCTTTTGGACAATAATGTTTCTTGCTTGTTGAGCGGCAATTCGACCAAAACCGGCCGGGGTTATTTCCTGCTTTTTTTTCTCTTCACCAATTGGCCAGGAGAAAAGTTTCGACTCACCTGTACCGGAGTCAATGATGACATCGTATTCATGGTCGTCCTTGGTCCCGTAATCTTTCTTGTACGCCGTAATAATCGCCAGTTTAATCGACTCCAGGACGGCCGACGGATCAATGCCGCGCTCAGCTGCCACTTGAGCCAGGGCGGCCGCAAATTCGGTTCTTGGTATATTGACGTTTGCCATTTTAAAAAAATAGGCGAGATTCCCTCGCCCCTTCTTCCTCTACAATTTGTTAATTTCTATCCCACTGACGTAATTTTACCACTAAAAGCAACTTTGGTCAACCCAATTCAAAGATTTATCCTTCCTCAAATTCTTCCAAAATCTCTCTTTGCCGGTGGGAGAGTCTTTCGGGAACAACGACTTGTAACCGAACATATTCATCGCCAGTTCTGCCGCCTCGGGGATCTTTTATTCCCCGGCCGCGCAGGCGAACCATTGTCCCCGGTTGAGTCCCCGGACGAATACGCAAACCCAGATCGCCGTCAATTGTCGGTACTTCCACAATCGCCCCCAGAACTGCCTGGGAAAAAGTAATTTGTTTTTCAACATAAACGTCCAGGCCTTCTCGCCGAAAAATCTTATCTGGTTTAACATCAACGGTTAAATAAAAATCACCAAAATTAACTACGGAGCCGTCATCGACCCCGGCCGGGATTTTAATTTTCCTTCTTTTTCCCTCAACCTCAACCTCTTTTTCAACTCCGCGGGCTGCTTCCATAAAGGTCAAAGAAATCCCGTAGCGAGGTTTTCTTGAAGCTCGGCCAGCACCAAAAGGAGAAGCGCCGCCAAAAAATTGGGCAAAAATATCAAAAGGATCAGAAAAGCCACCAAAGTCAAATCCTAAATCCGGACCTTCACCGCCGCCATAAGTAGTGTAGGTATATTGGAATGGACCCTGCCGATATGTTTGCTGCCGACTGCCGAACGGACCCTGAGCTCCACCAAAGCCGGCACCCGGTTCAAAAGCAGCATGACCAAATTGATCATAAGCCGCCCTTTTATCTTTATTACCTAAAATCTCATAAGACTCATTTATTTCTTTGAATCTTCCTTCTGCTTCTTTTGATTTATTTCTATCCGGATGCCACTGCAACGCCTGCTTCCGATAGGCCGCTTTTAGTTCTGCTTCCGAAGCAGTCTTAGGAACACCCAAGATTTCATAGTAGTCTCGCTTTGTTGCCATAACTCTATTCTACTAAAATGGTGGGGATTAACCCACCATCTCGTTTTAAATTCTAATTTCTAAATTCGAAATTCTAAATAAATCCAAGTTATCTAAATCCAAATGTTCAAAACAAATTTTTGGATTTTGGTCGTTTGAATTTTGAAATTGTTTAGAAATTAGAAATTAGGATTTAGGATTTTTTACTTAACGACTTCTCCTTCTTCAACTTTTTCTTCCTTGCCCTCCGGCTTGTCCGTCATAGCTTCAGCGTCGGCGGAAGCTTTAGTGGAAGAGGGCTCCTCTTTTTCGGTACTAGTTTGTTGACTTGATCCGCCTGCGCCAGAGGCTTCGGCGGACGAGTACATTGCCGCTCCGACCTTTTGCAGAGCTTCGGAAAGAGCAGTGGTTTTACTCTCAATCTCGCTTACCTCCTCGGATTTTAAGGCTTCCCTCAAGGCGGTAATCTTATCTTCTATTTCCTTTTTGTCTTCGGCCTTAACCTTATCACCAGCATCTTTCAGAGTTTTTTCACTGGTATAGATGAGATTCTCTGCCGTATTGCGAACCTCCACCAGTCTTTTCTTCTTTTCATCCTCTGTGGCATGAGCCTCTGCCTCCTTGGTCATTTTCTCTATTTCATCTTTGGAAAGACCAGTAGAGCCTCTTATGGAAACGCTTTGACTTCTGCCGGTGGCCTTATCTTTGGCGGTCACATTAAGGATTCCATTGGCATCCAAGTCAAAGGTAACCTCAATCTGGGGAATACCTCTCGGCGCCGGCGGAATCCCATCGAGGATAAACCGTCCTAAAGACTTGTTGTCTACCGCCATCGGCCGCTCTCCTTGCAAAACATTGATCTCGACTTGAGTCTGACTATCGGCCGCAGTCGAAAAAACCTGCGATTTGGAAGTTGGAACGGTCGTGTTTCTGGGAATGAGTGGTGTAGATACCCCTCCCAAGGTCTCAATCCCCAAAGTTAGTGGGGTGACGTCCAAAAGCAGAACATCTTTGACTTCGCCACCCAAAACTCCTCCTTGAATTGCGGCGCCGATCGCCACTACCTCATCAGGATTAACCGAACGATTTGGTTCTTTGCCAAAGAACTTCTTTACTGTATCGTAAACCTTAGGCATCCTGGTCATTCCGCCAACCATCACTATCTCGTTTATATCCTTAACGTCTTTTTTGGCATCAGCCAAGCATTTTTTGACCGGTTCGATCGTCTTTTGAATTAAATCGCCGACTAATTCTTCCAATTTGGCCCGAGTCATTTTCATCGTCAAATGAAGCGGGTTACCATCTTTACCTTGGGTAATAAATGGTTGATTAATCTCTGCTTCCATGGTCGAAGAAAGCTCGATCTTCACTTTCTCCGCCGCTTCTCTCAATCTCTGCAAAGCCTGTGGGTCTTTTCTTAAATCAATTCCGTTTTCCTTTTTAAATTCCTCGGCCAGATAGTCTAAAACTACCTTATCAAAATCATCGCCTCCTAAATGAGTATCACCATTAGTGGCTTTAACTTCGTAAACGCCCTCGCCCAATTCCAAAACAGAAATATCAAAAGTTCCCCCACCCAGATCGTAAACAGCGATGGTATGGGCATTCTTTTTATCCAGCCCATAAGCCAAAGCAGCCGCAGTCGGCTCATTGATAATCCGTAAAACCTCAAGACCGGCAATCTCTCCCGCTTGTTTAGTAGCTTGTCTCTGAGAATCGTCAAAATAAGCGGGAACAGTAATGACCGCCTGGGTTACTTTGCCTCCCAAATAGGCCTCGGCATCAGCTTTTATCTTTTGCAAGATCATGGCGGAAATTTCTTGGGGAGTAAAAGTTCTGCCCTCGGCTTCAACTACTGCCATACCATCACGACCCGCCTTGATGGCATAAGGAAGCCATTTAACATCATATTGGACGGAAGTGTCGCTAAATTTTCTTCCCATCAACCTTTTAATGGAAAAAATGGTTGATTTTGGCTTAATTACCATTTGTCTTCTGGCCACATCGCCGACAATATGGTTAATTGGGTCAACTACAGAAGGGATGACATTACGACCTTCGGCTGAATAAATAACTTTTGGCGAACCACCTTCCATCACCGCAACACAGGAATTAGTGGTTCCTAAATCAATACCAATTATTTTACCCATATAAGTTTACCCGCCCAAAATCGCAGCACGAGCCGTGAACGAATAGTTCCTAAAGGCGAGTGCTAAGATTGGGAGGGCCTCCTTTCCTTTATTATTACAGATAATATATTTTTACTCCTTTTCATTTATTTTTTTTCCTTTAAAAACTTTTACTTTTGCCGGAAGCAACACTTTTCCGTTTAACAAATATCCTTTACTGACTACTTCTGCTACCTTTTCCTCATTTTTTCCTTCGACCACCTCAACTG
>Ga0210050_1002463_pt1 | contig 17714 bp, 22 predicted proteins | sample CryGey132114_all_FD_185463 | JGI IMG/M metagenome (GOLD analysis project Ga0210050, IMG submission 185463) | Groundwater microbial communities from aquifer - Crystal Geyser CG22_combo_CG10-13_8/21/14_all (SPAdes) (version 2) | ecosystem: Environmental > Aquatic > Deep subsurface > Groundwater ...
CAGCGATTCTGAATCCAAAATGTCCTTTACGATTTATTGCTCAAACTCAATCTTGAGTTTATAATTGTTTAGCCAAGGTATTTGTGGCTTGATTCCCAGTTCTTCTATTTTTTTATCAATATTCTCGAATAATGGCTCTAAAATGTGTTGGGTGTCAAATCGCTTAAATCTTACAACGATAGTATCCTCTTTTAGTTGTACGTGGGCAGTAAGATTACCCTCTCCGAGAACCTCTCTAAAGAACCGTGCATTACTCATACAGGCAAATTCCCTGCCAGCATCGTGTTTTAATAAGGTCATCGCATCATCAACTAAAACTCTGCATGCTGTTATAAGATCATGGTCTTTTGGTTTTGGTGAGGATAGTGCATCTAAATGCGAGTACTCTATCATTTCCTTGAACCAGTTTTCGATTCTCCATCTTTTAGCGTATCGCTCTATGACTTCAACAGCGAGACTATCAAAATCGTTTGTGAGGAAAGTCACAATTTTCCATTTTTTCTTCCATTTGACGTGCAGTATGATTACCCTGAGTTCTCTTCCCGAGTAGCCGGAAATACGATTGGTTGTTACATCTATAATTTCCGCCTTCAAACGTTTTCTTGTTGAAGATGTGAATTTTATTGGTTTGAATGTGTTCTTTAGAATGATTTCCTTGATGTTCGCTACATTTTTCGGGTAATTCTTATAAATGGTTGTGAACTTTATCTTCATAAGATCTAAACATTCGAACACGGTTCCATTCCAAAATCCCATATCAAAGAGCATATGACCGGGGTTCTTTCCAGTAATTTCTTTAATCGTTTTCATAAGCATCAACAACATCTCAGCGGGACTTTTACCTCTAAAATTTGAAGTGTGATATATCATTCGCTGTGTTTCCTGGTCCTGAACAAATAATGTGATAATTGCCTTCATCACTTTATTTTTTGAACCAATCTTTGTTTTCTTGCGGTTAGCCTTACCATAAACAGGGGTTGTGTGAGTATCGATGTTCAGTATGTCGCCTATTATTAGTTCGAGTTTTGCTGCTCTTTTCCCGATTTCTTTAGTGAAATGATCAACTTGTTTCAATGTGATGCTGTTTCTGAATTGATATTCAAGTGTGCTGTCAACAACTCTTGTTATGCCGCATAGTAAAGCAAAACCGTTATCTTCAGGGTTGTTTAATGCGTCAAGATGGAAGATTCGTTTCTTTCTGAAAAACAGCATATTAATGAGAACCATCAACATCTTTTGTCCGGATATGCCTTCTCTTTTAATCCTTATCAATTCAGCAATCTCGGCAATATTAAATAATAGAAGATAGGGGATTATTAAAAACCCGATGGCATAGTTGGTATCAAATCCCTCTTTCAGTTGTTGGTCTATTGATTCATCTGCAAATTCTCTTTTTTGTTTCGGTTTTTTATGTTCCTTGTTAGAAAAAGTTTTGATTATTTTCTTTTCTTCTTTGTTCCTCGTCTTCCGCCCCCTTTTAAGCGGTGCAACGCCTTTTTTTTTAACGCCCTGTTCACACTTCCGTAGCTGAGTTTTATGCCATGTCTTCTTTCTAACTCATCAGGAATATCATGGATTGACATTCCTGTTTCTTCTCTTATTTCTACAATTTTATCGAGTACATCAGGTTTCAATTTAGATTTCTCTTTTGGCCCGTATGGTTTATCACCCAGTGACTCCATAGTTTTTTCTCCGTCTATAAACCTTTGTTTAAACTCATGAAATCTCGTTCTGGAATAACCATACTTCCTGCCCACTTGTTCAGCAGTTTGTGTTGTTGCTTCATACTCCCGTATCATTTCATACCTCAATATTGTTTTATCCCGGATATCAAGCACATTACTAATCTCACTTAACATTTTGATATCAACATATTTTTCAGGGGGTATTTTTTCCATTTTCAATTTATTTCACAAAATGTCTTTAATTTTATGTAACTAATTAGATATTGAGTATAAAAATAGTTTCTTCACAAATAATACACATAATGGTTAAATGGTGAAAAGTCCAGATAAAATAAGAAGCAAATAGTTACAAAAAATTATTAACAAAATATGTGAACTATTTCCCCTTTCCGAACCGATAAAAAGTATAATCGCTTTCCAGGCATCCGGTATCTATTATAAAAAAATCAGATTTTTGTGCACAACTTTTTTAAATCAGAATCGCTGATTACTGTATAAGATATAATTGTTTAGATTCATGAATTAAAATAAATATTTTTTTAAATTTCACCGGCATTAAAAAGATACTTCAGCCGCTTTGGAGTTCCTTTACGGCTTCCCCGAAATATTTGTTAAATTTGGGTTCGCCGAGGTGGGCTTTAAGTTTTGCCATATCGCCCAGAACAGTTTTTTCATCAGGCGATTATTGGTTTTAATCAACTAACATCTCTTTTATAACGGATTTTACGCTGTTGATTGTGTTTTGGTTTATTTTTCCGAACCGATTGACTAATCTTTTTCCAAAATTTTCACAAAATTCTCTTCATAACATCCCTTCCGTTCATATAAGGCTTCAGGACTTCGGGAATCTTAATCGAGCCGTCCGCGTTCTGGTAATTCTCAAGGATACAGCAAATCGCTCGCTCAATCGCCATTACCGTCGAATTCAGCGTGTGAACGACCTCCTTATGTCCGCCGGCTTTACCGAATCTTATGTTTAATTTACGCGCCTGATAATCCGTGCAGTTGCTGCATGAAACAAGCTCACGATAAGTGTTCTGCGCCGGGAACCAGCCTTCAAGGTCATACTTTCTTGCCGCATTATCGTTCATCTCACCGCTTGCGATATTAACAACCCTGTAATGGATGTCTAATTTTTTAAATAATTCCTCGGTTGCCGAAATCATCTCCTCCTGCATACTCCACGAATCCTCAGGCTTGCAGTAAACGTACTGCTCAACCTTCTCAAACTGGTGAATCCTGAAAATACCCTTCGTATCCTTCCCGTGTGAGCCCGCTTCTTTTCTGAAGCACGTTGAAACCCCCGCATATTTTACGGGAAGCTTATCCTCGTCAATTATCTCGTTCATGTGTAAGGCTGCAAGAGGCTGCTCTGACGTTGCAATCAAAAACAGGTCCTCGCCGTCAATCTTATAAAGCTGCTCGGCAAAATCAGCAAGCTCAGCCGCAGCCTCCATCGGCTCACGCCTCATAAAAAAAGGAGTCCAGACGGGTATATAGCCTTTATCAACCATGTGGTTCACGCAGAAGTTAATTAAAGCAAGATTCAGAAGCGTTACGTCATGCTTCAGGTAATACGTTCTCGCACCGGAAACCTCAGCGGCTTTCTCAAAATCGCAGCCCAAACCCAGAACCAGATCACCATGCGCCTGTGGTTCAAAATCAAAGACGGGTTTTTCGCCAACGGTTCGCTCAAGCCTGTTCCCGGACTCATCCTTTGCAGCCGGAACCGAATCATGCAGAACGTTACCGATGGTGTACCTGATTTTATCGGAATTTAATTTTAATTCATCACACCTCTTCTCAAGCTCGGAAATTTCATTATTAATCTCCCGAACCCGGACAATCAACGCCTGAGCATCATCCTTCCGGTTATTTCGCATCAGCTCCGTAACATCACGGGTAAGCTTGTTTTTATCAGCCTTGAGGTCATCAATCCTCTTTTTCGAGTTACGCCACTCAAGGTCAAGACTAACAAGATTATCAACTGCGGCAGTATCCTTGAAGCGTTTCCGCTCGGATGCCTTGATTCGCTCCACATCCTCCGGGTTCCGGAATAATTTTATGTCTAACATTTTAAGTAATTAATTTTATATTAATTTATTAATTTTATCGTATGTGTCCGTTTAGCCCGCTGAATTCTCTCTGCACTGCGGAGAGAATTTGATAAGTCTCGTGGAATTTGACACTGTGCCATAAATTTTGCACTGAAAATCCCCTTCCGTATTGTTGTGTTAATTGTGCGGTCAGTGATTGCACTATTTGTTTCCCATACTTCGCACTATCAGATTTCATTATCACTACCATCTCCCCGTTGATTGCTGAGGCAACCTTTCTCCTCGCCTGCTCAATTAAACCGGAAATTTCGTCAAAAAGACCCCTGCTTTCTTCAGTTTTATTCATCAAATAATTCTCTCTGCCCGTCTTTTTCAATTTAGTCTTTTATGAATTTTTAATAAATTAAAATTTAATTCAAATTATTCCGAAAATCATTTCACAACGACAAACCCTCTAAGTTCCGTTCCTTCTATGCAGCAGTTATGCCTGCTTACTTCGATTATGCTGTTTCCGACGCCAAGGTATTTTTTGTCGCTTACGAACGTGAATGAGTATGTGTATAATCCTTTTTCATAGTCTTTAGGGACGTCAAAGCAGAACTTGTTGTTGCCGGGCAAAAGGTCGAATAGTTCTATCGGTTTCTCGCAAAGCGTCAGGAACATTTTTGTTGAAAGCTGGGGGCAGGTTCCCACGTTCAACTCACTCTGCTCGATTCTGCAGGCGCATGATTCGTTTACGTAAACCTCGAAACAGAACTTTCCGCCCTGATTTACGTATCTTGGCTCTATCAGGTCAAACTTGTTTTCGGTTGAGTACTTGTCGTTGTAGAGAATAATCGTGTTATTTAAGTCTATATTCATCGGGTTAACGCCGTACGTCATCCATCTACCCGCCCCCTTATAGAGTACGTACATCTGTCCTTTCGTGTCCATGGCGATGAATATCTGCTTATCCGGCAGCATCTGGTTCAGGACATAGACGGCGGCATGCATCTTGTATATTTCACAAAACGAAGGCAGGCAGCTGAAATCGCACGCCTCCGATTTTTTCGAGTTCCATACGACGGTGATTATGGCGCAGGAAACCTTAAGCTCCCGTGTTTCGTTATCCCGGCATTTCTCATTAACCATGCTCGTAAGCCGTTCAATTTCCGTTTCATCCTGAGTGACGTCGTACATGTCAAATATTGACTCGTTATACGTTCTAATCGCTTTCAGGAGGTCGGAGATTTTCCCTGCATATGAAGAGTCTTGAATCTCGCTTATTTCAGATTCAGGTTCAGGGGTTTCGTTAAGGTTTTCGGGAATTATCTTTCCGTTGCCTGAATTATTTTCGCCTGTGATATTCCTTGTGTTGTTTACTTTCTGTTTTTCACCTGCGGTTCCCGAAGGACTGCTGCTTTTGGTGTCTTTTGCGTCGCCTGACTTTAAACTGCTTTCATTTAATTCACCGGTTAATTTACCGTTTAATTCATTATTGCCCGAATCGTCATTCATGAAGTGCGCAATCAATATCAACGAAATTAAAACAACAATTAAAACACCCGTTACCTTATACATGGGCTTTACCACGACATGTTCATTTTTTTTATTACCGAGCGCCATGTATTTATTTAGAAATAAAAAAATTTTAATTAAACTACTAATAATAACGGTTAAATTCATTAACACATCCGCCGGATTCCGTTAAGACGTTTAAAGCATTAACCGGGATTGTCAAAACCGATATGCTTCTTGTTTAAACAGTAAATTTGCAGGCTGCAATTTAAACCTGCTTCAATAAAATTCAAAAACAATTATCATTAATAATTATGTTAATTTAATAATTAAATAGTAATAAATAATATTAACATCAGTCTAAACCCTGCAGAAATAGAAATGGAAACCCTAATTCCTGACAAAAAAATTCATGACGGAAAAAAAGCAGAAGAATACGAATTCGAGAACATCATACTCACGTCAGTGGATAAAGTATTGAGTTGGGCGAGGTATTCATCAATGTGGCCTTTTACGTTTTCAACCGCGTGCTGTGCTATCGAGATGATGGCGGCAGCCGGTTCCCACAACGACCTGTCACGATTCGGGATGGAGGTTTTCAGGGCAACGCCAAGGCAGGCTGACCTCATGATCGTTGCAGGAACAATCACGTATAAGATGGCTCCCAGAGTAAGGAGACTGTACGACCAGATGCCTGAACCAAAATACGTTATCGCAATGGGTGCCTGCGCGACGTCAGGCGGTCCTTTTCACATGTCTTACGGGGTTATGAACGGCGTTGACAAGATAATTCCCGTGGACATATACATCCCCGGATGCCCCCCGAAACTCGAAGCATTGATTGACGGCATACTTAAATTGCGTGAAAGAATAAAGGAAGATAAGCACCTCACAAGGAAGGTGAATGAAGTAATAAAAAGCGTTAAAAATATGCGATCGAAATGATTGACGAAATAAAATTAAAATTCCCGCACGACGTAGAAGTCAAAGAAAACAGGGATATTTACGTGAAAAAAGAGAAATTATTTGAATTATGTAAATTCCTGAAGTACAGCGGCTACGACCACCTCTCGCTTATCACGGGCGTTGACTACTCGGCAAACGGTTATTTTGAGGTTGTTTACCACATGTATTCATACTCCCGGAAAAACATGCTTGTCATAAAGACAAAGATTGAAACAAAAACCGGATCCAAACCCGGAAGCGAGGACGTTAAAATCAAGGCGTCGGATTTAAGCAGTGACGTGAAGAAACTTATTGACTTATGCGTCGGGTGCACGATCTGCACGAAAAAGTGCCCTCAGGGAATTGACGTGAAATCATTTATATTCGACTTAAAGCAGGGTAAAGACGTAAGCATAAAAGACGTCGGGAGGTGTATTGAATGCGCCATCTGCCAGGAGAAATGCCCGAAGAAGGTTGAAATTTTAAAAATATTCAGCATACTGAAAAAATCAAACCCGGGCGAAAAAGAAGAGCGTGAAGCAGTAAAAGACCCGAAGGAAAAAAATAAGCCTGAGGAAGATTACGACTTAACCGTACCATCAATAACAAGCCTGTATAATTCGGCGGACTGGCATGAGCGCGAAACCTACGACCTTCTTGGCATAAAATTCGAGGGTCACCCGAATCTCAGGCGAATTCTTCTCTCGGACACGTTCATAGGGCATCCGCTCAGGAAAAGCTTTGACCTCACAAAAAAGCAGAAGATTGACATGACCCGGGAGTTTGAGATAGACAAAAACTACCTTGATAAAACGAAAAAGGAAATTGAACTAAAAATCGGGACGGAATTAATGCACGTGAACATGGGACCCCAGCATCCTTCAACGCACGGGGTTCTAAGGCTTCGGCTTCTCGTTGACGGCGAAGTTGTCGTTAAAATGTACCCTGTTTTAGGTCACCTGCACAGGGGCATTGAGAAAATCGGGGAGAATTTAAGGTACATTCAGGTCATTCCTTACACTGACCGCCTTGACTACATAACGGGTATGTTCAATAACATGGCTTACGTCAAGCCCTTAGAGGATTTGATGATGCTTGAAGTAACGGAGCGTGCCGAATACCTCAGGATCATCGCGATGGAACTGAACCGGATAACAAGCCACCTGATATGGTTCTGTACGTGGGCGATGGACATGGGAGCACTCACGCCTTATTTTTATGCATTCAGGGAGAGGGAAAGAATTTTTGAAATATTCGAGGGATTATGCGGCGCAAGGATGATGTACAATTACATACGCCCCGGAGGAGTGAGTGGGGATATGGGTGAGAAAACAGAATTAAAATTAAGAAATTTCATCGAGCACTTCCCTGAAAACCTTAAGGAATACCACACGCTCCTCACGGAAAACGAGATAATAAAAGCGCGAACCGTAGGAGTCGGGAAACTGAAGGCTGAGGATGCAATAAACTTCGGCGTAACGGGACCGATGCTCATGGCTTCGGGGTTTGAGTACGACATCAGGAAAGCCCACCCTTATTCACTGTACGAGGACTTCAAGTTCAGTATCCCGACAAGAACGGAAGGAGACACCTACGCACGATACATAGTCAGGATGAAGGAGATGGAGGAAAGCCATAAAATCATTGAGCAGGCAATAAACAAAATGCCTGAAGGTAAAATAATGGCAAATATCCCAAAGATGCTCACGCCCCCGCCGGGTGACGCTTACGGTAAAATCGAGACGTCAAAGGGCGAGCTTGGGTTTTACATCGTAAGCGACGGTTCGCCAAACCCTTACCGGCTGAGGATCAGGTCACCTTCATTTTGCAACCTGTCTGCACTGCCCTTCCTGTGCGAGGGTGAGAAAATCGCCGACGTCGTTGCGATTTCAGGAAGCGTTGACATCACGCTGGGATGCATTGACCGGTGAAAATAAAATAAAAAATAAAAATAAAAATAAAAAATAAAAATTAATAAAAAATGCAGTTGCAAAACCTTTATGACGTGTTTGTGTTCCTGCTGAACGCAATCGGGGCATGGCAGCCTATTTACGATTTATTCAACGGCTACGGTGCGGTCTGGCTCCTTAGCCTGATCATTTACGCAGTGGAAGGAGGCATATTGTTCGGCGTCGCTGCAGTGTCAGTTCTTGCGTTAACGTACATTGAGAGAAAAGCCCTCGGAGACATCCAGTTAAGGATAGGGCCTAACGTGTGCGGTCCGTTCGGGACACTACAGCCTCTTGCTGACGCAATCAAACTTGTCATGAAGGAGAACATCCGCCCGAAAAACGTTGACTTCTGGGTCTGGTGGGCGGCGCCGATTGTCGTCTTCGTGCCGACGTTCATGCTTCTCATCACAATACCCTTCAATGAATTCCTTGTCGTTGAAAACCTTGACATCGGAATTTTATTTATTATCGCGGTTTCCGGGATAACGCCCGTTGGTATCATAATGGCGGGCTGGGCGTCGTCAAACAAATATTCACTGCTCGGAGGGTTAAGAGGAGTAGCGCAACTGATTTCTTACGAGGTGCCGCTTATTCTTGCAATCCTTGCGGTTGTCGTCATAACCGGGAGCATGAGCCTCACTGAAATCGTGCACTCTCAGGAAGGGTATTACCTTGGGTTCATACCTAAATGGAACGTATTTTTGCTGCCTCTTGCCGCATTCATATTCTTCGTGTGCTCGTTTGCCGAGATGGGGAGATCACCCTTTGACATAGTCGAGGCTGAAGGAGAGATCGTAGCAGGGCATACCACCGAATACAGCGGGATGCGCTTCGCATTCTTTTACCTTGCCGAATATGCACATTTATTTATCACGGGAGCTCTCGTAACGTTACTGTTCCTTGGCGGCTGGAACGGTCCATTAAGCAGCATGGAAACGTTCGGCTGGATTATCGGACTCGGCTGGTTTTTAATTAAAACGTTCACCGTCGCATGGATGGTGATATGGATAAGCAGGGGAACTCTTCCGAGGGTGAGGATTGACCAGCTGCTTACCCTTGGCTGGAAGTGGCTGCTTCCTCTCGCACTGTTCAATATCGCGCTTGCAGGAATAATAAAAATAATTATGGTTGGGGGATTTTTTTAAACGTTAAAATTTTTAAGTAAAAAATATAAAATAATAAAATAATAAAATTAATTTAAGATGTTAATCACGGGAATATTAAAGGGATTGGCAATGACGCTCAAGCAGGGAATTTCGGCGATGGTCACGAATAAAGGCGTGGTCACAACCCAGTACCCCTACCGGAGAAAAGAGGACCCGATCAAGTTCAGGGGAATGCACAAGATGGACGCAGGGAAATGTATAGCATGCAGGCGGTGCGTGCTCGCCTGCCCCAACGCCTCGATTGAAATGAAACTAAAGGAGGGAAAGGAGAAGTCAAGGAAACTTGAAGACTACGTTTACAGAATAGACATCGGGAAATGCATCTGGTGCGGTCTTTGCAGCGAAGCGTGCCCGACAAACGCACTCACTATGAGTAAGGAATTCGAGCTTGCCAGCCACGACAAAACAAAGTTCATAGTAGAGTTCTCAAAATAAAATTTTCCTTCCCGAGGGGTTTGTTTAATTAATCGTTTATTTATTTTATTTCAGGCGTTGTTTGGGCTTCTTAATTTATTTTTAAATTAATAAATAACATGAACTTCAAAGTTGTTTTAGAAAAGGACGAAGACGGAGGTTATGCGGTGACCGTTCCGTCACTTCCGGGATGTATTTCTCAAGGGGATACTAAAGAGGAAGCACTAAAAAACATAAGAGAAGCGATTGAGTTACATGTGGAGTCATTAGCGGAAGATGGGCTTCCCATAACTAAAAAATCAAGGGACGTTGAGGAATCGGTGGTCGCTGTTCCTTTATAACACTATGATGACAAAACTACCGGTAGTCTCCGGAAAGAAGATAATCAAAGCGTTATCAAAAATCGGATATTATGTAAGAAGTCAAAAGGGGAGTCATATTCACCTGAGGCATCCTCACAGAATGCCATTGACCGTTCCCGACCATAAAGAAGTTAAAAGAACAACATTAAAAAGTATATTAAAAGCGGCGGATATAAGCGTTAATGAATTTATCCTTTTATTGAAGCATTAACTTCATCCTTCCCTTGAATTTAATTAAAATTATTATTAGCTTACGTGAATTCGCAGGTAATCTTTATTGTATCAGTAGGGTGTTTTAATGAATTTTGATTATATTGTTATGCAGGATTCGATTATATTCATATATTCAAATATAGTAATATATTAATATAAAAAAATTCTAATATAATTTATGGAAACGGGCGAAAAAATAAAGAAATCGGTAAGGGAAGGATATGCTGAAATAGCAAAGAAGAAAAGCCCATGCTGTGCCCCCTCATGCTCTTGCGGCACAAGTTCGGACCTGTCGGAAGACATCAGCAGGAAAATAGGGTATGGTGATGAAGAGATTAATGCGGTCCCGAACGGGGCGAACATGGGTCTCGGCTGCGGGAACCCGACTGCTCTCGCATCGCTAAAGAAAGGCGAAATCGTTCTTGACCTCGGCTCAGGCGCGGGATTTGATTGTTTTCTTGCGGCAAACAAAGTCGGAGACACGGGAAAGGTTATCGGCGTTGACATGACCGAAGAGATGATTGAAAAGGCAAAGAAAAACGCTCGTTCTGGCAATTACAAAAACGTTGAATTCAGGCTTGGTGAGATTGAAAGCCTGCCCGTTGAAGATAATTCTGTTGACGTGATAATCTCAAACTGCGTCATAAACCTCTCACCGGATAAGGAAAAGGTATTTTCGGAGGCGTTCAGGGTGCTTGCGCCCGGCGGGAGGCTGATGATTTCGGACATCGTTCTTCTCAGAGAACTCCCGGATTTAATAAAAAAGAGCGTTGAAGCGTACATCGGCTGCCTTTCGGGGGCTGTTATGAAAGACAGGTACATCGGAATGATAAAGAAAGCGGGGTTTAAAAAAATTAAAATTATCGAGGAATCATATTTCCCTGTCGAGTGGATGGCGAATGACGCAACGGCAAAAGCAATCATCGAAAATCTGAAATTAACGCACGAGGACATAAACAACATCGCACGTTCAGTAGCCAGCGTGAAGGTATCGGGAGTGAAACCTGGATGAATAAAATATTTATTATAATAAAATATTTAATTAAGTGGAAAGAAAAATGACAAACGAATGTTGTGCAAAAACGGAAGGAAAAAGTATAGGACTATGCGTGTGCTTTGGCGGGTCAAGCACAGGACAGATGACTGGTTTTATAACAAGGGAATTGAATAAAAAAGCGGGTGCCGGGATAATGTGCCTACCGGGAGTTGCACCAAAATTAAAACCGGTTATGGATAAATTGAACGCACAGGATACTGTGATCGCAATTGACGGCTGCCCTGTCGGATGCGTAAAGAAAACGCTTGAGATGATAAATGTGATGCCGGACAGGTACTATGATCTGGTCACGGATTTTGGAATCAGGAAGGAACCAAAAATAGACTTCAATGAACAAGAGATGAATAAAGTCGTAGATAAAATAATGAATGATATAAGAGAGTAATGAAAAAATGAAAATTGAAATTTTAGGACGCGGGTGCATGAAATGCGCGAAAGTTTATGAAAACGTTAAAAAAGCGGCGGGCGACCTTGGAGTTGATGCCGACATCGAGAAAGTGGAGGACATGGATAAAATAATAAATTACGGCGTTATGATGACGCCCGCTCTTGTGATTGACGGGAAAATCAAGGCAAACGGGAGAATCCCGAATATTGACGAAATTAAAAAATGGATAAAAGAATGAAATCTGATAAAAAAGCAGGTTTGATTGCCGGAGTTGTAATACTAACTATAATTTTCGTAGTATTAGTCTGCTGGTGCACCGGAACCAAAGACGAACCGGGAAAGTCAGGGGATATATCAAATAATTTAACCGCCCCCGTGAATGCATCGCAGGGCGAAAAAAACGTAACGATAAAGGTTGTTAAATTCGAGCCGAACAACCCCTGTCAGGGATGCACAAACCTTGGCAATTTCGCAAATGAAACGATACAAAGGCACTTCCCTGAGGAACATAAGTCCGGGAAAATAATTTACGAAACCGTTAATTATCAGGACGCTAAAAACATCGGGCTTGTGCGAAAATACAACGTCGTCGGCTCTTCACTGTATATCACGGTCATAAAAGACGGTAAGGAGGAGATAAACGATGCGAATGACATGTGGAATTATGTCGGGGATAAGGAGAAATACATAAACGTATTTAAAAATAAATTGGAGAAATTGAGAGATTAATAAAATCAAAAAATAATCAATGGAAACTAAAATGAAAAAGAAGGTTTTGTTTATTTGCACGCATAATTCGGCACGCTCCCAGATTGCTGAGGGATTAGTTAAATCTTTGTACGGAGATCGTTTTGAAGCCTACAGCGCAGGAACAGAACCAACTAAGGTAAATCCTTATGCCGTTAAAGTAATGGATGAAATCGGTATTGACATTTCAAAGCATTATTCAAAGAAGGTTGATGAATTTACCGGAACAACATTTGATTACGTTGTTGCCGTTTGCAGCGGTGCCGATAAATCCTGCCCTTTCTTTTTGGGAGGGGAATACATTCATAAAAGCTTTGAGGATCCTTCTTCTTTTAAAGGCACTGAGGATGAAATAATGAAAAAATTCAGGTCGGTGAGAGATGAAATTAAGGAGTGGATTCAAAAAAAATTTTGTTTATAACGTGAATATAAAGTGAATATTTAGACTAAGATGAACGCACTAAAAATATTAAAAAAATTAGAGGACTTCAGGCTGCTGCCGTTTTTCGTGATAATAAGCATAATTGCCGGAATACTTATCGGGAAAGAGCTTGGCATCTCCGAATTCCAGCTGACTCCGCCGATTGACGCAATAAAGCAGATACTTTCTGGAACGTTCACGCTCACAATTCCGAATGCACTGTCGCTGGGCGTTCCGGTAGGTCTTTTTTTGATGATATACCCTGCGATGACTAACGTACGCATCGAGGACATAGGAAACGCACTTAAAGCTAAAAAACAGCTTGCAATCGTATTATTATTTAATTTTGCGGTAGCCCCGTTTTTCATGCTGCTTCTTGCAAACCTTTTCGTAGGCGACCCTGAATTCCACATGGGAGTCGTGCTTTACGGGCTTGCCCCGTGCATCGCGATGGTTATCGTATTCACGTACCTTGCGAAGGGAAACAACGCCCTTGCACTCGTTCTCGTGGCATTTAACTCAATTTTGCAGATGATTTTAATCCCGGTTTACGCAAGCCTGTTGATAGGAAACGTTAATTTCGACGTTTTTATTGTCGCTGAAAGCGTTATCCTTTACCTCGGAATCCCGCTGCTTTTCGGGGTTATGACAAGAAAATACTGCGTTAAAAGATACGGGGAAAAAGAATTTGAAAATAAATTCACTCCCATACTTTCAGCGCTTTCGATAATCGGGCTTCTCTTCACGCTGATTGTCATGTTCTCGCTTAAAGGCGACGTTATCCTTGAAACGCCGGGAATAATATTAATAATCGCACTGCCCATCACGATATTTTTTATAATCATGTTCGCGGTTGTTTACCTTGTCTCATGGAAATTGAAATTAAATTACGAGGACTCGGTAGCATGCGCGTTTAATTCAACCGGAAGGGATTTTGAGATAGCAATCGCAATCGCAATAACCGCATTCACGCCCGCAGTTGCACTTGCGACCGTTGTCGGACCCTTAATTGAGGTTCCTGTAATGCTTTTTTTGGTGTGGGCTGCAAAGAACTCGAAATCAAAGCTTTTCACTGAAAAATAAAAAATTTAAAAATGTTTGAATCAGTCATCCAGAGTTCGATAGCGAACACGGAAATTGTGATATTAATCGCGTTCTTACTCGGAGTCCTGACGTCCATAAGCCCCTGCCCGTTAGCAACAAATATTGCAGCACTCGCTTATATTTCAAGGAACGTTAAAAATCCAACGCATGCCGTTTTAAACGGAGTTTTTTACACGCTTGGGAGAATTTTCACGTATTTTGCGCTTGGCGCGGGAATCATTTTAATCGGCATAAGTGCGATAGACGTTTCTCTTGCGTTCCAGAGCCTCCACGGCGAAATACTTGGCGCGGTTATGGTTGCGGCAGGGGTATTGATGCTTGGAATCATAAATATTAATTTTAATTTACCCGGAGGCAGCATAACCGAAAGGTTAAGCCGGAAAGCTGCCGGCTTCGGCTTGTTGGGGGCGTTTTTCATCGGGGTTTTATTCGCGCTTGCATTCTGCCCTTACAGCGCGATTTTATTTTTCGGAACGCTGATACCGCTTGGGCTTGCGTCAAATGAGGGAGTAATCCTGCCGCTGTTTTACGGGCTTGGAACCGGAATACCTGTTCTATTGTTCGCAGGATTGTTTTATTTCGGGGCGCAGGGAATTAACAGGCACGTGCAGAATGTTTCACGGCTTGAGAAGATATTAAGGAAATTTATCGGGGTAATCTTCATTGTAATCGGGCTTTACATGGTCTTTACATGAACAGTATAGGATAATCAATCAATATAAAAATTAATTAAACAACAAGAATGAAAATTAACAGGACAATCACGGGAGTTGTAATAATACTCCTGCTTTTAGGGACACTTGTAACTTATGAATGGAACAAAGCATTCACTAAATCTGAGAAAATAAAAATGGGCGAGGAAATCAAAGACCCCTTTCCCATAACCGGGCAAACCCCTGCCCTGATGGTCGTAGTTTACACGCTTGGAAATTACATTCTTGCGGCGTGGCTGTGCCTGACGATAGCGTTTCTGATAGCAGGCGCAGTCGAGACTTTTATTCCCAAGCAACTGATAATAAGGCACATGAAAAGCAGCGGAATCAAGGGGTATTTAGTCGGGGCATTCGGAGGACCTCTGCTTTCGGTATGCTCGTGCAGCATCATCCCTTTGTTTGCGGGCATCTACAACCGCGGAGCAGGTCTAGGACCAGCTCTTGCTTTCCTGCTTTCAGCGCCCGCAGTAAACGTTGCTGCCGTGCTTTTAACCTTAAGCTGGATTTCATGGGAGATTGCTCTTGGAAGAATTATTCTTGCATTATCAGCCGCGATTATCGTAAGCTTCATTATAGCAAAAATATTTGAAAACAAAACCAAGAAAGAAGAAAGTGAAAAAATGCTGCAATACGGGGGGGATGCTCCTTATGACGGCTCTTTAAGGAACGCTTTTTTGGAATGGATGGAAAACACGTACTTCCTCGTTAAGCAAATCATACCCCTGATACTCTTGGGTATCGTACTCGTCGGAGTCATTAAAATTTTCCTTTCACCCGCAACAGTCGCAAACTACCTTGGCGAAGGACCTCTTGCAATAGCATTCGCATCCGTTATCGGAGTCGTACTTTACACGCCGACGCTTGTTGAAGTGCCTTTTGTCAGAGGCTTAATGGAACTCGGCATGGGAACGGGACCCGCAATAGCGTTTCTACTCACTGGACCTGCATTAAGCCTGCCTTCACTGCTCGGCATATCCCGAATAGTCGGATGGAAAATACCGCTTACTTACGCAGTCTTAGTGGCTCTTGCAGGATTAATCGGCGGATTAATATTCTCATTTTTCGTCCCAGCAATAATATTAAAATAAAACAGGGTGAAACCAAAATTTTAATTTTAATTTAAATTTTTGAAAAACTAAAGAACTAATAATACAAAAAGAAAAATGGAGACCGTAACATTGGATGTGGTAAACAGAAACCTGAAACACATAATGAAGGAAATAGCAGAAATAAAAGAGTATATGGTGGACATAGACACGATATTGACTTATGATGATATGCAGTCCCTGCGGGAAGCGGAGAATGATCTTATTAAAGGGAAAACAAAGCGACTAAATTAAGATGTATTCCATAGAACTCTCACAAAGATCACAAAAATTTTTAGAAAAGTTGGATGATCACATCAGAAAGCGAATTGAAGACAGGCTAATAAATCTTGGCGAAACTTCAATTCCAAGCGACACGAAATTTATCTGCAGGGATATGGGAGACAAAGTATTTAGATACCATATAGGTGACTACCGGGTGTTGTATAAGGTAAAAGAGAGGGAGGAGATAATACTCATTGCGAAAATTGATAAACGCGGGAGAGTTTATGATTAATGAACTAAAAAAATATCCCGGGAAATTTTAATTTAAATTTTTGAAATAGTAATAGAGGGTTTTGCATAATCTTTTTTCGGATTATTGTAAGAATATTCCTTAAATAAATATACTTTTATTTTGCTCACAGGATTATGTGTGAGTCACCAATGATCACCCGTTTTCATGGGGTTTTCAATGATTATGGCGGTTGCATTGATGTTCGTAATTAGTGAGCGTTACCGCAGTCCGGATGAACAGCACAAGTTACGCAATCTCAGGAGGCTATGGCAGCGCCGGCAGGGTTTCTAATTCAACTAATTATTCGGCGGTGTCTGCGGTTGGCGAGCCGGCTGTCGGCTACTCAAACAGCATAAATTTTAATCTGTATTCCGGGATATTTTACCCGCTCACGCCGCGGGAGAAAGATAACGTAACCTACGACACGTGTGATTTAAACCGTGACGGGATTGTTTACCGTGACTGGGGTGATTTAATGTCTGTTTACAAATGTTTCCTGGGAATTGGAAGTTGCAGTAAAATCAGTCATGTGAACCGGACTGCGATTAAAGAGAAATATGAGTGTTTCGTTAACGGGTAATAAAATTTAATTAAAATTTAAGTATCTATATAATGGCAAGAAACGAGGTTAAACTCTTCAAGGCACTGGCTGATGAAACACGGCTCAGCATAGTTGAATTCTTAGAGGACGGCGAGAAGTGCGTCTGCAAGATAATCCCTATGACCGGGAAATCCCAGCCTACGGTTTCACAGCATTTAAGGATACTTTCCGAGGCAGGCATTCTTGAATCCCGCAAAGAGGGCACAAACATCTACTACAAGATCCGGGACAGGAAAGTTACGGATGCCATAAAAATCTTAAGCAAACAGTGAAAATGATGAAGGTATATTTTAATTTTCAATCTTAATATATTTAAATATTAAACGGTGGAAAATATTCATAAAATTAACCCGTCTTAGCGTAGCCTGGTTTAACGCGTCTGGCTGTAGTTGGTTTCGAGGGCGTTTTTGCTCTTACAGGCGCAGCAGTTACCGGAAGATCCCCGGTTCAAATCCGGGAGACGGGACACTTTCACTTATTCAACTCCGTAATCGTATTAATGTTGAATACTAATGTATAATGGGAGTGCCACACCCTGCCCGTCCGAACCCGTTAAATAACGGGAAAATGAAAGCAGCAATATACAACGACCGGGAAAAACAAAAGGAGATATATTTAAAGAAGTTGCAGGAGTCTGGTATTTCTGGAACGGATAAAAAATTACCATAGCGTCAAGATAGACTTGGGTTCTCAGCAAGTCGTTTCTGCTTCATTTGTTACACATAGTATGGATTGAAGTTCAGAAATTAATGTATCTTGAACTTCTGTGGATTCCAGAACATTTAAGAAA
>Ga0210050_1002465_pt1 | contig 17701 bp, 18 predicted proteins | sample CryGey132114_all_FD_185463 | JGI IMG/M metagenome (GOLD analysis project Ga0210050, IMG submission 185463) | Groundwater microbial communities from aquifer - Crystal Geyser CG22_combo_CG10-13_8/21/14_all (SPAdes) (version 2) | ecosystem: Environmental > Aquatic > Deep subsurface > Groundwater ...
TTTCAAGAAGTTCGAGAACGCAGACCGTATACTTGATGCGCTGCACACGGAATTGGACGGTGAGCAACTCTAAGATTCATCAACAGCAAAACGCACCAGTTCATCAACAGGTCATCGCACCAGTGTCAAGAAAAGTGATGGTACCCGGTGGAATGAGGCTTTTGACTATGTGGGTCGTTCTCATGGTAGTGTTTTTCTGAAGTACCGTTTACCTACTGAAGAACAGGTCCGGTATCTTCATTTGGAAATGGGTAAGGGCGAGCGATACACAGATTTCGATTCGCGTGAAGCTTTTCTGTCCAAATTGCAATCAAAACGCTATCCTGATCCAGAAAGAGGTTTGCACATGCAGACAGTACAGGAACCCACAAAACGCATGATGCGTACAAGGCGTTTCCTCAAGATTTTCGGTGATCCTACTTTCAAGGAAAGTGTCACAATCGATCTTGAAAAGGGATTACTTTATGTACAAGGTCCGTCTTCAGAAGCTGTGGTGGGGAAACAGGCTGGTCAGGTGGCGTTGAATATCCTACATCTGCTTGATGCACCAGACACGGTTGTGGAACTCATGGTTGGCGAGGCACGTGTGTCTCTGACGAATCTGCAATGGTTGCAGGTCTATTTGACCGTTGTCCGTGATCACTTTAAACAGCCGGAAGATTTTGTGGAGAACGTCGAATACCTTCTACGTAACCGACAGCAGTATGTAGACACATTTCTGCTACGCGGCTCGCAATCCTGACATATTGTCATCGTTTTTTTATTCAGTATACTCGTAACACAATGCAGCACTCTCCATTGGAAGAATATAGGCGGAACGACACTGGCCATGACCCTGTAGCTTCTGTTGCCCATGTTCTTGGGGAAGGAGGCGATGAGCATGTTTCTCATAAGCTTCAGAAGATGTTTCACCAGCAGAAACATGTTTCTGTAGAAGGGGAACTCTGCGAGAGATGGAAAGATGCACACAAGGATTAAGAAGTAGCTATTGTTTACGCTCCAGAGTAGGCGTATGTTTTTCACATGTCCGGTGCAGAGAAATTCGTTCGGGACATCCTTGTGTTAGCAGACATTCAGGTGAATGGATCACGTCCATGGGATATTCAGGTCCAAAACAGTGCATTTTTTCCGCGTGTGATGTCCGGAGGGTCGTTGGCTTTGGGTGAGTCCTACATGGATGGATGGTGGAGCTGTAAGAAGCTCGATGAACTCATGTATCGCATCATTCGTGCGGATCTACGCTCGAAAATTCCGAAGAACATCAGTCTTTTTTTTCATTGGCTGCGTTGGCGGTTGTGTAATGTGCAGTCCCGTCGTGGGTCGAAGGTAGTGGCAGAGGAGCACTATGATTTGGGAAACAATCTGTACGAGGCTTTTCTCGATCCGTACAACCAGTACACATGCGGATACTTTAAAGATACGGATGATCTCCATACGGCACAGGAACAAAAACTGGATTTGATGTGTCGAAAGTTACAACTCAAAGAGAGTGATCGCGTGCTTGATATCGGTTGCGGATGGGGAGGGTTTTCCAAGTTTGCCGCGAAGAACTACGGGTGCTCTGTTACGGGGATTACCATTTCGAAGGAGCAACAGGCGTATGCCAAACGTTTCTGCGAAGGGCTTCCTGTGGATATTCAGCTGCGCGATTACCGTGATGTACGGGAGAAGTATGACAAAGTACTGATTTGCGGCATGATTGAGCATGTAGGATATAAGAATTACCGCAAGATTATGGAAGTTGTGCACAATGCTATGGAAGATGATGGACTTTTCCTGCTTCACACCATTGGAGGAGATGTTTCGATCACGGCACCTGAGCCTTGGGTCGATACGTATATTTTCCCGAATTCCATGTTGCCATCGATCAAACAACTGGCAGGTGCGTTTGAGGGACTCTTCGTTATGGAAGACTGGCAGAATTTTGGTGCATTTTACGAGAAGACCCTTCTTGCGTGGTACACAAATTTCTGTACCAACTGGCCAAAGCTCAAAGAGCGGTACGGTGATCGGTTCTTCCGGATGTTCGAATACTACTTCCTCTCCTGTGCGGGTGGTTTTCGTGCCCGATACATGCAGTTGTGGCAGGTTGTCCTCTCAAAAAAGGGCATCGAAGGAGGGTATATGGCTCCGCGATAGTGTACACTTTTCTTATGGATACCACTCTCACCCCCATGTCTACCGCCACTCCCTACACGCGTTTTCGTACCACACTTGATGCGACCATTGAGCGCTTGGGTTTACGGAAAGAAGAGATTGCGTTCCTCTCGCAGCCGCAGTATATCCATAAGAAAGAGCTCACCATCAAGAAGGATGACGGATCATCTGAGAGTTTTCTTGCTTTTCGTGTACAGTTCAATAATGCCCGTGGCCCATTTAAGGGAGGGATTCGTTTTCATCCAGAGGCTGACGAAGAAGAAGTGAAGGCATTGGCTGCCCTGATGGCCATCAAAACGGCATTGAGTGATATTCCGTTCGGAGGTGCAAAAGGAGGTGTACAGTGTGATCCGAAGAGCTTCAGTCGACGTGAGTTGCAGGCCATCTCACGTGCGTACGTGAGCGCGTTTCTGGAAGAACTTGGACCATACCGTGACTGTGCGGCACCGGATGTGAATACCAATCCTGACATTATGGCATGGATGCGTGACGAGTATGAGAGACGGAAGGGTGTGTATGCACCCAGTTTCATTACCGGTAAGCCGCTCTCATATGGCGGTATTCCCGGTCGCGACACTGCAACGGCACGCGGAGGCTTTTACGTGTTACAGGAACTTGTCAATCATGACGCGCTCAATCCGTCGGAACTGCGTGTCGTCATACAGGGCTTTGGGAATGCCGGGGCGCATATGGCCCAATTTTTACATCGTGAGGGATACAATGTCGTTGCCGTGTCGGATTCTCAGGGGGGCATTTACTCCCCGGACGGCATTGATCCGTTCCGGATTCAGAAGTACAAGAAACAGACGGGATCTGTAACAGGGGAGTACTGTAAAGGATCGGTATGCGATATTGAGAAGATGAAACTTGATCACGTAGAGCGCGTCAGTAATGAGGAGCTTTTGGAGTTGCCATGTGACGTCCTGATTCCTGCGGCACTGGATAATGTCATCACTGCGGAAAATGCTCGTCATATTCAGGCAAAGTATATTTTGGAGCTTGCCAATGGCCCCGTGTCGCCTGAGGCGGATGCCATCCTTGATGCGAAGGGCGCCGTTGTTATTCCGGATGTGCTTGCAAATGCCGGAGGAGTAGTGGTGAGTTACTTTGAGTGGGCGCAGGGGCGCTCCGGTCGTCAGTGGATACCGCAACAGGTCAAAGATCACCTGCGTCGTATCATGCTTGAAGCATTCACTGCCGTGCGTCATGAAGCCAGACGGAGTAACATATCCTATCGACGTGCAGCATTCACTGTGGGTGTAGAGCGTATACTTGAGACCATGCGTGCACGGGGATGGGTGTGATATACTTTGAGTCATGTACGATGTCATCATTGTTGGTTTGGGGTGTGCCGGGTACACTGCGGCGATTTATACCGCACGGTACAAACTTTCGACGTTGATTGTCGGGGGTGAGGAAGGAGGGACAGGAATGGCTGCTGCCGAAGTGGGGGATTGGCCGGGAGAGATTCATACTACCGGGCCTGACTTAATGCAGAAGTTTAAAGAACATGCATTGAGTTTTGAAGAAGTGGAACACAAAAATGCCCGAGTCGAGAAGGTAGAGAAGACGGATTCCGGTTTTCGTGCCACGTTTCAGAGCGGGGAGACGGCTGAGGCAAAGGCGGTGATTCTTGCGACGGGAACAAAACACAGGAAGCTTGGTGTGCCGGGCGAGAAGGAATTTTCCGGCAAGGGAGTCACGTACTGTGCGACGTGTGATGCGTATTTTTATAAGGGCAAGAATGTGGCTGTAGTGGGCGGAGGCGATAGTGCCGTAGAAGGTGCCGCTATTGCGGCTCAGGTGGCAAATAAGGTGTATCTCATTCATCGTCGCAATGAATTTCGTGCATCACCGTACTGGGTGGATCGTGTGAAGGCGCGGGATAATGTGGAGTTTGTATTGGAGAATGCTGTCGTAGAGATTCTTGGAAATACCGTGGTTACAGGTGTGCGATTGGAAAAAGAGTTCAACGGGTCCGATGCAATCGACCTGCAGGGGGTGTTTATCGAGATTGGTGCTGATGCCGATACTCTCCTTGCAGAGCAACTCCATTGCGAGTTGGATGATCGCGGTCATGTGAAGGTGGATGCCGGTATGCGTACGAGTACCGAAGGGGTATTTGCTGCGGGAGATCTCAGTTCCGGATCCAACCACTTTGCCCAGTTCACCACGGCTGCCGGGGAGGGTTCCATTGCAGCAAACAGCCTTTTTCACTATTTAGAGGGGTAGTAAAGTGCGGTTGCTCTCTCTTCTGTTTTTCCGTACCATTCCCCCATGCCCAGAGGAAAACGCACCGTGTACAGTATGACCTGTTCAACCGCCAGTTGTGGTCGGCGGGTGGGGACTTTGCGACTTCATAGGCAGGATAAGAAAGGAAAATCATGGAAAGAGCATAAGCGTGTGAAATACTGTCCTGGATGTCGCAAGAAGACAGCCATGAAAGTGAAGGAAGAGAAGCACTCCAACTAGCTTCAGTAGCTTGTAGCTTCAGTAGCTTGTAGGATGTTTGTATGGTTGAAGAAGTGTACAGGAATGCGGCTTCGGTGTTTCTGCTTCGTGGGAGTGAAGCTTGTTCTCCTGATGGATGTGGAGACGTGCTTGAGGTGCTCTTGCTCCACAAGCCGCGAAAGAACGATGCATGGCAATTGCCACAGGGAGGAGTGGAGAAGGGGGAATCTGTACGGGATGCTGCGATGCGTGAGTTACAGGAAGAAGCTGGGGTTATGCCGATGCGTGTACTCGGTGAGAGCCACACTCGATACTCCTACGATTTTCCTGAAAGTTACAGGCGTTTTCGGGCTGACCATATCCGAGGACAGGATATTCATTTTGTTCTTGCAGTAGCAGATGCATGTGCATCTATTTCTGTAGATGGTCACGAAATTGATCAGTATGTATGGGTAGGTGAAGAACAGTTATCATCGTACATTGTACGTGAAGAGTATCTTGCGGTTGTGCGCACGCTCTTTGGGGAAGCGGCTACTCTGCTGTCCTCTGCCCTTTAGTGTTATGTGGTTACGTTCTCTTGCTCTGGAACACTTTCGGAATTACCAGTCTCAGCAATTCGATTTTTCCGTGGATACTGATGTGCATTTACTTCTCGGAGAGAATGGTTCCGGAAAAACGAACATTCTGGAAGCAATTGCTCTTCTGGCACTGACGCGATCTTGTCGCTTTGCAGATGATGAGGACATGGTTCTGTGGGATGCTCATTATTTTCGCGTGCAGGGAATGATAGAGTGTATTGATGGAACCAAGAAGACATTGGAGTGCGTCTATCAACGTCAGCCTCGGAGGAAGGCGTTTTTCGTCAATGGGGTGCGTACCAGCACAACACAGTTTATTGGTTCTTTTCCGGTAAGCGTCTTTCTGCCACAAGATTTATCATTATTTTCTGGTTCTCCCGGGCAGCGGCGCCAGTTTTTCGACCGTATCTTGTGCCAGGTGTTGCCGGAGTACTTTCGTCACTTTCTGACGTATGCGAAAGTTCTCAAGCAACGAAACGCCCTTCTGCGGCGCGTGGCTCACGGAGAAATGTCTCAAGATAGCTTGCTATTCTGGGACCGTGAACTCGCTGAGTCGGGCAGTGTTCTTACGTTATCTCGTTTGGAGTTGCTGGAGACGCTCAACGTTGCTCTGCGAGAGGAACTGGCAGGATTTGGCGTTCGATGGGAGAGCGCTTCACTCTCTCTTAAACGTGCCACAGTGCAGCGAAGCAAGGACGCACTCATTGTGGAATTTTTGCAGTGTCTTCAAGACACTCGTACACGTGATTTGGCACTCCTACATACGACAGTGGGGCCGCATCGTGAGGACTGGTCGCTGGAAGTGAATGGAAGGAATATTGCGGTCTTTGCATCACGCGGGCAACAAAGATTGTGTTTACTGGCATTACTCTTTTTACAGCTCTCGTACATAGAGCTGCGTTGCGGTGAAAAACCCGTTGTTCTTCTTGATGATGTATCTTCCGAATTGGATGAGGAACATCAGGAGTGCGTGCTTCGTATGTTAGACGGGCATCAAGTCTTTGTCAGTGGTGTACACCCCTTTGAAGCATTTGCCGGTGCCGTATGGCATGTGAGCAGTGGTAGTTGTGAGGCACCGAATAGTGCGAGCGCCAATGCATCTGCGGCATCGTCAGGACGAGGAATTTCTGTGAGGTGAAGCTGTGATGTGACCATCCGTTGTACTTGTTCTTTAGATGCGCTTCCGTCACCTGTAATGGAGAGTTTCCATTCCGGAGGAGATGGTTCCAGGATATATGAGGCGTATTTTCCAGCTTCAAGAAGCAGAATGCCGCGTGCATGAGCCACATCGAGTGCCGTACGTTCGTTTTTTGCAAAGAAGAGTCTTTCCAAGACAACAAGGGTAGGCTGATACTCTGAGAAGATACTGGCGATGTCGTTTTGAATTTCCTGCAATCGATCCTGTAAAGGAAGTCCTGCTGCCGTGCGGATAGTGAGCCAGCTAAGAGCTTTACAATTTTGTGATAATGTTGTTTCGATAACTCCTATGCCGATTGTTGCTACCCCTGGGTCAATGCCGAGTACATGCATATATGGTCCAATATATGCTATACTAGTAGGAAAAACCAATATGCATCTCACTACCCTCTGTTCCTCAAGGCGATTCCATGTTGTTCTCTGTGCTTGCGCTGCTCTGACAGTGTTTGGCGTGCATATGGCTTCTGATGAGATGGGTGCACATGTTGTGCAGGAGGTGAGAGCGGAAGAAGAAACACCCATACAGCTCGGTGCTTTTGATGGAGTCTTGTTTTCTGGGGCAACAGCGTTACTGGAAGAGGATGTGTTCTGGCTTCAGGAAGGAGAAGTACTGGTGCGCAGCACCGGAGTCAGCTCTATGAATGCCGGAACATTGCGTCTGTTTGCACTCGATGGGATTTCCGGTGTCCTGGTACAGGAGGATGCAGTCACTATTATGGCTTTCAGTACGCCAGTCTTTGTAGAGAAAGAGAGTAAGTTTCTCATGCTCGTTCCGGCTGGGCAGCAGTGGAAATACACGGGAGAGGTGGGTGATGTATTTTCATTCGTAGAAGCTTTAGACCTCTTGCCTCCTGTGTTTCTACGGGAACGTTTACAGAAAGCACAGAGTTTTCCAGTGTTTTCTCAGGAGGATCTGCTCACGGAAATGGTGCGTGTGCCGGAGGAACGTGTCGCGGCTCTGGATGCATTGCAGACAACACCGGTGATGTGGTTGCTGGCTGCGAACCATCCGCGTTCGGTGGGTCCATTGTGGATTGCAGAACCTCCTGTGAATTATCCAAAACAGTTCGAGGTGATCCAGACGGTGTTGTTGCCTTTTACTGATCGTGTGTATAGGGCTGTGCCTACAGAACTCGTTGTACAGGAGTGGGGGAAGCATCTTCCTTCGGCATTGACATTTTTTGGTGAGAGAGAGGAAGTCTTTCCTCGGTATGTTCAGTTGGTCAAGCCACTGCTCATGCAGTTTGCCGAAGAGGGATATATTGAACGCATGGAGTGGTATATGCGTGTCCTAGAAAAGTTTGCTGTTGCCTACAGTTCCGAGGTGCAGGCTCATCTCGAACAGTTGCGTCATGTCCCTCTTGCAGCCACTCTTCTCAAAGAACATAAAGAAGAGGAGATTGTTCCTTCCCAGCAAGAGGAGTTGCCTGGTTGGGATGCGGTGATGCTGGAAACCATGATGCGCGATCTCATACGTCAGTCTGGTGGCATGTTTCTCACATCAACGGAACTCGAGACTCACCCACCGTACGAAGTAGAAGTACGTTCGTTAGTTCTCTCATCTCCTACAAAAGACAGGATTGTGAGTTTTACATACAATGTAGCGCGTAACATTGTATTCGATGTGTTTCGTGAAGGGACAACGTATCCGTTGCCAGTTACATGGGAGCAGTTTGTGATGTGGATGAAGAAGTAATTTGAACAGGGATGTTGGCATCAATCATCGTTCTTGGTACGATTTTCTCCTTTTTCATCTTTCCCTATGTATTGTATGGAAACAAGAACAGTAGAAGAAACGGAGGGTGTGCTTGATTACATTCAGCGTGGAGGCAGGCTTCATGCATTCGACTACACGAACATTCCTCAGGAAGAGAAAGAGAAAGGCTTTGCAAAAGCACGTGAGTACCTCAATCAGCCTATGAGATCAGTCATTAACGGCGCGGAAGATACAGAACAGAACCGTATTTGGTTCGATTCCGGAAATACGTGGTATCACCATGCGAATCCAAATAATCCTGACGAGCGTTTTGGTCGGATCTATCCTTTACATAAAGAAGCCGTTGCATATCTCATGACAGTGGCTATGGATTCTCAGTGGGACCCTCAGTGGGATGGTCCTGAGAATTTTGAGTCGCGCAAGGCAGTATTGGACAAATTCCTTGCTTCTGTCTACGAAGACCGTCACCTGTATGCAGGATTAATGGCGCTTTCACAAGGCAAAACAGGGCTGGAAGTATACCGAGATATGCAGGAACACTTCGATTTTTGGCGTGCATACCGTGCTGTGAAAGATGTCATGGTGATGGATGAGGTATTTCTTGAAAGTGGTGGTGATACGAAGCTTGCGTATAAACCGTATGCTGGGGTAGTGGGCATTTGGCAGCCATTTAACTTCAGTTGTATCGGGATTGGCGATGCTTCTGCAGCATTACTCATGGGGAATTCCGTGGTGATTCATACATCAGCACGTAATGTCGGTCCTTATAAGTGGCAGTTTGATAAGTTGCTTGAGGCTGGTGTACCGCCACATCGTATTCAATTTGTGATTCCTCACGATGATCCAAGTGGGAAGATCAAGCCGGATACAGCGATGTCTGAAGCATTGGCTGCGCATCCGGATATGCAGGTAATTCAGTTTACCGGATCTCATGCTGTTGCTCAAAGGTTGCATAAAGTGCAGTCAAAGAAAGTGCAGCAGTTCGGACGTCTGGACTACAAACTGCACGCAGAGGCATCTGGGTATAATCCGTTTGTGATTGCCGGCCTCCCCGAAGGCTCTTTGGAGCCTTTGCAGGCATTTCTGCTCGAAGACGATCCTGGCGGCATGTCATCAGAAGAATGGGATCGGTTTTTTGACGAACTTCCTGACGGAACATTAAAGAACCTCTGTACTGCCGTTGTTGACTGTGTGACAGGCCTTCAGGCTCATAAGTGTTCCACATGTAAAGAGTTTATCGTGGCAGTGGATGAGGATGAAGAGCGGGGGATACATCCAGATGATGCTTCGGCCTTGAAGTTTATGATTGCTGAGCGGTTGCGGCGGGTGAAAGTGGGGAAGGTAGAGGATGGTGGTTGTGATATGGGTGCGCTCATTGATCAGAAGATGCATAATGATGTGCGTCGTAAGGTGAACAAGATTATGAAAGAAGGCGGTATACTTCTCACCCCCGATTCGGTTAAGGAGGCGATGGAAGGAGACGGTCGTCCCCAAACCATGCGACCGGTGATGTATGAAGTTCCCAAGGATCAGAATTTGGACACCATGGAAACAGTGGAGATCTTTGCACCGATTGTGCGTTGGAAAGAGGTCAATGGAATACAGGCAGCGATTGAGCGTGCGAATGATCTCGGCTATGCCCTTACAGGCACAGTTCTTGCTGCAACAAAAAAACAGGCGGAGATGATTCGTGAGCATATGCCACAGGGCGTGGTGTATGTAAGTGGTGATGAAGGTCAGGTTGATGGATGTACCGCAGCTCCTGCACCACAAATACCATTTGGAGGATCGGGAAAATCCGGAACGGCCTTGCCGTACCGTCCCGGCACTCCTCATCATCCGCTTCTTTTTGCACAGCAAGTCTCACATACTCGCGAGCCTCGGTCGACATGGGGGCAACGCAAGCATGCGAATGCCACCCGTGCTGCTCTGGATGTGCTGGCCCAGCGTGATCCGGAGGGTGTCAGGGAGTGGGTTCGTCGAGAGGTGGAAACGTTGAAGAGTGAAGAGGAATAAGAAATAAAGGTTTTAGGGTGGCATTTCTGAACAGGAATGCTGCCCTAATTTACTTTAAATAAAGAAAAAAGCGTGGCAAACTGTTACGGAGCAGTTAATTTTACTGAATCGGGCGATTAGCTCAGCTGGGTCGAGGATTCTCTGGAGAATCCGAGTCATAAAAGAACGCGCATGCGCTCTCACCGGCTTGAGTGTAAATGCTATCATTCACAAATCGGGCGATTAGCTCAGCTGGTTAGAGCGCGACACTGATAATGTCGAGGTCGCAAGTTCAAGTCTTGCATCGCCCACCACCTCCTTACGAAGACACAGAACTATTGCTTTCGCTACTTGCGGAGCTGGAAGATTCAGAAGAGGAAGATTCTGATGAAGACTCCGAAGAGGACTCCGATGAAGTAGATTCTGATGACTCGGATTCTGAAGATTCAGATGAAGAAGAATCCGATGAGTCCGATGATGAACTACTTTCAGAGCTGCTAGATTCACTGCTGCTCGAACTTGAACTACTTGCATCGCCGCAGAGGCCATGAAGGCTTTCTGCCATACATATTTTCCTGTCTTCGGCAGTTCTACAGTCTTTTACGGCATCGCGCCATGCCGTACGTGCTACGCGGAAGGCTGCAATTTTCTCCTTTATGCAGGGAACACGATCTTTGCCTCGCAAGCCACGGCACTTTCCTTTCCACTCCTGGTTAATTTTGCGCATACACTGACCGAGATTTTTCACGACAATATTACTTTTGGTAGTGAAGGAAGGCTGTCCTTTCTCACTCTTATTCATTTTTGCGTCTTTTGCCGTTTTTTGTATGTTTTTGCCATGTATCCGCCACCCTTGAGATGCAGATTGCATTTTCATACATTCTGCCTTTTTGCGTCCGTACACATTGCGGCATGCATCATCTTGCTTGGCAACACTGACGGATATCAGAGATGTAGCGACAACGACTGTTGTCGCGATGGAGATGAATTTTTGCATAGAACATTGCGGAAAAGACCTGTGCATTGTTCTGTACTGCTTACTTGATGTCAAGCCATGTGACTTGTGTTATGTTGTTTTGTAAATATTCGTTACACTTTCTCCCCGTTCCACATGGCGGATGACTTCGGCGAGCAGAGGCGCTATGGAGAGGACTGTGAGATGAGGGAAGAGATTGTCTTCGTGCGGAATACTGTCCGTGATAATTACTTCTTTGAAGTGTGCCTGTGTCAGGCGTTCGATGGCGCGGCCGGAGAAGATGCCGTGCGTTGCCATGGCATACACGTCGGTTGCGCCAGCATCAATGAGAGCGCTTTTAGCGGCTACGAGTGTTCCGGCCGTATCGATCATATCATCAAAAATAATGCAAGGTTTGCCTTCGACAGAACCGATAATATTATGTACTTCACTAATGTGATGTTCAGGACGGCTTTTATGAAGGATGGCAATATCGGCATTCAGTGTATTGGCGAATTTTTTCGCACGCTTCGCTCCTCCGACATCCGGAGCAACAATGACACAGTCTTGCAGTTTGTTCTGATGGACGTATTCCGTGAAAATCGGTCGCGCGTACAGTACGTCTGTGGGAATGGAGAAAAATCCCTGAATTTGGTCAGAGTGGATATCCAGGAGAATCATGTGGTCTGCGCCAGCTTCTTCAAGGAGGTGAGCAACGAGTTTTGCAGAGATCGGTTCGCGTGGTTCTGCAACACGATCCTGTCTTGCGTAGGGAAAATGGGGAAGAATCACGTGGACTTTCTGGGCGAAACTCAGTTTTGCTGCCTGACACATGAGACAGAGCTCGATAAGATCATCATTGGGTGAGCGTGTTGCCGTCTGAATCAGGTAGACTTCTTTCCCTCGAATGGATTCTCCGAATTTCACGTAGTGTTCGCCACAGCTAAAACGTTTCCGTGTCATCTGTCCCAGAGAAATGCCGAGCTCTTCAGCAATATGCTGTGCGAGACAAAGATGAGAGGATCCGGCGAACAGATGCATGGTATGATGTAGCCTAGCATATGCAGGTGCGATTCTCTATATATAAGGGGATTCCAGTCCTAGATGAGCACTCCTCTGAAGTTTTGGGTGCATTAGATCTCCCATTCATTCATCCGGACACGGGTAAGATAGAAGGATTTTTTATCAAAACCAGTGGATGGTTTGCACCGGAACTTTTTCTCCCAACTGATCGTATTGTTCGATGGGGGAAGTATGTATGGATTCGTGACGGTGGCGGATTTGGTCCTCTGGAAGATATTATCCGTTTACAGATTCTTTGGGATGAAGGACGGCATGTGCTTGGGCAGCCAATGATCAGCGAATCCGGTAAGCGGTTTGGCATCTGTCGTGATGTGCAGTTTCATACGCAACTATTTATAGTGCAATGGCTGTTTCCACGCAGATTTCTCTGGTGGGGAGCACCCATACCTGTACATGCTGTATCTGAAGTGACAGAGAAAGCCATTGTTATTCGCGATAGTGAAGAAAAGAAAGAAGTTACGGAGGAAGAAGAAATACTGCGTACGACACCAACGGTAGAGCCAGCCCTGCGTCAATCATAAAAGCCCCGTTTGAGCGGGGCTTTGGCATACTGCTTTTTCTGATAATTATGCCAGTGTGGTAACGAAGAGAACAATTGCCTTTGCGAAGAGAATAATAAGAAGACCAATAATCGCATAGGTAATTGTTTTCTTTGCTGTTTCCTTTTGTGTCTCATCACCTTGGGAGATAATCAAGCGGATACCTGCAATAACGATGACTACTGCAGCAATAAGAGCCAAGAAGTTCAGGACTTGGTTCAAAATGTTGGTAATCGTTGATCGCAGATCAGGTGAACCGGGAAGTGCACCGGGAACTCCTCCACCAAAAGCAGCAGCGCTCGCAACAATGAAGTTGCTTGCAGCAAGCGTTGTGAAGGTTGTCGCTTTGCGAATGAGAGATGTCATAAAAGTGAAAAGGGAAAGTATGCAGATCATTTGTACCCTTATTTTGTATAATGGGAAAGCAGGAATTTATTGACAATATGCCTATTCGCCACTGCAGCATTCATTTTCTGCCAATGAAACTCGTGGCAATCAGTATGAGTGCGGGGAGTGTGAACCAGAAGTGTTGGTACGAAATCATTGTTGCTGCGAGCAGGCTTTGTTTTGCTACGGTGAGCAGTGGAGGAATAGTGGTCATGCGTGGATCTAACAAAGGCAGTTGTCCCAAGACGGTAAATAGATTAATGAGAAGAAGGGCTGCAGTGGCAAAACCCAAAACAGCCGCAATTCCGGTATCTGTAGCTCCGCTATCTTCATAGTCGACATCAATTCCTCCTTGCACAGCAATAAGAACTATTGTGACAATAAATACCAGGAGTTTTATGGCGAGGATAGTTGTGGAGTCAATGGCAATACCCAGCGTGCGTAAAATAATATGTGATTGCTGAGAGAGCTGTTCGATATATCCCCCCACTCCGTGTGTCACAATGGTTGCGATGTAGGTTGCGGTAATAATTTTTATCGATTCGTTTCTTCCTATGATCAAACTGTACGTCATAACGATCGCGAAGAAGATGATGATCAGGAGATCCCACGTGAGGGTAACTTGCATGGAGTGTATGTTACCGTGTTTTTTCTATTTCTGTGAGTGATAGAGAGGCGACTGACACAAAGTTTTCATAGACTTCTTGGTCTTTTTCTTGTATGAGAAAGAATCCTGCAACTGCAATCATTGCCGCATTGTCAGTACAGTATACTTTTTCAGGGAAGTGGACTGATTGTGTCCAGTGTTGTTCTCTGCAGAGGTTTCGCAGTTTTGTATTGGCGGATACGCCTCCAACAATGTGTACTGCTTGTATGGCAGGATACTGATCGAGAGCTTTTTGCAGTGTATTGAGTAGATGTGTGCAGATGGCGTGCTGGTAGGAGGCAGCAAGATTTGCTACGGGGAGATCTTCTCCAGAAGGGAGATCTCTTATGATGTACTTCAGTGCAGTTTTAAGTCCGGAGAAACTAAAATCGAGTGTATTTTCCTCTCGAAGTGGTAATGGAAATGTATAGGCATGGGGATTTCCCTGTGCTGCAGCTTTGGCAATTGATGGACCGCCAGGATAGGGAAGATTGAGTAGTGCTGCGCCCTTATCAAAGGCTTCTCCTGCGGCATCGTCGCGTGTGCGTCCAAGGAGTATATTTTTCGTATGTGCTGTACGATACCAGAGTTCCGTATGTCCTCCTGAGACAGAGAGGGTGATACAGGGAAAGTGAAGTAAGGTTGTAGGAACGAGCCACGGAGAACTCAAGTGGCCGAGGTGGTGATGGACGCCAATGAGTGGTTTTTTCCAGATGAATGACAGTGCTCGCGCTGCAGTAGTGCCAACAAGGAGGGATCCGAGAAGACCCGGGCCTTTTGTTACCGCGATTGCGTCCAGATCGTGTGGTTGTACGTCGGCTTGCGCAAGAGCTTGTTCGAGAACGGGAGTCATGTATTCAATTTGCTTTCGTGCAGCATGTTCCGGGATCACCCCTCCCGTGCTTGCAAAATCTGTACGGGAACTGGCAATAGTAGAGCTGAGAACTCGTGTACCGTCCTTCACAACAGCTGCCGCAGTTTCATCGCACGATGTTTCGATTCCGAGAATGAGCATGTAGGATGGTGTTTCAGCTATGAAATACCAGAATACACTACTTTTTGTGACGCGGAAATGGCTTGGGAAAGGGGGAATGCAGCAGCTTTCTCGGGATTTGTGGCGAGGAATACGGGAAACGTACGGAGATCAGACGCGATTATGTGTACTGCCTTGGGGTGCGGGAACAGTATTGAGAAGAGGGCATATGCATGTACATTTGGGAGATGTCTCTCTTGTGTGCGTCGGGTGGTTGTGGAAGAAGCGAGGATGTCGTGTGACGATAATGGCGTGTGGACTGGATGTGATCTGGAAACCAAACTGGTACCAGTGGATGGTAAGAAAGTTTCTTCCCACAATGGATAAGGTTGTGTGCATTAGTGAGGCGACTGCACAGGAAGTAAGAAAGAGGGGAGTGTGCGAGGAGAAGATTGTGGTGGTTCCGTGTGGAGTGTGGGGAAGTTCTGGAGAACGGTCGCACTTCGACAGGCCCGCCTGCCGGACGGACAGGCTCAGTGTGACACGTTCTCCAATTATTATTACCGTTGGGCGTCTCATTCCCCGAAAAGGACAGGTGTGGTTCATAGAGAACGTTCTACCAAAGTTGCGAGAGATGTATCCAGATATTCAATACTGGATTGTCGGAAGTGGTCCGGACGAGAAGAAGGTTCGGTCACTTATGAAGTATCGAGACGGTGTACGTCTCTTTACGAGAGCCTCTTCTCATGTACGTGATCGGTTACTTGAACACGCCGATCTGTTTGTTATGCCGAATATCACTGTTGAAGGTGATATGGAGGGATTTGGTCTTGTGTGTTTGGAAGCGGCAGCTCAGGGTGTGCCTGTGGCAGCTGCACAGATTGAAGGGGTGCGGGATGCAGTGAGGGAAGGGGAGACAGGAATGTTTTTTACGAGTGGAAATGCGGAGGATTGCGTGAGGGTGATTGATGGTATGCTGTGTGATGTATTTTGCGTTTCCCGTTATGCATTGGAGCAATACGATTGGTCTTCTGTATTGCAGAGGTATCGTGATGAAGTCTTCTCCTAGCATTGGCATTGTATCGTGGGACTTCGATCCGCCACACGGAGGCCTTGGGTGGGTGATGCAGGAAATAGTGCGGGTATTGCGTGATTCTGGTGCTCAATCTCAGTCGTTTGTTTCACAGAACCAATCGCGTATACGATTTTTGCAGAGTGTCTTCACTGGTCTTCAACAGTGGATTGATCGTCATACTCTCGATACGGTTCTTTTTCCAACAGGTCCCGGTGGAATTTTTTTGTTGCGTAAGCCGAAGCGGTGCAGAACGATTGTTGTGTGTTATCATAGTTACGTACAGCAGTGCAGAAGTGTTCCCTATCAGGGATGGAAGTGGCTGTTTGTGCCGCTCGAAAAGAGAACATTGTTCTTTGCAGATCGAGTGTTTTGTTATTGTGAGAATACACGTCAAGTGCTGGAGGAAGAGTACGGATTGACGAATGTCACACTACTGCCGCAGATTTTGGATGTGCATGTGTGGAAGACACAAAGGACTCAAAAGACACAAAGGACTCAAAGGTACTGTCTGTATGTGGGAAGGAAAGATAGAAGAAAGGGATATCACATATTACAAAAAGCATGGAACAGAGTTCAAAAACAACATCCTGATGTGGCATTATGTTGTGTTACAAGTGGACAAATGTCTCAGGATGAACTTGTGACTTCTATTCAGGAGTCAGAACTTGTCATCGTACCGTCTTACCTTGAAGGATTCAGCCTGGTTGCTGCACAGGCAATGCTGGCTGGCAAGACGGTGGTTGCCTCCGATGTTGACGGTCTGCGGTCTCTCATCTGTCATAATGAGACCGGCTGGCTAGTTCCACCTGGTGATGCCACTGTATTGGCAAACGCCATCTGTATGTTGCTCACGAAGCAGGATTTGTGTAAACGTTTAGGGGATCATGCTCAAAAGGATCTCTGCATGCGCTTTGATCGTCAATCCGCAGTCGAGCGGTTCATGGTAGAATGCTTGGCAACATGAGAAAGGTTTTTGGAAAGAAGCGGCTGAGTGTGTTCCATGTATGTGTGGGAGTGGTCCTTCTTCTGCTTCTTATAAAATATTTTTTGCCTATTGTTCGTTTTGGATCGGTTCCGTTAGGGTACGACGCGGGGATTTATCGCTATCTATTCGTACAGTATGAGGCGGCATTCCCCTTCGTGCCGCGCTTGCCTGATTGGGCGAGAGAACATCCGCCGGGACTATTCCTTGTTTCCACAGTACTCATGCAGTTCGGTGTTCCTGTGGAATGGTTTACTGGATGGCTATGGAATGTAAGCATTATTGCTCTTGGATGTGTACTCGCATGGATTTCAGTCAAGCGTTGGGGGCAAGGAGTTGGTGTGATGACGCTTTTTGCCGTGTTCCTATCGCAGGCCTATTATGATGGTTTTGCAGTCATGTACTGGAAGACGTATATAGCTCTTCTTTTTACGGTGCTTGCATTCTACTTTCTTGAGAAGAAGTCGTTGTGGTCCGTTGTCGCTATTGCGTGTGTTCTTCTTACGCACCATCAAACGAGTCTGCTTCTCCTCCTCGTTCTTGGTACGTGGACTTTGCGATGGTATCGTCGTGAGATTGTTGTGCAGAAGGCACAAGAGCTCTATGTACTTGCGAAGCGGAGAGGATGTATGCGTATTGAATACATCGCATTCGCATTACTACTGCTTGGTGTGGGTGCATTCTACTATCTCCCCGTTATTCATGAGGCGGTTTTTCGCCATGTTCCCACAGTACTGAAGCTTTGGGATGCGCCAGGAGGAAGTTTTCCGGAGCCACTTTTCTATGTGCGTCTTACGGGTGTACTACTGCTGTTTGGCGTTATTGGATTCGTGCGCAGCTTCAAGAAAGAGCAAGGGAATCTTTGGCAAATAGCGGTACTTTGGAGTGCAATATTTGTCGTATTCCATCTAATGTTCTATCGTCGCTTTTATCTGCAACTCGATTTTTTCCTTTTGCCTTTTGCAG
>Ga0210050_1002471_pt1 | contig 17689 bp, 10 predicted proteins | sample CryGey132114_all_FD_185463 | JGI IMG/M metagenome (GOLD analysis project Ga0210050, IMG submission 185463) | Groundwater microbial communities from aquifer - Crystal Geyser CG22_combo_CG10-13_8/21/14_all (SPAdes) (version 2) | ecosystem: Environmental > Aquatic > Deep subsurface > Groundwater ...
AACGTTGCCAGAAATTGGACAACTTAGCACTTTGTACCATTGAGCCTTTAAGAGCAACCGCTTTCACCAAAGGGATAATACGCTTCAACCCTAATAATATCACTGCCTGATCAATAGATTCCACTTCACGCATACGCCGAAATGCGGCTGAATTGACCACTTGCAAAACTGCTGCTGAGAGACTGATATCACTAGAAATCGCTTTAGCAATAACTGGAATGGAAGGCTCTTCTTTTTTAGCTTCATCTGCAACTTTTAACAAAGCCTCAGGGCGGGGAGGAATAGAGACAGAGTCGATAATCATTTTTTCAGCGGGGGTGATATTTATAGCCATTTAAACACTCGTATCAATTCAAACGTAAATTAAGTATGGCATAAAATTTTGGATTTTATAGCTGGGTTTGTGGTTATTTTGTTTTTTCTTTTGCTGATGTTGAATCTGGTACTTTTTCCGCTCGTATCTTGCGCTCGCATCTTGGCGCATCTTGGAACAGAGAAATGGACACACACTTTAAACCTCTTTCTCCATTTGTTTTTCTTAAATCTGATCACCCCCCCAGTTTGCTTTATTTTTCCAAAAAACTCGGTGCTCTCTGTGTCCTCTGTGGTTCATTGATTGATCTCTAACCTCTTTCCAAACCATTGAACCACAGAGGACACAGAGACCACCGAGAAAGTATGGTTTCAGTGATTGTTATGGCTATTTGATCATATCTACCTGAATATGAATAGTTTTTCGTGATCTAGCCCTGTAACATTATGCTCTTTCAAAGATAGTGGCAATTCCCTGGCCTAAACCAATACACATGGTCGCCAATCCCACATTCAGATTACGCGCTTTCATTTCATGTAATAAAGTGGTGGAAATTCTTGAACCAGAACAGCCTAATGGATGCCCCAATGCAATGGCTCCACCGTTTACATTGATTTTATCAGCAATAGAATCCATTAAATTCAATGATTTCAGTACCGCCAAAGATTGTGCGGCGAAAGCTTCATTCAGTTCATAGAGTTGAATGTCACTGAGTTGCATACCCGCACGTTTTAATGTTTTCTTCACCGCTGGTACGGGTCCAAATCCCATAATGGAAGGATCACAACCAGCAACCCCCATGGCTTTCACTCTGGCCAATGGTTCTAATCCTAAAGCCAATGCACGTTCTTCTGACATGACCAACATGGATGAAGCACCATCGGATAATGCTGATGAGGTGGCTGCCGTGACTGTGCCATTGACTGGGTCGAATGCTGGCCTTAACTTAGCTAAATCATCTAAATTAGTCGTAGGTCGAATAGTTTCATCGCTCTCACATAACATGAGCGCACCATCTGCATCATGCCCTTCAATAGCAATAATTTCATTTTTAAAACGTCCTGAAACCGTCGCCTGATGCGCTCTTTGATGGGACATCACACCAAACTCATCTTGCTGCTGGCGGCTAATATGATGCATTCTGGCCAGCATTTCTGCCGTTAAACCCATAGAGCCACTGGCTTTAGCCGTATGAAGGCTAATCGCTGGACTGAAATCAACGCCATGAGTCATCGGAACATGACCCATATGCTCAACACCACCCACCACATAGACATCGCCATGACCAGTCATAATGGCTTGAGTTGCCATGTGCAAGGCTTGCATGGAAGAACCACATAAACGATTGACCGTTTGTGCGGCCACATGATGAGGAATACGCGTTTGTAATGCTGCGTTCCGGGCAATATTAAAACCCTGCTCTAAGGTTTGTTGCACACATCCCCAAATAACGTCTTCAATTTCACCAGGATCAACCTGTGGATTTCGATCTAACAAACCTTCAATCAGTTTGGCTGACATATCATCCGCACGAACATTGCGAAACATACCCGCTTTGGAACGACCCATTGCAGTTCTGACTGCATCAACTATCACAACCTGCTTCATTATTTTTTCTCCTGGACTTTGTGAGTGCCATAGAAAGTTTCACCCTTAGCTGCCATTTCTCTCATACCGGCAGTGGGTTCATACGCCTTTCCTAAATGTTGATACTTCTCTGCCATTTTAACCAAATTGGCGAGACCGATAGAATCGGCAAACTTCAAAGCACCCCCTCTAAAGGGAGGGAAACCAATTCCGTATATAAGTCCCATATCTGCTTCAGCCACAGTGCCAACAATTTTTTCTTCCATGCAACGAATGGTTTCAATAACCAGTGGCAACATCATTCGCTCAATAACTTCATCTTTCTCAAAAGCTTTTTTCTCAGCACAAACTGGCGCTAATAATTCATAAGTGTCTGGATCAATGATTTTCTTAGGACGTCCCTTGTTGTCTGTTTCATAACGATAAAAACCTGCGGTCGTTTTCTGACCAAAACGCTTCGCCTCATACATGACATCAATAGCGGTTCTAAAATTGGTACTCATTCTGTCAGGGAAACCTGCCGCCATCACAGCGTTGGCATGATAACCGGTATCCAATCCCACCACATCCAGCAAATAAGCGGGTCCCATAGGCCAGCCAAATCCTTCCATAATCTTGTCAATCGCCAGGAAGTCAGCGCCGTCTCTCAGCAACATGCTAAACCCACCAAAGTAAGGGAATAAAACACGATTGACTAAGAAGCCTGGGCAATCATTCACCACAATAGGTGATTTGCCCATGGCACTGGCAAAGGCCACCACAGTTGCAACAGTTTTTTCCGACGTTTTAGCACCACGGATCACTTCAACTAAAGGCATTTTGTGTACAGGATTGAAAAAATGCATGCCGCAGAAATTTTCAGGGCGTTTTAAATTTTTAGCCAGTAAATCAATGGAAATTGTGGAGGTGTTAGAACACAGAATCGCCTCATCGGCTAATAAAGCTTCTGTTTCGACTAATACCGCGTCCTTGATCTTTGGATTTTCAACCACGGCTTCCACAACGATATTGGCATCTTTAACGTCTGTATAATTTAAAGTTGGTTTGATTTTACCTAGAATAGCCGCCATTTTTAAAGTATTTAATTTACCGCGTTCAACTTGCTGAGTTAGCAACTTACTGGCTTCACCCATGCCCAATTCTAAAGCAGGGTTATTGATGTCCTTCATGGTAATCGGAAATCCAGAATTGGCAGCCTGATAAGCGATTCCCCCCCCCATAATACCCGCACCTAGCACAGCTGCTTGATGAACGTCATCAGCAACCTTAGACGCATTTTTAGCCAGTTTTTTCAGTATCTGATCATTCAGGAAAAGGCTAATTAATGATTCAGCCACTGGCGTCAGCGCCACATTGATAAATCCTTGAGCTTCAACTTCTAAGGCTTCATCTCGACTCATTGCAGCAGCTTTTTCAACCACATTCACCGCTTCAATGGGTGCAGGATAGTTTTTACCCGCTTTACCAAAAATAAAGGCTTTAGCTGTAGAAAATGCCATGACGGCATCTATTTGACTCAGCTGTAATGGGCCTTTTTTGGTCGCTCTGCGTGTTTTCCAATCAATTTTTTCAGCAATGGCATCTTTGATCATTTTGAGAGCAACGAGTTGCAATTTATCTGCATCCACCACAGCATCAACAGTACCATTCTTTAAAGCTGCGGCTGGTTTTAACACAGCGGCACCAGCGATCATTTCTAAGGCATTATCGGAACCAATAATGCGCGGTAATCTGGTGGTGCCACCAAAGCCTGGAATTAAACCTAACTTTGTTTCGGGTAGCCCAACCAAAGCATTGGTGCTTGCTAATCTTAAATCACAAGCCAGACAAACTTCCATTCCTCCACCAAATGCTGTGCCATTAATAGCCGCCAAAGTCGGTACAGATAAATCTTCAAAATCATTAAAAATGGCATTGGCTTGTTTTAACCATTTTTGCAGTTGCTCAACAGGAGCAGAAAACATCGGTAAAAATTCAGTGATATCAGCGCCAACAATAAAAGTACTTTTACCACTGGTTACGATGACACCCTTTAAATCTGCGGCTGCATGTAGCGCATCAACGGCTTTGCGATATTCATCTAAAGTGGCGCGATTTAATACATTGACAGCACCTTGGCTTGCTTCAAATCTCAGTTCTGCGATACCGGCTTCTAACCAGCTACAGTGAACAGATTCACCTTGATAGATCATAAATTTTCTCCGTGATAGGGGTTACGGACATGGAGCTACCCTTATAAACTCAATGGGTAACAAGAGCCTGAAATAGTTTAAGCTACTTCAGAATTCAATCATTATTGCTAAGGACAACCAGTGTTAGCTTAGCAAGGATTTACAGAATGGTCTGGACTATAATCTCTAAATCTTTGCTAGTCTACCCCTCTACAGGCACTTAGACAAGCCCAGAATAAAAGCGTAACTATATGGTATCTAAGCATTTTTTGTAACTTATTGAGTTTTAATAAGTTTCTGGACTGACCAGTGCAAAATATCCTGATTCTGATATACTGAACATCTTTCCTCTTTACCATTGGTGAGCAATTCATGCCTTATACCTTCTTTGAAAATCATATCAATAGCCTTAGATTTCGCTTTGATAAAGCCATGAAGCTTAATCACATCGAAACATTGCTCATTCCTTCTGGCGAAGTTAAAAATCAGTTTATGGATGATATGGATTACCCCTTTAAGGTGAATCCTCACTTCAAAACCTGGGTGCCCATTATTGATACCCCTCATTGTTGGGTTGTCTATAAGGTTGGCCAAAAGCCTTTATTGGTTTTCTCTGAACCTCTAGATTTTTGGCATAAAACCACAGCCTTACCCCATGAAACTTGGACTCAGTTTTTTGACATTGTGTCTATTCACTCTCAACTTGAGGCTTTTGAACAATTACCTGACAATGACTCTGAATGTGCCTTAATCGGTGAATGGCACTCGAGTTATCAAGGTCGTTTAGATCAACTCCTTCAAAACCCTGAAACACTTTTAAATCACCTCCAATTTGCCAGAACCCTTAAAACAGATTATGAAGTTGCTTGTATCCAGCAAGCTAACCATATTGCAGCCAAAGGCCATATTACCGCAGAAGCTTTATTTCGAAGCGGCCATTCTGAGTTGGCCATTCATTTGGGGTATTTAGAATCTATCGGCCACATGGAGCATGAAGTGCCTTATGGTAATATTGTAGCCCTCAATCAAAATAATGCCATTTTGCATTATCAACATGCCAGCCCTAAAAAACTGGCTCAGAATACTATCAAAAGTTTTCTGATAGATGCGGGCGCTAACTTTAATGGTTATGCTTCTGACATCACCCGAACCTACGCCTATCAGCAAGATGAATTTTCCGATTTGATTCTAGCCTTCGATGCGCTTCAACAAGACTTGGTCCAACAACTTAAACCGGGACTTGATTACAAACAATTACATCTGCAAGCCCATCTTAAAATCGCTGCACTGATGAAGCAATTTGAATTGCTCGATATGAGCCCAGAATCTGCCTTAGAATCCGGTGTCAGCAGCACCTTTTTACCTCATGGATTAGGACATTTTATCGGGCTCCAGGTGCATGACTGTGCTGGAAAGGTTGATGCAGACGGAGAACCTTTAACACCATTATCTGATCATCCATTTTTAAGATTATTCCACAGCCTACAACCTGGCCATGTTATCACCATCGAACCCGGTTTATACTTTATTCCAAGCCTGCTCAAAGCGTTAAAAAATCACAGCCAACAAAAAGCCGTTAACTGGAGCAAGATTGAATCCTTTATTCCTTATGGTGGTATTCGAATAGAAGATGATGTATTGATCACAGAATCTGGCTTTAACAACCTCACCAGAAATGCTTTTAGTCAGGCCCGAGATGCCATCAATCCCTAGGAGCCTGTCCGAGAAAATCAACTCACCCTCAATAGCTAAAATAACCTGTTGAGGGCGCTCACAATCGAGTGGTAGCTACAGGAGCACTATTTATCACCATGACCAATGGCCGATATCTCATTCCAGCACAAACACACCAAGCCGAATTAGAAGTCAAAAAATCTCGGTTTCTATGTCATTTAGCCCATACCGATAATATTCAATCCGCAAAAGATTTTGTAGAAAAAATCAAACAACAATACAGCGACGCAACCCATAATTGTTGGGCATACCAAGCAGGCCCAGTCGGTGATACCAGAGAGATAGGCTGTAGTGATGATGGTGAGCCTCAGGGAACGGCCGGAAGACCTATGTTGACCGTACTTACCCATGCCAACGTGGGAGAAATAACCGCTGTTGTCACTCGCTATTATGGAGGCACTAAGTTGGGCACTGGAGGGCTTGCCAGAGCCTATGCAGATGCGGTGAAACTTGCTCTGGAAAGCATTCTCACCAGAATCAAGATAAACTTTTCCCTGTATCAAACAATTATAGATTATAGCGTCTGGCCGAAGATTGAACCCCTATTAGCTAAGTTGGAAGCCGAAGAAGTTACGCCAGTATTTAGCCATGAAGTGACCGTACAATTTCGTCTTGATGAGAAACTCTCTGCAGATTTAAACCAACAGTTGCAAGATCTCACCCATGGTCGATCCTTTGTGAAAATAGTGGAAGAATAGATTTTCTATTACCTATCATCCTCAGGTTATGCTACTCTCATAAAATCCTATTCACAAACTTTAAGCATTTTATGAGTTTAGTCTCTCCCCAAGTCAGACAAAGCATTATTAATAAGGACAATCACTGCGTAGGCTTTGAATTATTATCCCAAGATCATGAAAAAATGGGAAAATTAATCCATCAAGATCAAAAAAGACTACAACTGATTTTAAATCAATATACTGGACAGAATTCAGATGCTCCTATTGCGGGTTTAAAACAGCCTTTGTTTGCCAAAATTTCTGGGGATTTCTGTATCAAAAATGAAATCCCTCCCATACTTTATCCTCATTTGGTGTTAGAAATTGCCCCGCATTATTTAGAACTATTCTCTCATTCATCACTCATTGAGAAAGAGATTATTCAAGGATTACAACTCTGTATTGACGATTTTCAGCTAAGCGAACTGGATGCAGATCTGATAAATATGGCAAAATTCATCAAAATTGATGCTGAGAACCTTAATTCAGATGAAATCTCCCCCTTGCTATTAAAAATAAAGTCTTTCAAAGGCAAAATCATCTTTAAGAATATTGAAAGTCACCAACAATATGAACAATGTAAATCTGCGGGTGGTCATTATTTTCAAGGGAGCTTTTTAGGGAAAGCCAATATCAGTAGGATCCAACCTTTATCAGCGAATGCTCAAACCACCATGTCTCTGATAGCAGCTCTTTACGATGAGACCAGTAGCGCCGAACAAATCCAAAATATTATTGCCACTGATCCCATATTAACCACTCAATTATTAAAGTTAATCAACTCTGCGGCTTTTGGGGTAAGAAAGAAGATTGAGTCGATTCAACAAGCCATTCTTTTTTTGGGCTATAACAATCTACGCCAATGGGTAAATTTAATTCTACTTTCTCGCCAAACCAACAAATCGGTTGAACTCATGAGAATGAATTTAACGCGTGCAGCTTTTTGTAAAAAATTAGCCGAAACCTTGGAGGTCGCTGATCCTGATAAAGCTTTTTTAATGGGACTTCTCTCTATGCTCAACGCCTACATTGATTGGCCTTTAAAACAATTATTGCCACAGTTACCTATTAGTGATGATATTAAATTGGCTTTATCTGATGAATCAGGCCTATTAGGAGAAATCCTCAACTCAGTGAAACAATACGAAAGCGCCAATTGGAGCAGCATCGAACAGCAAAGCTTGGCTGAGTCAGTTTGGTGTGAACTCTATGAATCCTCCATGAACTGGGCTGATCAAATCATGTTAACACTGTCTTCTCATTGATTAGCCCCAGATCTTCAATGTAAAACTCTTCTACACAAAAATCAAATCCTTATTGGACACCAAACAAAAAGTCATTGTCTTTTTGGCCTTTTTACTCAGCTTAATTTCTATCTTTGGTTCTTTGATGTATTTGGTAGAAGGGCCAGAAAATGGCTTTACCAGTATAGCCATTTTCTGTATTGGGCAGTTATTACCGTCACTACTGTAGGCTATGGAGATTTGGCTCCTCATACGGCGTTGGGATAAATAATTTCTGCACTTATGGTGATTTTAGGCTATAGTATTATAACTGTTCCCACGGGTATTTTACCAGCTGATTTTCCTGAACAAATTCGTAAGGAGAGGAAGCAAGTTAGCCCCTCATGAAAGGATTGAGTCCAGTCATGAAACCTTAAAACCAGTAAAGTCTGATGAATGAAAATGGATACATTAACTCAACTAACCCATAAAATCTTAATGATTAGACCTGCCAATTTTACACAAAATGTGCAAACAATGGCTGACAATCATTTTCAAAATAAACAGTTTTCCTGTGTCGATATTCATAAGAAAGCCTTGGCTGAGTTTGATGATCTCAATCAAAAACTGCTCGCTGCCGGTATTCAAGTTTGCACCGTACCAGATCAATTAGATCCAGAGACTCCTGACGCTATTTTTCCCAATAATCGAATTTCTTTCCACGGGGATGGAGTCACTTGTATTTATCCCATGAAAACACCGAATAGACGCCTTGAGCACCAACTCGATGTATTAAAGCCCTTAGAAAAATTGGATATGTTTCATTGCAAAAAACAATTGGATTATAGATTCTACGAAAAAGAAGAGATGTTTTTGGAAGGCACCGGCTCTTTGGTGCTAGACAGGGTCAATCGAATTGCTTATGCCGCCAAGTCTGCACGAACCAGCTCAAGCCTCGTCACCAAATGGTGTCTAGAGATGGGGTATCGTCCCATCAGTTTTGCCGCAAAATATCAGAATGTCGAAATCTATCATACCAATGTCTTGATGTCATTGGGTGAAAAAGTCGCTGTTATCTGCTCTGCGGCCATACCTAATCTCATGGAGAGACAGCAAGTGTTGAGTGCGCTGAACCATAGCCATCATGAGGTAATTGACATTAGCTTGGAACAACTTAGCAACTTTTGTGGCAATATTTTACAAATCAAAAATCAACAAGATGAAACATTTTTTGCCATGTCGCAATGCGCCTTCGAGCACTTTTCCTCAGAGCAAATTAATCTGCTTAAGCAAGATGGAGCATTAATTTATTCCGATATTTCAACTATCGAGAAGGCTGCTGGCGGGAGTGTGCGTTGTATGTTGGCTGAAGTTTTTTAACTTTGAATATAAGTTTGTAAACAATTTTTCAATGCCTGATTATTCACTGGTTTCGTCAAATAATCATTCATGCCCACCGCTAAACATTTTTCTTTATCACCAGACATTGCATTGGCAGTCATAGCAATAATCGGTGTTTGCACATTCTGACCTGCACCTGAGCGAATGGATAATGTGGCTTCATAACCATCCATCTCGGGCATCTGACAATCCATTAGAATCACATCAAATAATTCATCTTGGCAAAGTTCAACAGCCAATTTACCATTGGCTGCTATGGTTACCAGTAAGCCCATTCTTTTAAGTAAAGCTTCGGCCACTTTTTGGTTGACAATATTATCTTCGACTAAAAGTACCTTATGATTTCCTTGCTTCATGCTTTGGTCAGTTGTCTGTGAGGCATTGGCTGGTATAGGTTTGACGATTGTCTCATTTAAAACGATAGGTAACGCCATATTAATAGTGAAAGTAGTACCTTTATGTAGTTCGCTACTCACAGAAATTCTGCCCCCCATTATTTCAACTAATTGTTTGGTCACAGCAAGACCCAGCCCAGTACCTCCAAACTTCCTTGTTGTACCAGAACTTCCTTGATTAAACGCATCGAATATACCCTCTAATTTGTCAGCATCGATACCTATACCTGTATCGATGATGCTAATTTCTAAATCTGCTTTAAGTTCGGCAAGTTTTAGACATTGAACAGCGATGCGAATGGATCCCGATTGGGTGAACTTAATTGCGTTACCCAAAAGATTTATAATAATTTGACGAAACCGAGCAGAATCCCCAAGTAGCATCTGCGGCACAGTGTTTCCAAATTCACTTTTCAACTCAATTCCCTTAGATTGAGCATTAGCTTCCATCAACCCAATCACCTCTTTCACACAATTTTGTAGCGAAAATGGATGAACTTCCAATTCAAGTTTTCCCGCCTCTATTTTAGATAAGTCTAAAATTTGGTTGATAATCTCCAATAATGAGCGACTGGAAGAGACAATAGTGGACACATAGCCTTGCTGTTGCACGGTCAGTTCGGTGTCACTCAATAATTCTGCCATACCAATCACACCGTTCATCGGAGTTCTTATTTCATGACTCATCACGGCCAAAAATTGGCTCTTCGCCTTAGTTCCAGCCTCAGCAGCCTCTTTAGCATTAATCAGTTCAGCTTCATGGCGTTTCCTATCGGTAATGGTGACAGACGCCCCTCTAAATCCGACCACCACACCATTTTTATCCAGGAGTGGCAAGGCTTTCAGTTGCTCCCATACCCAACTCCCATCAGCCTTCATGCTTTTATGTTCCAAATTGAAAGGGTTACGGTTTTTGATAGCAAGGTTGAGTTGTTTTTTAAAGTTATCCGCATCCTCTTTCGGCATATAATCCATGGGCGTGCGGCCAATTAGGTCATCACTTCTCATCCACATTTCTTTTTCAACTTTCGAACTCACATATTGATAAACTGCGTTGGCATCAATTTCCCAAAGATACTCTCCCGTCGCTTCGCTCAGTGCTCTAAAACGTTTCTCACTTTCCTGTAATTGAAGCTGTGACTGCTTGAAAGCAGTGATGTCGTGTCCTTCTAAGATAAGAAATTGCACTTTATTATCCACATAAATTGGATTAATGGTAATTTCATGAACAACGTTGGGATTCTCCCTTGGGATCCCAACTTCCATTTTTACAGACTTGCCTTTAGCGGCTCTTTCTAGTTGCAGATGAATTTGGCGCTGACTGAGATCATCCGCTTTCCAGAAAGGTGGATCCCAAATACAATATTGTAAAACATTCGTCTCAATCGATAGACCGACACCAATTAATGCGGCTCGATTTGCTCTTAAAATTTTGCCGCTTGTTTCTAGCAATAACAGGTAATGTGATGAGTTATCGAATAAAGCTTTCAATTCTTGTTCTTTGGTCTTTAGCTCGGATTGTTGTAAATGATATTTATCACGCCAATCTATATTCTCGATTAAATTATTATAGATCCGACGCCCTCCTAACAAATAAACCGTGGTGAATAAAATAATCATGGCTATCACTGCATCAGTTAAGACTCCACCTTGATCAACCACATGTAAAAAAAGAGGTAAAATAATCGCTGCAATAAAACCCGTAAATGATCGCCAACTGGCATAAAGGCTTCCCAAAGCTGAACCAGAGACGGCAATTAAAATCATATCCAACAAAAATTGTCGTGCTATATCCTCATCTGGATAAATCAGCCAGACACTACTACCCCAGACCATTCCATTCAAAATGGTTATTACAACAAAGATATTAAGCAGTTGTTTTGGATCTAAGTGAAGTTTATGGGATTTTAAACTGAACAACAAACGCAAAAGAACCGAAAAAGTGAGCAGGCTGTACCACAAAACCATAGAATCAAATGCAACTCTATTATTCACTACCCACAACAACACCACACCACTAATCATATTAAGAATGACTGATGCCGGTAGACTAGCTGTGAGTAACTCGAGTCTTATCTGGTTTCGTGCTAATTGCCTATGGTTTTCCTTCATTTTTGATATATATCAATATCCTATAAAAAACAAACCGACATCTATAGCTGTGTGATCTCAAAATGAGAAGATATCCATAATAACAGACTGTGTGAAATGCCGACTTTTAAACGATAAGTCTAGTTGAGATCCAGGCAAATAGTACCAATTTTATACTCATTCAAATGACTTTACCCAATGATGTATTTTATTTTCCAATACTGCCATGGGAAGAGCTCCAGAGCCAAGAACTTGATCATGAAACTGCTTAAGTTCGAATTTGTCTCCCAACTCTTTCTGAGCCCAATGCCTCAGCCCAGTAATCTTTAATTGACCTATTTTGTAGGATAATGCCTGCCCTGGAATAGCCATATAACGCTCAACCTCAGAAACTACATCAGATAGCGCCATGCTAGAATTTTTTAACATATATTCCTGCGCTTGTTCCTTACTCCATTTTTTAGCATGCAAACCTGTATCCACAACCAAACGCATAGCACGCAAAAGCTCATCGCTCAATCGCCCATAATACTGTAATGGATCATCAAATAACCCCATTTCTTTACCAATGGATTCAGAATAAAGCGCCCAACCTTCGACATAGGCATTATAAATGGAGAAACGTTGGTACTTAGGTAAATGAGTCAACTCCTGAGCAATAGAGATTTGAAAATGATGCCCCGGTACAGCTTCATGTAAATATAAAGTCACCACACCAAACTTGGGTTGAGCCAACAAGTTAAAAGTATTAATATAAAAAACACCTGGGCGAGAACCATCTGGTGTTCCTTGTTCATATGAAGCGCCCGCTGCAGATTCCGCTCTAAAAGCCTCCACAGGACGAATTTCAAAATTACTTTTAGGTTGTAAATTAAAGAAGTTAGGGATAACTGCAGCAACAAATTTTCTTTGTTGTTGGTATCTTTCCATCACAGCATCTGCGGTTTCAAAATAATATTTTTTCTCTGTTTGCAGTGATTCAAAAAACTCCTGCAAGCTCCCTTTAAAGCCCAATTTTTCTTTAACATCCAACATTTCACGGTGAATTCTTGCCACTTCATCCAAGCCAATTTGATGAATTTGATCGGCACTCATTCCTTTAGTGGTCGTTTCATGGTCTATAAACCATTGATACCAAGCGTCTCCATTTTTCAAAGAAGAATAGCCAGAAGTATCCCTTGCTTTGGGTAAATACACATTTTTAACAAATGCATAAAGTCCCTGATAGGCTGGTAATAATTTCTCTAAAATCGCTATTTTGTAGGCTTGAGTAATTCTTCGTTTTTCTTCTCCTTGGATAGAAACCGGCATATTTTTAATAGGCACCCAAAAAATACTATCGGTCACATGGTTCACTAACATCGCTTTAAGTTGCGGAATGATCTTTTTGACCAAAGCAGCAGGCAGTACAATTTGTTGTTTGATGCCCTGATTCATTTTTAATTTGGCACTGTCCATCCAGTCCACAAAACCATCCATTTTTTTTAAAAAATTATCGTAATCTTGTGGTGTTTTAAAAGGTTGAGCCCCTTCTCCACTGCCAAGCTGAGCAAAGCTATTTGGAATACTATAAAACTGATTTAAAGGCAGAAGATCAGCGGAAAATTTTTCTTGTTCAAGATCAAGCTGTCGATCCCATACAAATAAATTATAGCTATTTTGATCTTCAGCCAAGAGTGTATTTTGATCAATTTCCTTCATCAGTTTCAAATAATGGGTATTCAATTCATGGCGTTTTTGCATATATTCATCCGTGAGATCATTCACATAACGATCATTAAATCGATAATCACCTTGGAAAATAGCGGGGTTTGAATTCAGCTTTAGAGAGGCTTCAAAATAATCCTCCATAATTTTATACATAGACTCCTGCCCAGGATTTTGCAATGAATCTTGAGATGGATTTTCCGCATAAGTACTCATTGAACAAACAAGCCCGAGCACTAATGCGCCAAAGTGTCTTAATTTTTTTAAATGCATCATCACTGTAACCTTACTAATTTCACCTTTAATAATCACAGGTTAGAGTATTTGAATGAATAGTCAACAAAAAATGCCACTCTATGAGCGGCATTTTAATGAGACTTTTAGTATTTTCTAAGCAATAAGGATGAGGTGCATTCGCATTCCACTCGCTTTGCAAGAGATCTGCGCATCTTCTGTCCTGATCAATTAAAATGTAATTGACCAAGAATCAATGTAACCCACATCTCCACTTGCTAAATCTTGTACTCGAAGTTTCCAAGTTCCATTACTCGCTGTGCCTGATGCATTCACGGAATAGTTATCATGGATGTCATTGGCAGAACCACCTGTTCTGTTTCTGAGTACCGTTGAAACTCCAGAGGGTGAAATCAAGCTCAGCTTTAAGTCACCAACATAGGTATGAATAATATCAACATGCACACTGATAGTACCTGAATCACCAGTTCTACTCACAACCAAGTTACTAGTAGCCGTTGCGTTATCACTAATAGTCACATTGGTGCCATTGGTGAATGTTCCACCGGTTGGAGGAGGCGTTGTACCGCCATCCGTATAAGCACCAATCAAACTCACCCCAGAGAATGCTGCGTAACCATGAACCATCACATAATAAGTCCCAGTTTGAGCAGTACCTACCGGGCAAGACTCTGAGTTACCACTCACGTAGGGGCGGCAATCGTAGCTAGATAAAGTAGGCGCACTTCCAAACTTCACATACATATCCGCATCACCTGTTCCACCAGATAAATTGAAACTTAATCCAGTCGCTCCAGAAGGTACAGCCATGGTGTAGTTAAGATCTGCACCAGTTGCAGCTGCAAGACCAGTAACCGCAACACCATTGGATAATGTTCCACCAGTTGGTGGTGGCGGGGTTGTTCCGCCGCCAAAGTTAATATTCAACAACAAATTAGGGGAACCATTAGGACTACTGATTTTATTCACGCTCGCAGCCGCTTTCAATGCAGTTGTCACTTGAGCTGGAGTATCTGAAGGATGTGATTGTAAATAAACCGCTGCTGCACCAGCTACATGAGGTGAAGCCATTGAAGTACCAGAAATCGTGTTGGTGCTGCCATCATTCCAAGTCGATGTAATGTTAGAACCTGGAGCAAAAATATCAATACAAGAGCCCCAGCTCGAGAAGCTTGAACGTGCATCCGTATTGGTTGATGAAGCCACTGTAATAGCTGCTGGTACTTTATTGGGTGAACCTGAACAGGCATCCGTATTTGAGTTACCTGCCGCTACGGCGAAAGTCACGCCTGCATTGATAGCATTATTAACCGCTGAATCTAATGCTGCTGAATCACCACCACCCAAACTCATATTGGCAACGGCTGGTAATACGGCGTTTTGTGCAACCCAGTCAATACCCGCTATAACGCCAGAGTTTGAACCAGAACCCTGACAGTCTAATACTCTAACAGCGGTTAAACTGACATTTTTAGCCACACCATAAGTGGTTGAACCCACAGTTCCAGAAACATGTGTTCCATGGCCATTACAATCATTGGCAACAGAATCATTGTCCACAAAATCCCAGCCATTTATAGCTCTTCCGCCAAATTGGCTATGTGAAATCATGGTTCCAGTATCAATAATATAAGCATGAACACCAGTTCCATCATCCGTATAAGTATAACTTCCGCTCAAAGGTAAGCTGACTTGGTCGATTCGGTCAATACCCCAAGTAGCCCCAGATTGCGTGGTATTGGCATGCATCATTTGATCTTGCTCAATCGATTCTACTCTAGGATCTTGTCTTAAAGTTCGAATTTGATCCGCATTCATTTGTACTACAAAACCATTTATGGCATGCGCATATTGATGAGTGACTCGTCCACCGATGGTATTAGCGATGTCATAAGCCATGGAGCTAACCAAAGACTCTCTTTCATAAGAAGATTGTTCAGAAAAACCAGGTTGGGTTTTAAGAACAACAATATATTGATTGGGGATACCACGATTGGATAGCGCTGGTCTAAATTGAGCTAATCTAGGGGTAGTTGATGTGCCAGCGTCTGCTGATCCCCCTGGATTGATTGCAAATGATTGACCTGAGGCTGTTAAACACAGAGCAACAGCACTGGCACAAAGTGCTTTTTTATATGGAGATTTCATTAATGTTCCCTCCCAAAACTCGTCAGAATCTTGGTTGCTTGATTGATAATCAACGATAAATTTTTTTATTTTTTATTATCGTTACCATCTCGGTCGACAGACACTCGACACCAGTACAAAAAAGGAACTGCAAAAAATTAATAATTATCCCATACAACTCTGGTACAACGTCGGGGCATTTTAATGTCACCGAGTGAGCACTAATGTACTGACTTTCACGATGAAGTAAATAGCAATAATACCAAAAACCTATCGCAACAAGGAATATGCTTACAACTTCTGGTTATTATATTTGTAAAAAAACCGATTACTGAACAACTTATTGCCCAACAATCGGTTTTCAGTTCAACTGCGTGAAACTAGGTTAAAGAACTCGTGGTTTCAATAGGCCCTTTCTGTATCTTTCCGTCATATCTTCCAAAGAAATCGCTTTAATTTTACTGGCATTTCCTGCAGTTCCAAAAGCTTCATAACGCATTTTACAGATTGAACTCATGGCATCTATTGCAACTTGGAGGTATTTTCTAGGATCAAATCCAGCAGGGTTTTGTGCCAAGTAACGTCGCACAGCACCCGTTGATGCCATTCTCAAATCGGTATCAATGTTCACCTTTCTCACACCATATTTGATGCCTTCTTGAATTTCAGATACTGGCACACCGTAGGTTTCTCCCATATCACCACCAAACTCATTGATGATCGCTAACCAATCTTGTGGAACAGAAGAAGAGCCATGCATCACTAAATGAGTATCAGGGATCGCCGCATGAATTTGTTTAATTCTGTCTATGGCTAAAATATCCCCTGTAGGCGGTCTAGTGAATTTATAAGCACCATGGCTCGTTCCAATGGCAATGGCTAAAGCATCGACTTCCGTGGCTTTTACAAATTCTGCAGCTTCTTGAGGATCTGTTAATAGTTGTGCTTTGGTTAAAACCCCTTCAGCACCAGAGCCATCTTCTTCTCCAGCCATGCCTGATTCTAATGAACCTAAACAACCTAATTCACCTTCCACACTGACACCACAAGCATGCGCCATTTCAACCACTTTAGACGTCACATTCAGGTTATAGGCCAAGGAAGAAGGTGTTTTCATATCTTCTTTTAAAGAGCCATCCATCATTACCGAGGTAAATCCTGATTGTATAGACTGCTGACAAACCGCAGGAGAAGAGCCATGATCCTGATGCATAACAACAGGAATATGCGGCCACTCTTCCACGGCGGCTAAAATTAAATGTCTTAAAAAGATCGGGCCAGCATATTTTCTAGCGCCGGCTGATGCCTGAATAATAACAGGACTATCGGTAGCGTCAGCGGCAATCATAACCGCTCGCATCTGCTCTAAATTATTTACGTTAAAAGCAGGAACGCCATATCCGTGTTCAGCTGCATGGTCAAGCATTTGTCGCATTGATATTAGTGCCATTTCTCGACTCCTTTTATAATAGATTGATCATTAAGTAATTTAATTATTCTTTCATCTTTTAAATAAACTTATAGCAAATAGATAGCTGCGCTATTTTCCACAGCTGCGCTGTTTTTTTAGCTTAACTACTTGGCTCAGCACAACGTTGCTCCAAGATTTCCACTGCAGGAAGAATTTTCCCTTCGACAAATTCTAAAAACGCCCCACCACCTGTAGAAATATAGGAGATTTTATCTTTTATCTGATACTTATCTACTGCAGCCAAAGTATCTCCGCCCCCAGCGATACTAAATGCAGAAGAGTCTGCAATAGCATGAGCTAACACCTGCGTGCCATGTGAAAATTGTTCAAACTCAAACACCCCTACTGGGCCATTCCAAATAATGGTGCCTGCATTTTTAATCATTTCAGGAATCTGTTTTAGCTTCTCCGATGGAGTCTGGTAGGTCACACCCAATTTAAACGCGACTCGCCGTTGCTCCATTCGTTTAAAATTCTGGATCCGACCTTGGGTCA
>Ga0210050_1002473_pt1 | contig 17682 bp, 18 predicted proteins | sample CryGey132114_all_FD_185463 | JGI IMG/M metagenome (GOLD analysis project Ga0210050, IMG submission 185463) | Groundwater microbial communities from aquifer - Crystal Geyser CG22_combo_CG10-13_8/21/14_all (SPAdes) (version 2) | ecosystem: Environmental > Aquatic > Deep subsurface > Groundwater ...
GGCGGGCAAGGATAACTTCATTGCGAATTGCTCTCCCTGCCACGGAGAAACCGGGAAAGGGGATGGACCTCTTATGGAAACGCTTGGGGAGGGGGTGGTGCCGCGTAATTTGAGTGATGCAAATCTGCTATCAGCACGAACAGATGAGTTCCTCTTCAAGGTTATCAAGTCCGGCGGGGTTGCGGTAGGATTCTCCGAGTCAATGCCGAGTTGGCAGGAAACTTTTACCGATGCAGAGATCAAGCAAATTATTCAATATATCAGGAGCAGTATTTGTAAGTGTAAATACAAAAGTAAGTAAGGGAGCGGGGATTGACCTCCCTATTGGATTCGGGCTCGCTCAGGCTTGGGTGTCGAACCTGAAGCAATTAGTAGGCCATCCAAAGTAAGCGTTGGTTGTGCGGCGACTTGTCACCAGAACCTGAGCATAAAAACAAGGCACAGACCCCCCCATCATGATATAAAGACGCACGCCTATTACCTGAATTGCTGCAATCCTTATTTGTTTTGGAGAGGCTGGAATTGGGGGTTTTTTTCAGAAAGTTGGGTTTAATCTAACTGGCGTAGGAGGAATAGATTATGAGTACGAAAAAGTATCGAGTGAGAGCGGTCTCTATGGTTCTGGGTTTGAGCGTGATAGTTTTTGCCAATACCGGGTTCTCCGGGGAATTGTCAAAGGCGAAGGCTGCATCTGGCAAAAACACAACATGGACTGAAGCAGCAGTCAAGGAAAACTACATTGTGAATTGTGCTCCTTGCCACGGAGAAACCGGGAAAGGTAATGGCCCTCTTGCAGTAGACAGTATCGGAGGGATAAAGCCCCGCAATTTGAACAACGCCAAAGTTATGTCAGACCAAACAGACGAAGCCATTTTCAAGGCTACCAAGTTTGGTGGGGAGTCGCTAGGGTTATTCGGGAGAATGCCAAGCTGGAGAGATACTTTTACCGATGCAGAGATAAACCAAATTGTTCGGTATATCAGGAAAGATATCTGCAAGTGTGAATACAAAGGTAAAAAATGAAGTTGACGTAAGGATTGTGTTTATTTCTACTGCACTGCAAGCAAGGCAGTGAGAAGGTATCTCTAAAAATTTTCTATAACGGATCAGGTGCGGCGTCCAGTTGTTTGGTTTGACTGGATTCCCGCCTTCGCGGGAAGAGGGGAACCTGAATTATTAATAGAGGCACATCGTCAGAACAATTACATCTTGGCCGTTGTTCATGGTCTAAACAAGAGTTGCTCCAGCCTTGAATGCTGGAGCTTTTGCACTAACATCAAAAAATTTATCCTAACAGAGTGATTGGAGAGGTCATGAATTTAAACTTTCTGCGCTTGATAATGGTTTTGGGTATCCTTTTCAACTCCAGCAACATCACTGCAGGCGAATGGGGAACAGATACCAAGAAAATTGTAATCCCGTTCGGCTTGACGGCAGAACAGCTACCAAATCCTAAAAGTAAAGGGGCAGCGCTCTTTGCGTCGTATTGCGGTCAGTGCCACAATCTTCCAAGCCCCAGGATGCATTCGACAGACGACTGGCCTATGAGGTTTGAAAAGATGATGGACCACATCATGCTTTTGGCAGGGGCCTCGCCCAACATAAAAATACCTGTCGATAAAGAAAGGGGAGAAATTGTTTCCTATCTGGTAATGAATGGATTTAGGGGGCTTCCCGCAAATTCCTTGTTACGTGGAGAACCTCAGGCATTCAACGTCATGTGGTATTGCTCAGTGTGCCACGCCATGCCTGACCCAGACCAGTTTCCTGCAAAAGAGTGGAGCAAGATCGTTGACCGAATGAACAGTTATAGAAAACTTCAGGGCAGGGAAGAGATGAGCAATTCTGACAGGAAGGAAGTAATAAACTTTCTTGTAAAAGTACGACAGTACAACAAAGGCGATTGATTCAAAAATTGGACGATGGGGATCCGCTTCCTGCGGAGCCCAACCGTTCGCCGCATTATGCAGCCCGGGAATGCGTGAACAACTCCGACAGCAAGGAAGTAATATATTTTTTTCCACAAGAACGACAGCAAGTGTCCGGCCCCCATTTTAGGGCAAATCAGGGAACAGACCGGGAAGCCAAAATCAAGGAATTGCTCGGATAGTTATTTGTTAAGCCTGTTGCCACTTTCCTTGAAACGATTGGGTACGCGTACATGAGCATGACCGATTCTGAACTCCGCTTTGCCAGACGTGCCATAAGGCGCAAGAAACTTTTTCTGGGGCTCTCAATTACAAGTGTGATTGTGGGGTTGGGTTTGGCACTGCTTTACGTTTGGCAGTTCTATACTCAACCCGGTTTCGCCCCAGGCATCCATGCTGTGTTGGTGCTCATGATTCTTCTTATGGCCAGACAGAATCTGCGCCAATACTATTATGCGAAAATTCTCGAAAAACTGATTGCATGAGAATCAGGGAGAAACAACAACGGCAACACATTGCTGGATGCTTGGGTTAGTGCCGTTGTTGCCATGGTCATAAGGGTATGTTGTATGTTGATATGAACGTGCTAGAAAAGAGGGTGCATGGGTTTATCAAACCATAACCGTTTACGTTCGGTTCCGTAGGTGCCGATCAACTTCCATTTTCCGGCTTCCTTGATCAGCACATGGTCCTGATTGGTCCAATTATCGATGGTAATTGGCTCCTTGCTAAGGTCAGGCACGCCAAGCAGAAGGCCATTGCACTGAAGAACAACCATGTTTTTATCTGCCGACACTTGTACAAGTTTCATGTTGTGGTGCGTTGCCATATTGTCAAATCTGGCAAATATCCTTTCCCATATCTGCCTCGCAGATTTTTTATCATGCTCCCCGTCACTATAGTTTTCCGAATATAGATCCATAAGTGCTTCCAGGTTTTTTGTTTCAACGGCCTTTTCAGCTTCATGGAAAAACATCATCACCTCTTTGTAGGTCTGCTCTCCCAACTTTTGTTTCGCAACAGGATCGACATTCGTGGAATAGTGATCCGAGAATTTGTGCTCTTCTCCAAATGCGGCACCCGTAAAGAGGAAGGCTGCAATTAAAAAAGGTGCGCCACACCTTAAGGCTGAACGGTTTATTGTGTCTTTACGATTTGCAGAAAAAGTCATGGCTAGCTCCTGTTAATAATATTTCGGTGATATGTGCGGTTTATTCAGGAAAAGAATCGGGAGGTCCAATGTGTTGCCATCCCTCCCCACTCAACACTCTCAAGAAAGCAACCAAGTCCGCTTGCTCCTTATCCGAGAGGTTCAGCATAACCAACTCCGGCTCGGGAGAAGGCACTTTCTCGATTCCCTTCTTTTCATAATACTCCAGCATTTGTTCCAGTGTGCGATTCGGACGTTTCATTTCAACGTCCAGGAATGGATTGGCAATGCCACCCTTGTTGTAAAAAACTACTATCTCTTCCAGCGTCGCAACCGTCCCGTTGTGCATATAGGGAGCGGTATCAGCAATCTCTCTCAGTGTAGGAGTCTTGAAGGCGCCAATATCCTGCTCCTTGTGGGTGACCATATAACGGCCAAGATCAACGATATCAGTGTCCCAGTCTACGCCAAGATTGTGATATTTCTCATCGGTGAAATTCGGCCCATTATGGCATTGTGAACAACGAGCCTTGCCTTCAAAAAGCTCCAGGCCTCGTTGTTCTGCCTCGTTAAGTGCTTGCTGAGCACCCGCCTTGAATTCATCATATTTAGTATTGCCGGAAACCACGGTACGTTCAAAGGCAGCAATCGCCTTGGCCAAGTCATCTATATTCACATCTCTGGCAAAGACCCTTTTGAACCAGCTTTTGTATCCCCGGAAAGCCCCCACTTTTTTAACGAGCAACTCGTGGCTGGGCATAGCCATCTCTTTTGGATTGATTAACGGTAGCTTGAGCTGTTCTTCCAGTGAGGGTGCTCTGCCATCCCAGAACTGCTCCCTGGAAAAGGCCCGGTTGATAATCGTAGGCGCATTTCTGATACCCGCTGCCAAACCCACCCCCAGAGATACCTGGCGGTTATCTGAAAAAGCAGCCTGTGGAGAATGGCAAGTAGCGCACGAGACGGTATTATCGCTGGAGAGCCGCAGGTCAAAGAAAAGAGTACGTCCTAGTTCTACTTTGTCTCTGCTCATCGGGTTATCCGAGGATAGAAAGAATTTGTCCTTATCCAGACCCTTTGGCAATTCAAGTTCAAAACCCTCGAACTTCATCGTCTGGGTAACGGGCAGGGGGGTCTCAGCCAGCACATTACCCACCAATAAGGCCCAAAGTGTAATCCCCACATGACTGCCATACCCACCTCGGCGGATATCAAGATTTCGCGGGTTAATCACTCATCGCTCCTTCAAGGTGACGGCTTAAGAGCAAAGTGGATACATCCGTCAAAACAGAAATTTGTCTAATAATTAATTACAGGATTTAAACCTTGGCTTTGGCTGATCAGCTTTAGCCATAGCAGATTCTGAAAGCGCGGAACAAAGCATAGCCCCTTCCTCTTTGCTTGGGTTGCGCGTTTGACCGGGCGCGAGCAAGTGGACTCCAGCCCTCTGCGCTTTGCTGCACTAACCCACTTGGCAGGTGGGAGATCAGTTAAGCTGGTCGTTCGTCCTCCTCGCAGCAACATTGTGCGAGTCCACCCACCCCGACTGGCCGAGACATTATAATGTTCCGCACGCCGCTTATAACTTAACCCAATTTTTAACCACCTAACTACATATCTCCACTCTTACAGGGAGTTGTACAGGGATACACGGCTGAGACAGGGCTAAAAATCAGCGCCGATCAGTTTACATTTTTGGTCCGTCCCCACCGACTCGAGTACGCTGACTGACAGCCTTCATAATCGTTTCAACCAGTTTCTCCTTTTCCACCGGTTTGACGAGATATTCAGTAACGCCCTCTTTCATGAATTCCACAGCAAGCTTGACGTCAGGATAACCGGTCAACACGATAACGGGGATATGCGGATACTCACGGCGGAAGTATGCGACAGCCTCAACGCCGTTGATATTGGGCATCCGCACATCACAGAGGATCGCATCCACGAGGGTAACATTCTCGGCATCCAGCATTTCGATCCCCCTCTTTCCGTCCTCTGCCTCCACAACCTCCAAGCCAGTGCCTTTGAGTTGGAGCCGGATCGTTTTGCGAACTTCCTCTTCATCATCCACTACCAGTATTTTGTGTGACATATGTAATCCTCCTAGATAGATTTTACGCCGGGTAACCGAATGGTTACTGTTGTCCCTTTACCTACTTCACTTTCCAAAGTAATAATACCATCATACTTATTTACAATCTGCTGCACAATATACATGCCCAAGCCTTCACCTTCGTCCGGCCCCTTGGTGGTAAAGAACGGGTCGAATATCTTTCCAAGATGCTCTGTCCGAATTCCTGCACCCGTATCCCGGATGCGTATGCAAACCTGATTGTCCTCAAGGGTGGTCGTTACCTCCAGAACTCCTTTCTTTTTCCCCATAGCCTGGATGCCGTTGCGAATAACGTTGAAAAATACTTGTTGGAGCTCTTCCGGCTTGGCTGCTACTTTGGGTACGAGCGCAAAGTTTTGACGGATTTCAATTCGATCATCCAGCAGTGAAAGTTTCGCCATTGCAAGAGCATCGGCGAGTTTCTCATGCACGTCGACGGTTTCCAATTCATGCTGACTGGCAGGGCGAATGTATCCCGAGAGGTTCTTTACGATGGCCGAAATGTGTTTGGTGTGCTTGAGAATATCCCCGGCATACTCATTACACGCTGAAATATCCTTTCCATCGCGTATCGCCTCAGCCCTGCCCATAATGACATAAAGAGGGTTGTTGATTTCGTGACCGATGCCACTGACCATCGTACCGATTGCCGCCACTTTTTCTGCCTGAATGAGTTGCTCCGTAACGCGATCTTTTTCAGCTTGGTTCTTTCTTAGCTCCCGAGTCCGTTCTTCAACTTTATCTTCCAGGGTGCCTATGTGTTGGCGCAGTTGAATTCTCATCTGATCAAACTCGCCGGCAAGCTCCTCGATTTCATCACCGGTGTGAATAACTAACGGTTGGCTCAGATCACCACCGGCGATGCGACTCGCCTCATGGTGAAGTCTCCGGATCGGTTTTACGATGCGGCTACTTGCATAGTAGCCGAGGGCAACAAGCAATCCCAGGGAAAACAGGCCGGCAAAGAGCAAGCCGATAAGCAGGCTTTTTGCCGGGGCAAAGATTTCCCGGGAATCTTGCCATGCGAACATGTGCCATGACTCGCTTGGAGACAGAAGTGAATTCACTCCGGCCAGAGGCGCATAGCCAATAATGGAAAAAGTTTGGCTGCCGTGTCCGTCATTTTCCGCAGTAGTCCAGCCCGCATGGTCATTTGTGACACGTGCAAGAAGATCCTGAACTACGATGCGGCTTCCTGTTGCCAGCATTGGACAGCTGATGATCATCCCGGCGTTATTGATGAGCATCACGTGGCCAGTGCCACCGAACCGGATCGGGTAGATGAGGGGGTCAAATAATTTCTTGACATCATATTCCCGGTGCAACCAACCAATAAGGAGGAGGCCTCCTTTGTCATAAATCGGCGCTGATATACGCAGCAGATGCTGCTGCGTCGTGCTGTTCAGGTACAACCCGGTCACCTTGGCTGTTGCATTCCTGGTGGAAGATGTTGCGGGTTTTGCTCCGTCAAGCCCTCCTTCCGAACCCGTCACCCAAGATGCTTTAAGGGTACCCATAACTGGCTCGGCTTCAGTGATTGGGGGCCAATCGAACCGAACCGCGGACAAATTCTTATCAAGGGGTTGATTGCCAAGGAGCTTTGTACGTACTTTTGGATCCTTGTTGGCATCACGTGCCAGTATGCGATCGGTTGCGATGACTCGCTGGAGCTCTGCGTCAACCATCCCCGCACTGCTTTCGGCCAGTGCTTGGAAGTTTGCGCCGATTACATCTTGAAGTTCGCTACTACCCCTGTAGTAGGCCCCTGAAAGACTTATCATTAAAGGAACCGCGCCCACGGCCAGAATGGCCAGCACCAGCTTTCCCGACAAACCAAAGCGATGTCTTTTAGGTTGCATTATCATGTCCCCATCGTACCTTGTTGAGTGCCGCATCAGCATTGATGCCATTGTCGCTCATCTTTATCGCGAACGCATCCAATCGTTTAGGCATGACTTCCAACAATGGGCATACGATGGTTGCATGCTCGCAATAAAGGCAACATCGATCTGTCAAGCCCAGCATCAGCAGCCAGATGCGCCACGAAACGGGCGGCTGACCTCCTCCAGCACATCGTCCGCGCGACAGCCGTTATCTGAGCCCGCGTAAATTTTAGTGGCCTTCAAACTGTAACTTGAGTCGACTCGCCTTCTTTCCGACCACCTTTGGTAACTTTTATCTTGAGTCAATTCGCATACGGCCCGGCGCTTGACGTGGCACGGAATATCCCTATAATGCGCGCCTCCCTGAAAAGAGGAGTTTTTTTAACCTTGCTCCACCGTTGTCGCTGGCGGGGAGCTTTTAACCACAAGGAGATTTAATGCGACATTACGAAATCGTATTTATCGTGCATCCTGATCAGAGCGAGCAAGTGCCCGCGATGGTCGAGCGTTATCGCACATTGGTGACCGGCAAGAACGGTCACATCCATCGTCTGGAAGACTGGGGTCGTCGGCAACTGGCGTATCCAATCCAGAAGATCCACAAAGCCCATTATGTACTGATGAACATCGAGTGCGACCAAGTGACACTGGATGAACTTGAGCACGCGTTCAAATTCAACGACGCTGTATTGCGTCACCTGATCATCAAGACCAAAGCAGCTGTGACCATTCCTTCGGCGATGATGAAGGAAGAGAAGTCACGTTCGTTCAACAGCGATTCGGCTGAAGTACCGGCTGCGGCAGAGGTGGCAGCACCCACTCCGGCAACGGAAGCGGCTGCATAAGCAAAGATTGAGCAGCAACCATTGTGTGATTGAGGGGGAAGTGGTCGGGCTTGAAGAGCTGCGTTTTACCCCGGCGGGATTGGCGAGGTTGGCTTTCAAATTACGCCATACTTCGATGCAGCAGGAAGCGGGGATGCAGCGCCAAGTGCAGTGTGAGGTTTCGGCACTGGCACTCGGCGCAGTTGCAGAGCAGGTCAGTCGTTTGCCTCCCGGGCAGCGGGTGATAGCCGAGGGATTCCTCGCGCAGCGCAGCCTGAAGATTGCGCAACTGGTGTTGCACATTGATAACGTTACATTGAGATAGGAGCACAAGATGGCTCGTGTATTTAAGAAAAAAGATGACAAGAAGAATAGTTCTTCGCGTCAATTGTTCAAGCGTCGTAAATTCTGCCGCTTTACAGCGGAGAAAATTGCGGAAGTGGATTACAAGGATATCAACATCCTGAAGGAGTTCATCTCCGAAAATGGCAAGCTCATTCCGGCGCGTATTACCGGTACCAAGACGCACTACCAGCGTCAATTGAGCGTGGCCGTAAAACGCGCGCGCTTCCTGGCCTTGCTGCCCTACACTGATTTGCATTAAGGAGTCGATCATGCAAGTGATTCTGATGGAAAAAGTGGTCAACCTCGGCCAGTTGGGCGATGTGGTCAAAGTAAAGAACGGTTTCGCGCGCAACTTCCTTATCCCGCAAGGCAAAGCCAAGCGGGCGACGGAAAATAACGTGGCGGACTTCGCGGCAAGACGCACCGAACTGGAAGCGGCTGATCAAGCCAAGCTGGCTGATGCGCAAGCTCGCGGGGCCAAGATGAACGGACTGACCGTGCAGATTGTGCAAAAGGCGGGCGTGGACGGCAAGTTGTTCGGTTCCGTGACCAATGCCGATATTGCGGTCGCTCTGGTTGCACAGGGCCATCAGGTTGAGAAGTCACAGGTGCGTATGCCTGAAGGCCACCTGAAACAGATTGGCGATCATACGGTGAGCATCGCCTTGCATCCTGATGTGGCGGTCGATGTCGTCGTTTCGGTGCTGGGCGAGCAGTAATCCTGCGTTGCCATGGCGTTAAGTAAAAGGGCTGGCAACAGCCCTTTTTTTTGCCGGTACGATGTTTCCCGGCAGTGTAAAATCACACTCCCGAAATTTGCGGTCCCACCATGCAGAATTTTTCAGTTCCTGTCGCCGATCCCCAGCTTGATGCACTGAAGCTGCCACCGCACTCGGTCGAGGCGGAGCAGTCGGTGTTGGGTGGCATCTTGCTGGATACCAGCGCATGGGACAAGATCACCGACCTGGTGAGCGAGCAGGATTTCTATCGGTCGGAACATCGTCTGATCTGGCACCATATCGGGCGACTGAACGAGCATGCCAAGCCGGTTGATGTCATCACCGTGGCCGAGTCATTGCAGAGCAATGCAGAGCTGGAGAAAGCGGGCGGCCTGACGTACCTGGGCGCTTTGGCGCAGAACGTGCCGTCAGCGGCCAATATCCGCCGCTATGCCGAGATCGTGCGCGAGCGTGCCATCATGCGCAAGCTGGTCGAGGTGGGAAGCGAGATCGCAACCAGTGCCTACAATCCGGGTGGACGAGATGCGGGGCAGTTGCTGGATGAGGCAGAGACCAAGGTCATGCAGATCTCGGAGCAGGGCGAGCGTGGACGGCAGGGTTTTGTTTCCATGCCACCACTATTGAACCAGGTGGTCGAACGTATCGAAACCCTGTACGCGCGCGACAACGCCAGTGATGTCACCGGCGTCGCCACCGGATTCACCGATCTGGATCGAATGACTTCCGGCTTGCAGCCCGGCGACCTCATCATCGTGGCGGGACGCCCAAGTATGGGCAAGACCGCCTTCTCGATCAACATCGCGGAACATGTGGCGATCGAATCCAACAAGCCGGTGGCAATCTTCAGTATGGAAATGGGTGGCACGCAATTGGCGATGCGCATGATCGGCTCGGTAGGCCGACTGAACCAGCACAGCCTGCGCACCGGGCGCCTGGAAGAAGAGGACTGGCCACGCATGACGCATGCCTTGGGACAGTTGAACGACGCTCCAATTTTCATTGATGAAACGGCCGCTTTGAATGCTTTGGAGCTCCGTTCACGCGCACGGCGTTTGCATCGTCAGCATGATGGTCTTGGCTTGATTGTCATCGACTATATTCAATTGATGTCTTCTCCCGCCGGCAAGGCAGGCGAGAATCGTGCGACAGAGATCTCCGAAATCTCGCGTTCCCTCAAATCGCTGGCGAAAGAACTACATGTGCCGGTGATCGCCCTGTCCCAGCTCAATCGCAGTCTGGAGCAGCGTCCCAACAAACGCCCCGTAATGTCGGACCTGCGCGAGTCCGGCGCGATCGAGCAGGATGCCGACCTGATCCTGTTCATCTATCGCGACGAAGTCTACAACCCGGATACGCCGGACAAAGGCAAGGCTGAAATTATTGTTGGCAAACAACGTAACGGTCCCATCGGCAAAGTCGAGCTGACCTTCCGCGGCGAGTACACCCGGTTTGAGAACTACGCTCAATCCTCATACTAAATCCTTGGCGATAACGAACTGTTCAGTTACAATGCGCGGCCTTTTACAGGCGCGTAGCTCAGCTGGTTAGAGCACCACCTTGACATGGTGGGGGTCGTTGGTTCGAGTCCAATCGCGCCTACCAATTTCCCAAATCTCCCGAAGTTCTCCCAAGAAATGTCATGTTCACTTTGAGCTTGCATGGAGAAGAAGGCACTCAAGCCCTGCTGCAATCGGGCTACTCCTATTGCCTCGTCGTTCGTTCCGAATCCCAGCGTCAGGCGTTGCTTGAAAATCTGGGTGGTCAACCCGGTGTCGTCATCGTGCCACACAACGGCGGATTGATCAGTAATCTGCAGGTGTGGGAAAACATCGTCCTGCCGGTGCAGTATCATGCGATCGAGCTTGCCGGAACGCTGGAAGATAACGTAGTCAGTTTGCTGCTCCAGTGCGGTCTGGCAAATAAGTCAGCCGTGTCCGATTTGCTTCTGAAGCGACCCGATCAACTCTCTCTGCTGGAAAAACGTCTGGTTGGGTTCGTGCGTGCCATGTTGATGAGCCCGGAGTTGATCGTTTACGATACGCTCAACGAAGGGTTGTCACGCAAGGAGTTGGTGTGGATGGCCAAATTCGACCGCGTATTCCGCTTATACTTCCCCTTCAGAACGTCAGTGCTGGTCAGTTTTGAGGAATATCGCGATAAAGATAATCCGAAGCAACTTGTGATCCAGCTTTAATCACGCATCCGGTATGAAGCTACCCACCTACAACCAGAAGTTGCTCAACATCGAAAAACGCACCCAGCGTTTCATGCTGGGCGCGCTGGGTCTGTTGTTGCTGGTGCTATTGATGATCGGCGTGAAGCAGGATTATTTTAGCCGTAGCACATCGATCTATTTCTTCACCTCCAATGCGCAAGGATTGAGTAAGGGCATGGCGGTCAAGTTTGTCGGTTTCAAGGTGGGCAGTGTGCAGGAAATTAGCATTGAGCCCAATGCGACCGTGCGGGTCAGGGTATCGCTGAATGATGAGTACCTTCATCTGATCGGGCAGGATGCCAAGGCGCGACTGATCAAGGAGGCGCTAGTCGGGGAAAGTGTGGTGGAGATCATTCCCGGTTCGACTCAAGTGCTCCAGGTGACACAGGATAGCGTGTTGGAATTTGAGCGCGGGCAGGATGCGGGCGCGTTGATGGAAAGCCTGGCTTCCCAGTTGCAGCCTATTTTGAGCGATATGCGCCAATTTACTGCCGCCATCAACAAGCCGGATGGGGATATCCAGCAAACACTCAAAAACCTGAATCAGGTCACGGCCGCCACGCGTGAGATGGTGAATCAACTCACGCGATTGGGGGTGAGTGGGAATCAGAAGCTCGATGGTGTGTATTTGAAGCTCGATCAGGCGCTGGATCATGCCAATTCCAGTTTGGGGGCATTGGGTAAGGCTATTCCGCAACTGGTGGAGATGACGGATACGACGTTGGCTAATGTGCAGGAGGTGACGAATATCATCAAACAGGTTTCCCGGGATTCCGCCGTGGAAATCCCTTCGTTGGTACACAACGTCAATACACTGGTGCAGGAGGGGCAGGAGACGCTGGATGGCGTGCAGAAATCTTGGCCGCTCAATCGGATGCTGCCCAAAGTCGAAGAGAAGATGTTGCCGGTGGATGGCTACGTCGCACCGGAGAAACCGTAAGCATGACGCACTGGCGCTCATTCTGCCTGTTGCTGTGCAGTGCTGTGTTACTGGCGGCATGCGGTCACGTGGAGGAGTTGCGCAATACGCGGCTGGTGCAGGCAGGTGAATTCAACCAGCGCGCTCAGCACGCCTTCAGTCATGGCGAATATCAGCGTGCTGCCACATTGTACGGGCAGGCCTTGCAACTGGAAGTTGCCATCGAGTATGTGGATGGTATCGCCATCAACACACTCAATCTGGCCAAAGTGAATCAAATGCTGGGCAATGCCGTACAGGCGGAGCAGCTGCTTGATCAATTGCTGGGCGACAAAGCGTTGCGTTATGCACCCCTATATCTGGCGGAAGCGGCAGTGCAGAAAGCATTATTGCGCTTGCAAAAAGGGGATGCGGTGGCTGCTACGGTTTGGGTGGATAGGGCCACAGGTTGGTGTGAGCCGGATTGTAAATTGTCCGGGGTGATCGCGAATGTGCGTGCTGGCATCGCCTTGCGCATGAACGATGGCGAGCAGGCACTGTATTGGAGTGACCGCGGGCTGGCTGCGAATCGTGATATCCCGCTCGAACAGGCCAATGCTTTGCGCCTGCAGGCATCAGCCAAGTTGATGCAGAATGTGCCGGACGAGGCATTGCGCTTGGCACAAGAGGCGTTGCGTATCGACAAATCACTCGGTTTGCCGGAAAAAATCCGTCAGGACCTGTTGTTGTCGGCGCAGGCGCACGAGCAGCTGGGGCACACCGAACAGGCAGGGCAATTCCGCGAGCGGGCAGCACGCATTGCTGCCGCTGCGGTGAAGTGAGCGGGTCATGGCAATCCTGCGCTGGTTGAGCGATCGCAAGGCTGGAATGTTGCTGGGGCTGTGCATCTGTCTTCTGCTTGCACTGGCGCTGCATTTCTCCGGGGCTGGCGAGAAATTGAGTCGCAAGGTGCTGGATCGACAGTTTGCCTTGCTGCATCGATACGATGCCCGCCCGTTGCAGCACGACGTGGTTATTGTGGGTATCGATGCGGCGGCTTTTAAAACACTACAAGAGCCCTTCGCGCTGTGGCATCCGCATCTTGGCAAGTTTTTGCAGGCGATGGCGAGTGCCAAACCCGCCGTGCTTGGTCTGGATATCGCCTTGCCGGAACGCTCTTATCAATTTCTTATTCCGCAATACGATCAACCCTTGTTGCAAGGGTTGCAGGCGTTGCATACGCAGAGTCCGCTAGTGCTGGCGCAGATGCTGGATGGAGCCGGCGCTTTCCGTTCGATACATCAGCCATATATCTTGATTGCCGGAGAAGAAGCGCTGGCGTCGGTGGCGGTGTGTCGTGACGAAGATGGCGTAGTGCGTCGCTTCGATCCCAATCTATGTACCGTGAACGCGCAGGGTTCGACCCTGGTCGAGAAGATGGCCGCGCAGTTGGGTAAGAAAAATCCCGGGACTGGGCTGGTGGATTTCAGCGCAGGCGAGCCGTTCGAGTACGTTCCTTTTCTGCAGGTGTTGGAATGGCAGGCACGGGGTGATACCGAACAACTGGCACGCACCTTCGGCGGCAAGCCCGTGTTGCTGGGGGTGGTGGCGCCTTATGGCGAGCGGGTGTATGCGCCGGTTGCGCTGGCCGCATCGGAACCATCCAATCGTCTCGCTCCTGCAGTGCTGATGCAGGCACAGATGTTGCGTTCGATGCTGAACGATGGATTGATCCGGGTCCTGAGCCCTTATGTTCTCCTATGTCTGACGTTGCTCGCCGCACTGTTTTGGATGGGGCGTGTTGGCTGGCTTAAACTTTTAGCACTGGCGGCTTTTCCTGTTCTTCTCCTGCTGCTCTCGACCTGGCAACTGGGGATGGGATGGTATCTGCCGATCGGCGGTATATTGTTTTCCGGCTTGTTCGCTTTTTTCGCGCGGCTGATCTATGAGGGAACGCTGCAAATGCAGCAACGCAACTGGCTGCGCGGTGCATTCGGCAAGTATGTGGGAAGCGATGTATTGCATGAGATCGTGGCGGGCAACATCCACTCTGGCCTGGACGGAGCACGTGTCCGCCTGTGCATCTTGTTTGCAAATATCCACGGATTCAGTGAGCGCAGTGAAAACCAGCCAGCACAAGAGGTGGTCGCCTTGCTCAATGATTATTTCTCCGAAATGACCGTGGCCATCCACCAGCACCAAGGGGTAATGGACCAATTCATCGGCGACGGGGTGTTGGCATTCTTCGGTGCGCCGCAGGCACTGGAGTGTCCGGAAAAGAACGCGCTCGAGGCGGCACAGGAGATGTTGTTGCGCCTGCGCCAGGTCAATGCGCGCTTGCGCGAGCCGGGTGTCGCGCCAATTGAGATCGGCATCGGGCTGCATGTGGGTGAGGTCGTCATTGGGCACATCGGTTCGATATCGCGGCGTGAATACACCATCATCGGCGATGCGGTGAATCTAACCGCTCAACTGGCAGCGTTGACCATGACCTTGAATTATCCCGTGCTGTGCTCGGAGGATGTCGCCAAAGTGGTGGAGAATGCGGGTGGTTTGAGCGACTGCGGTGAACAGATGGTCAATGGCAGCATGCTTCATGTCTCTGGCTGGAACCCGCCTTTGCTGGCTGTAAAATAATGCCTGCGTTCTGGACGAAACTGTTTGCAAGGCTAAAGATGACGCAAGTGCGGCAGACAGTATATGGCGCACTGCAACTGCTGTGGTATGCGTTCACCCATCTGCGCGTCCTGCGCATCGGCCCGGTCAATGCGGTGTTCCAGCGCCAGCTATTCTTTACTGGCGTCGAGGCTCTGGCTATCGTTGCCGTGTTCGGTTTGTTGAGTGGTGCGCTGGTCATCACCCAGATCACCTCGTTGGTCGGCGGCGACAGCGAGTTGACGGTGAAAATTTTGATCTGGACCGTGGTGCGGGAAATCGGCCCCCTGTTTGCGGCCATCATCATCATTGCCCGCAGCAGTGCCGCCATCGCCTCCGAACTCGCGCTGATGAAGACGCGCCAGGAAATGACCAGTCTTGTTCGCATGGGCATCCCGCCGCAGGATTATCTGCTGGTACCGCGCATCGTCGGGGTGACCCTCGCTGTTCTGGCGCTGACCATCTATTTCCAGGTCGTCGCCATCGGCGGCGGTCTGGCAATCAGTGCCATGTTCCAGAATGTCGCCTACCTCGATCAGGTCGGACGTTTCCTGCAAACCGTGAAGCTGTCCGAATTCGCCGTGGTCGCCTTCAAGGGCTGTCTGTTCGGCCTCGCCATCTCCTCTATCTCTTGTTACAACGGCATGCAAGCCAAAACATCGGTGACCGAAGTGCCCAAAGTCGCGATCAAGGCTGTGCTGCAAAGCCTGCTGTTCGTGTTCATACTGGATGCGTTGATCGCCTACCTCGGCATGGCGGGGTGACTTGCGCTATACTGCGCGCCGTGTGGCGCTGGGTGCGTCGAGATTTCAATTTTAAAGTGCGGCGGTTGCCGCATTTGTTTTTGCCGAGTGGACAAAATGCCTGTCATTACCTTACCGGATGGTTCGCAACGTAGTTTCCCCAACCCCGTGACGGTAGCCGAAGTCGCGCAGAGCATCGGCACCGGACTGGCGCGTGCTGCGCTGGCGGGCAGGGTGGACGGGAAACTGGTGGATATCTCGCACCTGATCGCTGCCGATGCCAAACTGGCGATCGTCACCGACAAAGATGCCGACGGCGTCGATCTAATCCGCCATTCCACCGCGCACTTGCTGGCCTATGCGGTGAAAGAGTTGTTTCCTGAGGCGCAGGTGACCATTGGTCCGGTGATCGAGGACGGCTTTTTTTATGACTTTGCCTATTCGCGCGCCTTCACGCCGGAGGATCTGACGGCCATCGAAAAACGCATGGCGGAACTGGCAAAGCTCGATCTGCCGGTGACCCGGCGTGTTTTGCCGCGTGACGGGGCGATCGCCTATTTCAACTCTATCGGCGAAAAATACAAGGCCGAAATCATCGAGTCCATTCCTGCCGATCAGGAAGTGTCGCTCTACAGCGAGGGTGAGTTCACCGATCTGTGTCGCGGCCCGCACGTGCCTTCCACCGGCAAGCTCAAAGCGTTCAAACTGACGAAGGTGGCAGGCGCTTACTGGCGCGGCGACTCGAAGAACGAGATGCTGCAACGCATCTACGGCACGGCCTGGGCAAAGAAGGAAGACCTTGATGCCTATCTGCATCGTCTTGAAGAAGCGGAGAAGCGCGACCATCGCAAACTCGGCAAGCAGCTCGATCTGTTCCATATGCAGGATGAAGCCCCGGGCATGGTGTTCTGGCATCCCAAAGGGTGGGCGGTGTGGCAGGTGATCGAACAGTACATGCGCCGGGTGTACCTGGAAAACGGCTACCAGGAAGTGCGCTGTCCACAGATCATCGACCGTGTGCTGTGGGAAAAATCCGGCCACTGGGAACATTACAAGGCCAACATGTTCACCACCGAGTCGGAAAAACACGACTACGCGATCAAGCCGATGAACTGCCCCGGCCACGTGCAGGTGTTCAACGCCGATCTGCGTTCATATCGCGAACTGCCGCTGCGCTACGGCGAGTTCGGTTCCTGTCATCGCAACGAGCCGTCGGGCGGTCTGCATGGTTTACTGCGCGTGCGCGGTTTTGTGCAGGACGATGGCCATATCTTCTGCACCGAGGCTCAGATCGAATCCGAAGTCACCGCCTTCAACGCGCTGGTGCTGAAGGTTTATAAAGACTTTGGATTTAACGATGTGGTCGTGAAACTGGCGTTGCGCCCCGAAAGTCGCGTTGGCTCGGATGAGATCTGGGATAAGTCCGAGGAGGCGTTGCGTGCCGCGTTGCGTGCCGCCGGTATGGAGTGGGTCGAGTTGCCGGGCGAGGGGGCATTCTATGGTCCGAAGATTGAATTCCATATCAAGGATGCGATCGGTCGTTCCTGGCAGTGCGGCACGATCCAGGTGGACTTTTCCATGCCGGGTCGACTTGGCGCCGAGTTCGTCGATGAAGACAATACGCGCAAGGTACCGGTGATGTTGCACCGCGCGATATTGGGCTCGCTGGAGCGTTTCATCGGTATTCTGGTGGAAAACCATGCCGGGGCATTGCCGTTGTGGCTGGCACCGATACAGATCGTGGCGATGAACATCTCACAGGCGCAGGAAACCTATACCGCCAAAGTGGCGGAAACCTTGCGCGCCTTCGGGTTCCGCGTGCAAACAGATTTGCGCAACGAGAAGATTACCTATAAAATCCGCGAACATAGCTTGCAGAAGTTGCCTTACCAGCTGATTCTAGGCGATAAGGAAATGGCTGCGGGCCTCGTTGCCGTGCGAACCCGAACAGGTGAAGACCTTGGACAGATGTCGGTAGAAGCGCTGTTACAGCGTCTGCATACCGAGCTGCATGCGGGGAGCACGGTTTAACTTTTTAATGGAGAAATTGCAATAGCACAGGATAAGTCGCAGCGGCTAAACGAGCAGATAACGGCACCAGAGGTGCGGCTCGTTGGCGCGGAGGGAGAGCAGCTTGGCATCGTGACAGTGGCGGAAGCACTGCGCATGGCGGACGAAGCGGAACTGG
>Ga0210050_1002481_pt1 | contig 17643 bp, 14 predicted proteins | sample CryGey132114_all_FD_185463 | JGI IMG/M metagenome (GOLD analysis project Ga0210050, IMG submission 185463) | Groundwater microbial communities from aquifer - Crystal Geyser CG22_combo_CG10-13_8/21/14_all (SPAdes) (version 2) | ecosystem: Environmental > Aquatic > Deep subsurface > Groundwater ...
ATCAAAGTAAAACCTTTTTTATTCATTTCGTTTCACCCCCCTCCCATTTTTTCAAGAATAATTTCATAATTTCTTTATTTATAATTGTAAAACACTCTTTACTTTGTCCACTGTTTCTGAAGGTTTGTAGTGAGCTTTGATAAGATAATCTACAGCACCTAAACCAAGACCTTTGTCCACATCATCCTTTTGTCCCAAGTTTGTCAACAATACAACAGGAATACTTACCAAACTCTTGTCTTTCTTCAAATTTTCTAAAACCTCAAATCCATCCATCTTTGGCATCAGTATATCCAACAAAATAATATCTGGCTTTTTTTTCTTGGCCATTTCCAACCCTTCTAGACCATCAGTAGCTACTATTACTTTGAATTTTTCCATTTCAAATTTTGTTTTGTATATATTACCCAAAAAAGTATCGTCTTCAATGAGTAAAACCAAAGGTACTGGATTTGTCATATAAAAAAGTTAATCTAACTAATACAATTATAACAAAATAACTAGTAAATACACAGCTATCTTGTGGATAAATAAAATATTTCAAAAATTTCTCAAAGCTAATCCTATTGCCACCGACATTCTAGGGCCTAAATTATCCAAAATTTTGTTGATACCATCTTGATGCATCACTCTAGCCCAAGGATTACCAATAAATACTTTCATATCAAATTGACTAGTAATATAATCTTTCAATACAGGGAATAAACTAGAACCGCCAGTCAAAATAATTTTTTCAGGACGTTTACCAATGTTTACATTTTGTTTCAAGTACAAATCAAAACTATATTTTATTTCTTTGACAATTGGATCAAGAATCTGTATAAAGGAATCCACAGACAAATGAGGGTTATCAACTGACAAACTTAATTTTATTTTATTCGCGACATCTTCATCAAAACCCAAAGAAGAAGCCAAAATTTTGTCAAAATCATTACCTCCAATTTGCAAACTTCTATAAGTCATTGGGGTAGCATTATCTATTATAAAAAAATTAGTTCTTTCAGCCCCCACGTCCACCACCATGGAAACGGCACTATCATGCCCCACCAAAGATCTAGCCAGTGCAAAGGCTTCAGTTTCTAGTTCCATTAGTTTTAACCCCGCTCTTTGAAAAATAGCCGAATAGAATGATATAAGCATTTTTGGAGCAGCCGTTACCAGTAAGCTAATATTGCCGTTGTCATGTGTAGTCGCAATCTTTTGGGGGATAATCTGCATATCATCCACTGAATAAGGTATCATCTTGGCAATCTCCGAACGCACTATAGAAGAAATCATTTTTTCTTCTACTTTGGGCAGATTCATGACAGTGTGGAAAACTTGTGATACTGGCAGACTAGAGGAGGCATGAGTAGTCTGAACTCTAGCTTTTTTCAAAAGATATTTGAGCATCTGAGCATATTCATTGACACGAGCATCCTTCATTATCAAATCATTAAGACGTCGAGCTTCTATTTTTTTTCTATCTTCTTTTTCAACTCCAGAATATTTATTATCATTTTCTTTGTTAAGTTCATCAATATTTTTTTCCGTAGTCTGCTGTAAATGAATATCCAGTTTTTGTTCCAAAATTCCATAAGTCCAAAGCTGTGGTCTATTTTTGGTATTTTTGAGTTCCACGATCTTAAGACCATGGGCGCCAATATCCACTCCCAAATAACTTTTTTCTTTTGCCATAAAAGATAATCTAAATAATAAAGATATTATAGCACAAAGACATAATAATAGACAATAGAACAAAGTCGAAAGTTCATTCCGTCCACAGTCCAAGACGTGCAAAGCAACACGAACCCACCTTGGGCGGAAAAGTTCGTGATGTAAAAGTCATTATAAAAATTTCTAATTCACCTAATATCTAATTTCTAATAAAATTATAAATAAAGAAATCAAAATTACCCTTTTACCTAACTTAAATTATTAGTACTAGTAATTTAAAATTTTATTAGGTGAATTAGGAATTAGAAATTAGGTGAATTTTAATTGGTATACATCTTCAAACCATCTGCATCTAATTTAAGAAAAATATCACCTTGCAAATCTGTCCGCCAAATAGTACTAGAAGCAATTCTCTCTAAACGACTCAAAATACGACGCGAAGGATGCCCAAATTTATTATTCAAACCACAAGAAGCAATTGCATCGTGTGGGCTAGTTATCTTGATAAAATTTTTGCTAGAAGAACTATCACTACCGTGGTGTCCTAGTTTCAAAACATCGGCATCCAATTGGTCACCATAAGTGACTATCAAATATTTTTCTAATTCTTCCTCAGCATCTCCCATAAATAACAAATTTTTATCTAAATACGATAATTTGAAAACAATAGAAGTGTTATTAGCATTGGCTTCAACAGTTGAGTTGGGAACATTTTTATTATCTGGTATAGAATGATCTGGATACAAAATATGAATCGTTGTACTGGCAATATTCCAGACATCTTCTTTGTTGGCCTCTATATAATTGGCATTTTCATTTTGGATAGCCGACAAAAAAGCTTCCCACATTTGATCCCCTCTTTTTTCCAAACCACTATAAACAATATTTTTTATTTGGAAACGATTCATAACTTCTGTACAACCACCGTAGTGATCCAAATCTGGATGAGTGACTAATAAATAATCAATGTCATGATCATAATAAGGCATTACCCGACCTAAAGCTTCCAAAATACGACCGTCAATTGAACAATCAACCAACAATTGTTGCCCATCTGGAAATTCAATAAAACTAGCATCCCCTTGTCCGATGTCTAAATAAGTTACTTTAAGTCCATTAGAAATTGCTTTACCAGCTACTTCAGTTTTAGAGATATTCACTTGTTTATTTTTCTTAACAAAAAAGAGCATAGACAAAACTATAGCTAAAATTAGCAGAATAATTAATTGTACTTTTTTCATATTTTTTTCTTCTTTATATTTTTATAAACCCAAAAAATTATTAAAAAATAAGAAAAAAACATCGTCCACAAAGAAAACTTGAGGTCAATAACAGCAAAAGACAAATTGGCAAAAAATGTTACTACAACCACGATATATTTCATCATCACAAAAGCCAACCAAGATAAAACCTGAGCTAAAGGCAAAAAGACAAAACTCAAAACTACGACCAAAAAACCGCTAAACATAATCCAAGGCAAAATCCACAAAATAAGAATATTGACTATTGGAGAAACAATAGATAATCTGTTGAATTGATACAAAATCAAAGGCAAAGTAGCTACAATTGCTCCGAGTGTCGTGACCAAGGATTCTTTGACACCAAAAATTTCTGGCATCTTAGCAAAATATTTTTCAATAATAGGTACAATGTAAATAAGTCCTAAAGTAGAAATAAAAGAAAGCTGAAAACCAACATCCCAAACCAAAATATAGGGATTTTGTAAAGTCATGAGTGTAACTGTCAAAACCATAACATTCGCCACATTTGCTTTACGCCCAATTTGTTTAGTAAGCAAAACCAAGACTCCCATAATTCCCGCTCTAACCACCGAGGCACTAGCTCCAGCAAAAATTACAAAAACAAAAATACCAAAGACAATCAGCCAAAAAGCTTTTTTACGAGGAATATAAAATCTCGTACAAAAAGCAATCAAAATCGTGGAAACAATAGTAATATTGTAACCAGAAATAGCCACAATATGGGTAACCCCAGTACGACTAAACAAATCATTCAAAGTACCCAAACCACCCCTGTAACCATATAAAAGCCCCGCCATGAAGCTGGCATAGGGTTCGTGCCATAATGTATTGATTTTGCCTGCAATTATAATTTTTAAGGCAAATATTTGCTTAAGGAAAAAACTACCCCCATTTTCCCCTATTTTATCAATTTGACTAGGAATACAATCCACAAAAACACCATACCTAGCCAAATACTTATCATAACGAAAATCCTCCACAGGCTCTGGTTTTTGTAATAAACAAGTAATTCTCAATTTGTCGCCATACTTATAACGTGGGTAAAGTCCGGATTTAAAATAAAAATTACCTTTTATGGTAATTCTTTTTTGCTTTGTTTTTTCTTCACTCAAAAACTGGGCTGAAACAATATAACGTACACCATCAAGGCGTATATCTGGCTCACTACTTACAAAACCTTCTACAACTTCTGTTTCTCCAAAAAAAGATACTAAATTTTTATTATTATTTATAGGGACAGTCACTAAATAACGCAGAGAACCAAAAACAAAAAATAATAAACAAAAAAAGACAAAACGTAGCAAAATATTATGCCAAAAAATAATCACAAAACTAAACAAAACTACTAGACAAACAACTATAAACAAAAAACTAAATCGCCAGTCAAAAATAGAAAATAAAAATACCCCTAACAAAAAAGAAAAACAGTACACAAAAAATGTCCTGCTTTTTGATGTTAAAATTTTGTTCATATTCCCTTCCTATTTAAAAAATTAGGTACCAAAATCATCTAAATAAATTTCTTCACCACTATCTGTGGTAAATTTACGTTTGCCAGAATTATTATTTACAACTTGAACACTCTTGTCCACTGGCAAATTGAGAATATTTTCCATTGGTAAATCAGCTGGTGGCTCGGCTGCTTTTGTTTCAGCTTTTTGCACCAAAGGAGTCTTGACATGGGACATAGGAAAATGCCAGAGAGTGGCTAATTCTTCAATATTGAAGACTACTGCTTTGGCTCCCACATTCATTTTTCTTTTTACATAAGCTTTGAGCAAATCATTTTTTTTCTTAATCACAGCCTTCTTGCCACGGACGTCAGTGGAAGACTTTAGCACAATAGAATTTGAGGTAGGGCTATTGAACTGATTGATAGCGCCCATGAGAGCATTGACACCTCTTTCTTTCTTAAATACTTCTTTTCTAGCCACATAGACTGCTCGTAATTTTGTCTTGAGACCTATTTTGCTAATTTTTGCTTCCATTGCTTCCAAGATTTTCTGTTGACCTGGTGTCAAATATTTTATTTGATTTTTTTCTTCTTTACTTGCAGGTTTATCATCTCCAGAACCACGTTCAAAACCAGTGATTTGAGCACTGAGTTCACTAATACCTTTACCAATTTCTTTGGTCAAAAAATTGTCAGTTACAAAAGACAAGGGATTTTTTTTGGGAGTTGTTTTTTCACCAATTAAAGATTTTATCTTTTCAATAGCTTTTTCTTTCCAATTATTGTCAATCGGCTCTACCAAAATTTGAAACCACATTTGTTCACCAACACCAATACGAGTAAAACTTTCCAAAAAAGTACCCATTGGATCTTTGAGGACAGTGTCTTTGGAAATATTATGTTCAAAATCACGATAACTACGCAATGGATAAGCAGAATCTTCGGACAAAGTAAAATCTCCTACCCAAACATCATATTCATTATTAGGATATGTCTGTGGGACAGAAGTAACATAATCTTCTACTTCCGTAAGCTCTGCATCTGGATACTGGGCATAAACAGACGTCTCTACCAAATCTCTAAATTTTTCTTCCGTTCTGATGATAAATTGAATATAACCCTCAATACTTACTATTTCCAAACTAAACCCTCTTTGTTTGTATCCTTCACGAAATTTATCACGAAGATCCGGCTTACTAAAAGCTCCTGCCAAATGAGCAAACATTTGCTCCACTGCCAAAGGGGTTTGGACATTCTCTGGCGGAATATCAATAGCCAAAACCATATACTTCCATTTGGAAGTATTTTTGGTATCCTGCATATGATCAGCATAAAAATTGACTATTGCAAAAGCAAGAAGCCAAACAAAAACTATCCAACCAAAAATAGCAAACAATTGGGCGACAATTGTCCAAATAGGTTGAACAAAAAAATTTGTTAAAACATTGAAATAGTCACCAAATGAAGTAAAGTCCATATCTTAGACATTTAACAATTTGTGTATAAGAGGATAAAGCAGTATCAGACCTAAAAATAACCAAAACCAACCCAAAGTCCCAGCCACATATCCAGCAAAATAAACCAAGGCCAACAAAATTATTACCAAAGTAGTAATAAGATGTTGTAAAATTTTATCACTCATATAAAAAAATTAGAATACTATATTGAGTATTATAACACAAAACAAAAATTCCCGAAACTACGGGAATTTTTTGATTATAAAATGTTTTTATTTTTTAGCCATCTTTTGCCAAACTACTAACAGTGGACTAGCCAAGAAAATAGATGAGTAGGTACCCAAGAAAATACCAATAATCAGAGCTAAAGAAAAATAATGGATAGTGCTACCACCAAAGAAGAACAAAGCCACCAAAACTAACAAAGTAGTAAAGGAAGTATTGATAGAACGAGAAAATGTTTCGTTGACACCTTTGTTCACCACATCATCAAAATGTTCATAACCATATTTGATCAAATTCTCACGTACACGATCGAATACTACAATAGTATCATTGACAGAATAACCAAAGATAGTAAGCATAGCTACTACAAAAGGAATATCTACTTCTACACCATAAAAATGACCAAGTAAAGCAAACACACCAATTGTACCCATCACATCGTGAATAAGAGCAATCACAGCTGTCACACCATATTTCCAAGAGGAAACAGGCTTGGTAACTTTGCGAAAAGCGTAAGCCACATAAAGAACAATAGCCACAATCACAGCCATAGCCGCTTCCATAGATCTTTGTTGCAATTGTGAACTAATAGCAGGACCAATGGTTTCAATACGGTCTTCAATAAGTCTATTCTCACTAGAATCAGTATTTTGTCTGGTACTAGTAGTAGTCTCAGTAGTAGTACTGGCGACGGCAGTGACTTGAACATTTTTCAATTTTACGTCATTACTATCATCATTACTTACATTTACAACAGAATCTTTGACCACTTCAAATTTATCACGTAATTTTTTCAAGACTGCTTGATGTTCTTCTTCTGAAACAAACCTCATTTTCAAAATATAACCATTACTTTCAGTTGGTTGTACACGAACATTACCATAAGTATTATCAGTGAATTCTGCTTGCATTTCGTTTAGACTTGGACGACTAGAGGTAAAACTTATTTCCATCAGTGAACCACCTGTAAAATCAATACCTGGCTTCAAACCAAATACTAATACAAAGATGATACTCAACCCTACCCACAAACCAGAGATAGTAAAAAATATATTTCTTTTTCCAACAATATTAATCATATTTTTATTTTTGTTCTTTATTAGTAAAAGTACCGACAAAAAGCCAACCTCCATCGCGCTTCTTGAACCAAGGCACAACAAATCTAAGCATAACTCTGGTGATAGTAATAGCACTAAACATAGATAACAAAACACCAATTCCTAAAGTAACAGCAAAACCTTGCACAAAACTAGTACCAAACCAGATAAGCAAAACACAAGTAATAAGTGTAGAAATATTACTATCACGAATAGAAGACCAAGCACGTTTGAAACCTTCTTCCACACCAGCTTTTAGACTCTTACCCTCTCTCAATTCTTCTTTGAGACGTTCAAAAATAAGAACGTTGGCGTCAACTGCCATACCAATAGAAAGAATGAAACCAGCAATACCCGCCAAGGTAAGTGTCACACCAATAAGCTTGAAGATAGCCAAAGTCAAAGTAATATATAATGTCAAAGTAATAACTGACAATAAACCTGGTAAACGATAATAAATAAGCATAAATAGCATAACCAACAAGACACCAATAACCCCCGCAAACAAACTAGCACTAACAGATTTGGCACCTAAGGTAGCACCAACTGTTTCTTGAGAAATCAAATTAACAGGAACTGGCAAAGCACCAGCATTCAATCTTTGAGAAAGTAATTTAGCATCTTGCAAATTGAAACTACCACTAATCACAGCTCGGCCATCAGTAATGACTGTTTGTACTGTTGGGGCACTAATAATATCATTGTCCAAAAATATCGCCACTTGTTTACCAACATTACGTTTGGTAATATCAGCAAATAAATTTTTTCCATCATTATCAAAATTTAGAGCAACCTGCACAGCGCCAGTTTGTTGATCACTTACCACTTCGGAGTGTTTCAAATTTTTGCCAGACAAATCTGTGTTTTTCCAAGGATCTGGCGGAGGTAAAATGTCAGTAGCTTTTTCTGTTTTTACCAAAATTCTCCAAAGTTCGTATTCCTTGGTGTTTCTTTCATCTTTTTTGTAAATAACATGAAACCCAAAATCTGTCTCTACCGTCCCAATAATCTGACCTTTTTCAGCATCAAAAACAGCTTTTTCAAAAGCTGGTACCATCTGTCCTGTACCAAACCAACCCAAGTCGCCATTATTTTGAGCCACACTTGGATCTGTAGAATTGTCTTTGGCTAATTGTGCAAAGTTGTCAGCTGTAGCCTCATTATAGATTTCTTGTGCTTTGGCAAGAGCTTCTTCTTTGGAATATGTTTCACTATTACAATTTTGCGCACCTTTATAACAAATCAAAATATGACTAGCTTTTACTTCTTTTTCACCATCACGCTCAGCACCTCTCTTCAAAATATTATAACCCTCGGTACTACTTACCAAAGTTTTACTTATATCCCCTTCTTTGGCAGTTTGAGCCCAGTCATAAAGTTCCAGATATTGTGATTGATTGTTAATATAATTCAGATAACCACCATTATTTTTGCTATTAGTATCTTCTGAACTTTCCGTAGCTACGTCCTCAAATTTAGCACCATTTTTTATTTTTTTCAAAAGATCTGTTGCTTTAGTTTTGGCATCTTTATTGTACTCATCCATTTGTTTTTGTTCATCTATTGTAAGTTCACGAGCAGGTGTATCATTTATTTCTTTGAATTCCAAAATAGGTGTGGCCCCAATCATAGAAATAGCTTGTTGTACATCAGACACACCTGGCAACTCCACAATGATACGACGAGCTTCACCGACTTGAGTAGTTTGGACTTGCGCTTCGGAAACACCAATACCATTTATTCTTTTTTCAATGACATCACGAACACCTTCAACAGCAGCAGCTTCTTCACCTGCTGGAATATTACTAGTATCAGCTTCGTAAACTAGATGAGCACCACCTTGCAAATCTAGGCCAAGACGAAAATCACGTTCTGACACATGTGGCAAACCTAAATGTATTGTATTATTTGCCCAATCAATACCTCTGTTAAAGAATTGTGGCGCTACAAAAACCCCAGATACAAAAAGTAAGGCAATGATACCAAAAATCCCCCATCTTATTTTCCCACGAATATTTCCTTTTGTCATAATTTTACTTAGCTCCCGAAACTATATCGAGAAATTATTTGTAATTCTAAAAGCTCTTAGCAAAATAAACTACGCACATAGTATAGCATTTTTAGAAAACACCACAAACTTCTTTGCATAATAGAGAGCAATCAAGTGGCACTATTGTACTGGTTTTTGAAGAAAACGTCAAGGCTAGTTAATAACAAGAAAGATTTGACAAATTTGTTAGCTATACACAAGAAATACGTCTCTATAATAAGCTTTATTTCAATACTAGGTATATAATAAAAAAACAGCCAAGGCTGTCAAATAAAACAATATCAATTTAATTTTTAAATAATTCAATTAAACAATACAAGAAGTGAAGGCGTCGCCCGGATTGAATCCAGGTGGGCCATGTCCTGATGCTCTGGCGTTGACGACTAGTCGCCATCGTCCCGCGTGGATACTCCATCACGGATGTCGTTGCGCCGACACCACACGAGAAGCAAACAAACGGGAATCATCGCCAGGGTAGTATAAACGTATACCATTGAACCCTCCCTACCCGCGACTTACGGGATTGGCGAGATAATAGCATAAAATAACAAAAAAGTCAATGGTTGAGCCAAATTTTGAGTATTTTAGTATGACATGTCTTTTCTAAAAAATAAGCAAAAAAATATAAAATTACAAATAATCTATGAGTACACTCTTTTATTTTACAGGACAAACTGACGTTTGTCATTCCAATTGAAATTAACAAAAGTTATTTGTTAATTGTTAGTTACTAATTGTTCATTGTTTTTTTATTTTCCATGACACTTCTTATATTTCTTTCCTGAACCACAAGGACAAGCATCATTACGACCAACTTTGTGCCCTTCGTCATCACGAACTTTTCCTTCAACAATCCCAGCTTCGGCATTAGTTGTTTTTTCAGCACCTTTTAGTGTCATTTTGTCTGTGGCCATAATACTTGGTGCTAATTGCAAACCAATATTTATTTTGAAAAATGTATAGACAACTTCTTTTTGAATATTAGCAAGTAATTGATTGAAAAGATGAAAACTTTCTTGTTTGTACTCTACCAAAGGATCACGTTGACCATAACCCATCAGACCAATACCAGTACGAAGATAATCTATAGCTACCAAATATTCTACCCAAAGATTATCCACAGTACGAAGCAAGACACTCTTTTGTAATTCAGCAATTACTTTCGGTTTGTCTTCTGTAGTAGCAATCTGATCTTGAATATTTTTGGTCATTTCAGTATATTGATGACGAGCTTTAGCTAATAAAAATTCTACCAACTTATCACGACGTTCTACTTCACTAATATTTTGTTCACTATTATCTTTGCCCAAATCAAAAATTTCTTTTTTGTCTTCATCATTCAATGGAAAAATAGTTCTAATAGTTTCATAGACTTCTTGTGTATTCCATTGTGTATCATCTTCTGTATTAGTATGAAAAGATACAATAAACTCTATTTCATTTACAATCATTTCCATAATCATATCATGAAGTGACAAAGATTCTTCTTTGGATTTTATAATTTCTGATTTTTCTTCATTTTCTTCTCCAGTTTTTTTATCTTCTATTACCTCAGCTTCAGTAGCTATACCCTTCATTTCTTTTTCAGCCAGATTCAAAACATGACGACGTTTTTTGTAAATCACAGCACGTTGTTTGTTCAAGACATCATCATATTCAAGCAAATGTTTGCGAGTGTCAAAATGGTGAGACTCCACTTTTTTCTGAGCACCTTCGAGCATTTTGGTAATAAATTTTTGTTCAATTGGCATGTCTTCTGGCACGTTGAAACGAGTCATAACATTTTTGAGTCTGTCGCCAGCAAAAATACGCATTAAGTCATCTTCAGTAGAGACAAAAAATTGAGTTTCACCAGGATCACCCTGACGGGCAGAGCGTCCTCGAAGCTGATTGTCTATACGACGAGATTCATGACGCTCAGTACCAAGTACAAACAAACCACTGGCTTGTTTTACTTTTTCAAAAGTGTCGGTATTAAAAGGCACGCCACCAAGTTTAATATCCACACCACGACCAGCCATGTTGGTAGCTAGAGTCACAGCTCCAGGGCGACCAGCTTGAGCAATGATTTCACCTTCACGTTCATGATTCTTGGCATTCAAAATTTCATGTTGAATCCCATTGATTGTCAAATATTGACTTAGATATTCATTTTTCTCCACAGAAATCGTACCAATAAGTACTGGCTGACCTTTGGTTTGACATTCTTTTATTTTTTCTACAATTGCTTTATTTTTACCATTTTCAGTGCGATAAATTCTATCGGGAAAATCTACACGAGCATCTGGTTTGTTGGTTGGGATGACCAACACTTCAAGTGCATAAATTTTGTAAAATTCTTCTTCTTCAGTCTTAGCCGTACCAGTCATACCAGACAATTTGTCATACATACGGAAAAGATTTTGAAAGGTAATAGTAGCCAAAGTCCTACTTTCACGTTGGATATTGACATTTTCTTTGGCTTCAATCGCTTGATGAAGACCTTCAGAATAACGACGACCAGGCATCTTACGACCAGTGAATTCATCAATAATAATTATTTCTCCATTATCCACAATATAATCTTTGTCACGTTTGAAAAGTACTTCAGCTTTGAGAGCCTGCTCAATATGATGTACAAGAGCAATACCACCTTCCACATAAAGATTTTCCACCCCAAGCCACTTTTCAAATTTGCTAATACCCACATCTGTCAATGTAGAGGCACGTAATTTTTCATCAACATTATAATCTTCATTTTCTTTTAACTGTTTGGTCCAAGACGCAAATTGATAGTATTGCTGGGTGGCTTCTTCAGCCGGGGCAGAAATAATGAGTGGCGTACGAGCTTCATCAATAAGAATAGAATCTATTTCATCAATTATAGCATAGTGCATTTCATTGCCTGGACGCATGACCATTTCTTCAATTGTCTGCACCATGTTGTCACGAAGATAATCAAAACCATATTCGTTGTTGGTACCATAAGTAACATCACAGGCATAAGCTTCTTGACGAGAAGCTCCACGCAAAAATTCATTTTCAATTTTGAAACTTTCTTCAGCTATACTTTCAGCACTCAAATCTTCTGGTCTGACAACTGAAGAATCATAAACAAAAGAAACACGTTGGTTCTGGATAACACCCACACTAATTCCAAGAAAATCATAAATCTTCGCCATCCAGACAGCGTCACGCTTGGCCAAATAATCATTGACAGTAACCACGTGTACACCTTTGCCTTCAAGTGCATTCAAATATACTGCCAAAGTAGAAGTAAGAGTTTTACCTTCACCAGTACGCATTTCCGCAATTTTACCTTTGTGCAAAGCTGCGCCACCAATCATCTGTACATCATAATGTCGCATACCCAAAGTACGCTTGGCGGTCTCACGCACCACAGCAAAAGCTTCAACCAAAAGACTGTCCAAAGACTCACCTTTTTCAATTCTTTGTTTGAATTCTGGAGTTTTGTTTTTTAATTCTTCATTAGACAACTTTTCGTACTCTGATTCTAAAGCATTTACACCACTTACCAAAGCTTGAAATTTCTTGAGTTCCTTTTTGTTGCCATCAGGAAATATTTTTTCTAAAAAAGACATATTTTTGTTTATTTTTACAGTTTAAAAAGCTGGGGCATTATACCAGCTTTTGGAGGTTTTGTCTATACTCATAATCACAGAATAAATGATTTATCTATGACAAACGCTTATTTAGCGCATCACACAACCAATCCATATGAGAATTTATAAAATCATAATTAAGTATTATATCCGACAAAGCTTCAGAGTATTCTACTCTATCAGTACAAATTCCAGATTTATTTATCAAACTTTTCAATTTATTCAAAGCAACATGAATTATTTCCATACTCTCTGCAATACCTGAAGCGTGATAAACTATATTTTCTTTTTCAGAAATATTAGGTGTAATCATTGCTACACCAACAGATGTATCAATCTGAGGTTCATTTTCCAAAGCGCCTTCATCTACTGGAAAACTATCTGAAATATTTTTTAAACAAATATTTGAGTCAACCTGAGCATATCTAGAAAGTTTAATCAATTTTTCTATATTAACAATGTGTAATTTTTGATTGCTAATATCAAAAACATTCAAGTTACTTTTTTGTTGAATGGTCTTTATAATTTCGTCTTTATAAATAGAAGAAACTATTTCTCTAATTTTTTCCAAATTAACGTTTATGTTTTTCTTAAATTCTTCTCTACCACCTTCTATCACGCCTAAATTTCTATGAACTTCAATTGACATACAAAAAATATAATAAAAATTATTCTTGATAACCTTTGTTCTTTCTCAAAACTTCTTTGTCTTTGTCTCTCATTTTTCCTTTCATTTTTTCCAGTTCAACTTTGAGATGATCACGTACTTTGTCAACTGCTTTGTACAGATCTTCAGAATATTTTCTAATAAAAATATTTTTGGTGGGAATTTGCAGATTGACTTCAGCAAAATAAGGTTTGGCTTTATCAGAATTATCCATACCAACAATAATGTTAGCACTAGTAATATGATCAAAATATTTGGTAATGCTTTGGATTTTTTCTTCGGTATATTCACGAATTGCATCTGTCATATCTACTCCATTGGCGGAAATGTTTGTTGTCATATATTTGGTGTTAAATAAATAAAATACTTAAACTTGTGTACTTAATTTTGATAAAAAGTTTATATAATCTTCTCTAGGTATTTCGTGACTGTCAATATAAGCAAAAACCAAAGCTAAAATTTTACCCAAAATATTATTTTTTTCTTGTTTATCTAATTCAGTCACACTACTATTTATAAAATGTTCAACAACTAAATTTAAACCATTTTCAATATCAGACAATTTTTCAGATGTGACAACAGTAGTCTTACCAGAAGACATTGAATCTACTATTTCATTCAAATTTTGCATTACATTTCGTTTAATTTTATGTGCCAAAATCTTTCTGTCTAAACTTGACAAATCTTTATCCACAAATAAATTTTTGACTCCATCAAAACAATAAACCGCCTTTCCAAAAACAAATTGTATTTTTTGTTTTACTTCCTCATTAGTAAAATTATGTTCTTCAATTAAAGATAATATTCCACCTTTTTTTACCTCAAAATCAGTTTTGTCCAACACAGTAGGTGTAGTCTCACCTCCACCATTTATTACTCCAAATCTTGATTTATCTCCTTCATCTTTTGTACTCATAATTTATATTAATTACTACGCTTTTAAAAACTAATTTCTTGCACTTCCTCCTCTAAATTTATCTTAAATTTATTATACACTTTTTCCTTCACTTCTTCAATCAAATTTTTTACATCCTCGGCTGTGGCGTCTCCCAAATTTACTATGAAATTGGCATGTTTTTCACTAACTTGGGCATTGCCCACTTTCATTCCCTTACAACCAGCTTGATCCATAAGCCAACCAGCGGAAATAATACCTTTTTCCAAAAAATCAGTTGGAATAATATTTTGATTTTTAATTTCTGATTTAGGATTTAGGATTTTTACATTTTTGAATATACAACCAGATGAAGCGAAACCTTGTGGTTGAGTAGAATTTCTGTACTGAATATTTTCCAAAGTTGTTTTCATCAAATCTTTACTTTCTTCTGTACTTTTTTCCAACTGCAACCAGACACACAAAACCACATCATTATTATGTTTGAAAATACTTTCACGATAAGCAAATTCGCATTCTTCGTTTGATAATTCCAAAATTTCTCCTTGACGATAGACTTCTACTTTTGATAAATTACCACTCATGTCCCCTCCCATAGCACCAGCATTACCACGCACTGCACCGCCAATTGTGCCAGGTACACCAATCCCCCACTCAAATCCAGTCAGATTAAACTTCACACTTTCACGTGCCACTGCTACGGTAACACAACCAGCATCAGCTTGTAAAACATTATCTTCCAATAATTTTATTTCGTTGTTGGCAATTTTTATTACCACACCATCAAATTCTTTGTCAGAACAAAGTACATTACTTCCTCCACCAATAATTATAAATTCCACATTTTCTTCACGCAAAAAGTTCAAGACTTCAACAAGTTTGTCAGCATTATCAATTGTAATGAAATATTTAACCGGACCACCAAGCTTAAAAGTAGTATGTTTGGACATTGGCTCGTTTAGTTTTACTTTTCCAAATTTTCTTAAAGTTGTGTAGATTTGATCCATATTTTTATTCTGAACGAAGCGAGGAATCTTTCCTAAAAAAACAATAATAACTTGATTTTTTTACACTTTTAGACTATACTCGCTATAAATAAATGCCTAAGTTATACGTTTATTTTGAGAAGAATAACAAAAAACATTATGCAAGAATTATCAAACAAAAACATTATCTACATCACCCGTGACATTGAACGTGCCACTGGTTTTGATTTGTCTAATCCTTCTTACTACATTATCTCAAATACTGGCGACTTTGCCAAGCAGGTTGCAAAAAACAAAAGTAACATTTTGCTAATTGAAGCACAAAAACAACTAGATACTTGGGAACTATTGCAAACTGAGAAAGCAAAAAACTTCATAAACAAAATATCCACCTCTGCTAAAGCTACAGCGGACAAGAATAATCCACAAATTCTAGTTTTCAAACCAACCACCCAAATAGAAAAAATCTGTGCTGAAAATAATTGGCAACTTCTAAATCCAAGTGCTGAGCTCGCCAATAAAATTGAACAAAAAATTTCTGGGGTACAATGGCTTGGCGAAGAAAATAAATATTTACCAAACGCCAAAATAGATGTTTGTGATAATTTGAAATTTAATGGAGAAAAATTTATATTGCAATACAACCAATCTCATACTGGCAGTGGTACCATTTTTATTGAATCAGAAAAACAATTGGAAGAAATAAAAACAAAATTTCCAAAACGTGAATGTAAAACTACCAGATTTGTTGATGGTACATTATTTACCAACAATAATATTGTCACAAACAAAGAAATTATTTTGGGAAATATTAGTTATCAAATCACTGGACTTAAACCATTTACCAAAAACAAATTTGCCACGATTGGCAATGATTGGGGTCTAGCTCACAAACTTTTGACTGAAAAACAATTGAGCAAATATAGAGAAATTGTGGAAACAGTTGGCCAAAAAATGCAAAGCGAAAATTGGCGCGGACTTTTTGGAGTTGACATTATCTTGGAAAAAAATTCCGATAATCTTTACTTGATTGAAATCAATGCGCGTCAACCGGCTAGTACAACTTTTGAATCACAATTGCAAATGGCAAATAGAAAAAACGAAAATGGAATAACTACTTTTGAAGGACATCTATTAGCTTTACTTGGGTGTAACTTGTCAGATAAAAAATTGATTGAGATAACTGATGGTGCCCAAATTATTTTTCGCAAAAACTCTGATCTATCAGAAACACAACTACAAACAATGAAAAAAAATCTAGAAAAAGACAACTTTACAGTTATAAAATACGACAACACCAAAGAAAATTCAGACCTCCTCCGAATTCAATCACAAACATCTATCATGGAAAGTCACAATGAGTTCAACAAAAATGGTTTAAAAATAATTAACCAATTAACCAATCAACCAATCAACCAATCAACATTGTTAGAAAGTACAATCAATCATTATCTAAATCTAAACATCGCAGAAAAGAAGGTACAAACACCATACCTCAACAACCGCAGAAGTGCTATCCGTGGAGCACTTGCAGTACTCATTGGCAAAGGTAGTCCAAAAGATATTGAAGAAGAAATACAAATAATATCTCTCAAAGAAAGAATAGATTTGAATGATTTGCCAGCCGAAAAAATAAAAGAATTTCTAGTAGAAAATAATCTTGGTGTAGATTGTTCTGGTTTTGTTTATTATATTTTAGATGCTTTGGTACAAGATACAAAAAATAAAAAACTAAAACAAATCATACACTTTCCACTTGCCAGAAGTATTGTTAGAAAAATGATTGCCAAACTTCGTCCAGCTGAAAATTGTGGTGTCACCACTCTAGCTCACGAAAGTAATACCAAAAAAATAGAGTTGAAAGATGTCCAAGCCAACGACTTAATTATTTTTATTGGTAGTGGCCCAACACAAGATTACAATCATATTATGTTTGTAAAATCAGTTGAAAAAGAAAATAATAATTTAAAAAAAATAAATTATATTCACTCTTTCAAATGGCCAAGTGATGGTAAATACAATCATGGCGTCAGACGTGGAATTATTGAAGTAGTTGATTCTGGTAAAAATATTCTTGAACAAAAATGGAGAGAGCAAGGAAAAGCTAATGAAGACAACTGGACTTGGGTGCAAGCGAAAAGTGCAAAAGAAATATTTGCAGGGAGATTGAAGAATTTGTAAATAAATTTCAAAGAGATAGAACACAGATTTCAAAAGATTACCAGGATAAACCAAAAACAAATCTTGGTGGTCTATGTTCTATTTCTAAAATAATATTTTCTAAATAAAAAAT
>Ga0210050_1002487_pt1 | contig 17621 bp, 9 predicted proteins | sample CryGey132114_all_FD_185463 | JGI IMG/M metagenome (GOLD analysis project Ga0210050, IMG submission 185463) | Groundwater microbial communities from aquifer - Crystal Geyser CG22_combo_CG10-13_8/21/14_all (SPAdes) (version 2) | ecosystem: Environmental > Aquatic > Deep subsurface > Groundwater ...
TTAAACCTGGATAATGCAATAGGATTAAAATAAACAATTTTAGAAAAAGAACAATCAATATAGAAGCGAACTTGCCCCGACTTACTTGGTCTTAGCGTTTGTACCCAAAAGGTTAAGTGAACAATAGTACAAACGCTTAGAGCGAGTTAGTCGAATATGCATTAATGCTTTTCTAATGCATATTTGGGGTTAAAATGAACTTTAACCTAATTCTATCATAATTGATTAATATCCATTAAATCAATAAATAAAGCAAAAAAATTGAGTTCGTACTTACTACCAAATACAATATCCTTTTATCAAGTAAAACAATAAAAAGACAAAATGTCTTTTAATAATGTAATAATATTATTATCTTTTAATATTACTTGTGTAATATAATTTAAAAGTAATAAAATAATTTTAACGACCTTATTAGGGGAATATATGGATCAGCATATTAAACTTGAGATTAAACTTCCTAAAGTTACTGATATTGAATTAGTTGCTTTGGATGGTCTGGTATTAATGGGGCGTCATCTTGGAATAACCGATGACAAAATAGGTGAAGCAAGAATATTAGTAACTGAGGGTATCATTAATGCATTAGAGCATTCTGGAAGTGAAATACCCTATGTTAATGTTGATTTTACAATGACTAAAGAAAAATTAGTAATTCTTATTACTGATTTTGGTAAAGGGTTTGAACCAGATGAAATTAAAGAACCCAAGATCATAGATAAATTTGGTACTGAAAATAAAAGAGGTTGGGGATTAAAACTTATGAAATCTATGTCGGATGGATTTAAAATTGAATCTAGCAAAAATGGCACAAAGATTACATTAACAAAAATATTATCTTGAGGAGAATATAATGGTTAGAAATTTTGAATTAACATCTAATTTGTTGAAAGATGTTTTGGTAATAAAGACAGAAGGTTATATAAATAATGCTGGTGGCGAAAAAATATTACAAGAGTTTGAAAACCATTTTGAAAACGGAGTTACAAAGGTTTTAATTGATATTGAAAACTCAAGAGTAGTTAATTCAATCGGTATTTCCTTTTTAATAGAAATAATTGAAAAATTAAATAGTAAAGGTGGAAAGCTATTTTTTCAAAACCTTGACCCCTCCATTGAGAAGACTTTCACAATTATGGGTCTTTTCCAATTTGCAGAGAAAATATCTACTGTTGATGAAATAAAATAAAAGGACTTCAATTGGATGCTGAATTAATTACTGAGAAATTATCTTTTCAAGTTAAATCATTTCAAGAGAGTTTTGAAATTCTATCGAGTTCAAGTTCTATTATTGAAATGGCAAAGCATTTTAATAGAATATTACGTGGAAGTTTTTTCAGCACTGATATAAGTATTTTTTATAAAAAAAATGAAAATTCAGAATGGGAAAGATTAATCGTAAAAGCTATTGAATCTAAAAAATATTTTGATGAAATAAAAGATGAGCATTATTCCAAAATATATTCTATTGAAGATTCAACTGGATTATATACGAACATTCAACTAGTAGATTCAAGTTATCTTGGTGTTGTTTTAGGAAAACGAATTGATGGTTCATCTTACTCGGAAATAGATAAAATTACATTTCAAATATATTTGCAAATGTTTGATAGTGCATACCAGGCTTTTTTATCCCACAAAAATGAAAAAAATCTTATATTTTCACTAAATAGTAGAGTATCTCAATTATATAGTTTAATTGAAACTGGCATTGAAATATCAAAAATTAACTTGGGTGACAAATTGCTCAAATTAGGTTTATCAAGAGCAATTTCTTTAACAAATTCTTCTTTTGGACGAGTAAAAATATCTTATAAAGATGGAAATGTTGAAGAACTGTTCTATCCTTCCAAAATTGTTTCACAAGATTTTATTGAAGCTAATATTTTAAGTCATAAATTTATTGATTACGGAAATGAATATGAATTTTCACTATGTGAAAAGGAGAGCAGGGAAGGAGTTATTGATTTTGATGAAACAGATGATTTACTATTAAGTGCTATAGTAAGGCAAGTTCATGCAGCTATTGAAAATGAGAGGTTTCATAAAGAAGCACTTGAAAATGAAACAATGAGACGAGAATTAGCTGTTGCATCTGCAATTCAAAAAAGAATATTGCCTGAAAAATTGCCAAATATTTTAGGATATGATATTGCAGGTATTAATATTCCTTCAAAAGAAGTAAGTGGTGATTACTACAATGTATTTCAATTGGAAGATGGAAGATTTGCGCTTGTAGTTGCAGATGTTACAGGTAAAGGAATGCCAGCTTCTTTGCTTGTTAGTACTTTAGATGCTTCACTTAGGTCTTATCTCGATTTTCAAATTCCGTTATCTATTATGGCTCTTAAAATGAACAGCCTTATTTTCAAATCATCTACTGCTGATAAATTTATCACTTTTTTTATTGCAATATTAAATCCATCAAATGGAGAATTAGACATAATAAATGCTGGACATAATCCTTCACTGTTTCTTAGGAATAACGGGAGTATTGAAAAAATCAATGCTGGTGGTGTTGCCTTTGGTATGTTCGATATGGGATTGCCTTTTGAAAGTCAAAAGTTAACAATTGAAAAAGGAGAGAGATTATTTATTTTCACTGATGGAATTCCAGAAGCAATGGATAAAGATGAAAATGAATATACTGATGAAAGGATGGAAAAATATTTTAATGATGTGAAGCCGGTGAATTCTGCCCAATTTATTTCATCAATAGTTGCTGATGTAAAATTACACACAAAAGGGGAAACACAAAGTGACGATATAACAGCTATTTATTTGATACGAAAAGAATAAAAATTTTATCTTAAAATAAGACAAAATGTCTAATAATAATTATTTCACTAAGAAAATTTATAATTCATTTAAAAAACATTATATACATAGGATATGCAATGAAAAGAAAAATAAAATTATGTGTAATTTTATTAATAAGTGGGTTGCTTTTTCTAATTAATAGTAGCCATATAATTGCTCAAGAAGATTATTTATTTGAAAATATTACTGTTTCAGACGGACTTTCCAGCTCAAGATTTAATTATTTTGATGTAATTTTTCAAGATAAATTTGGGTTTATGTGGTTTGGAACGGTTGATGGACTTAACCGATATGATGGATATACATTTAAAGCTTTCAAGAATATTCCGAGTGATAGCACTAGTCTTCCTTCAAGCAATATTTTAAATATAAATGAAGATAATGATGGTAATTTGTGGGTAGGTACGCCGGGTTATATGAGCATCTTTAAAGAAAACACCAATTCATTTATAAATTATCCATTAGCTAGTGTTCCAAATGCAACACAAAGGGAAGTTCAAATTGGAAGATCGTATGTTGATTCCAAAAACAATTTTTGGGTTGGTACTTTAGGCAGTGGTTTACAGAAATGGAACAGAGAAAAAAAAATATTTGAAATTGTACCATTCCTATTTAAAGTTGAAGGCACAGACACTTTAACTGAAACTTATTCTGCAGCTGTTATAGGAATATCTGAATTAAAAAATGGCAATCTTCTAATTGCTGGGTTCAATAAAGGAATATTTTTCTATAATGAAGCAAGTAACAAATGCGAAGAATATACTTTAGCTGGAAATTCTCAACCAATTGGAATTGTTGATATATTTGAGGATAGAAGCGGAAATATATGGTTTTCTGGTAGAGACGCATTAATTCAATACAACCCTATAACTTTTACATATCAAAAGATTGATGAATGGAAAAAATTTAATAAACAAAGCGATGTTGTTTTCTTTTTTGGTATTAATGAATTTGAAGATGGATCTCTTTTTCTAAATTCCATTGGATTAGGACTTTGTAAATATTATCCCGAATCTAAGAAATTTGAAGTAGTAAAAATTGAGGGAGAACTAGGGGATAGAGGAATTGGACAGTTTCCTGCATCCAAATTTGTTGACAATTTTGGTGTTTATTGGATAGGCTTAAGTGATAATGGAATCTTAAAATTTGATCCTAAAAGAAGACCATTTAGATTCTATCCCTTAATGGAGGATAATGTAAGTCAATCCGATTTTTCTGTAATTACATCACTAAAAGCAAATCTAGAAAATTCTGATGAACTACTTATTGTTACTAATAAAAAGGGACTTTTTAAATTTGATTTAATAGATAGAGAAATTTCAAACTTAAATATCAAAATACCTTCTATTTATAGTGACAGTTCTAATATCAGAAACTTAATAATTGATGATGATCATGAATTGTGGTTTTCAGATTTAGCTTACAATATTTCAAGTTACAACCTAAAAACGAAAAATATAAATACTTATAAAGTTATAAATAAAGAATTAACTATTGGTGCTCAAGAAGTTATCAATGGTCTTGAATATTTGCCAAAAAATAATTTAATAATTAGTACAAATACTGGAGTAAAGATATTTAATACCAAAACAAAAGAATATAGCTCTATTCCCAGTATTGCAAATAGAAAATATAATTCTAAACTGATTGATAAAATACGAACTATGGCTGATAACGATTCCTCCTTTATTGGGTTAACTAAAGTGGGAGAAGCTTCAAATTTGGGCAAGAACTTTACTTTGAATGAAACCACAAATATTTTAATTGTTTGCTTGGGTGAAGGTCAATATCCAGATGGTATTTTTGATTACGGAGCACTAAACGATGAAAAAGGTAAAGTTTTATGGTCAATGAATAAATTCAATAAAACTTTTCATGGTGGTGGCGGGTTTAAAAATAGATTGCAAATAGATACTGTAAGGCTGAAACCCGGTAATTACAATTTAAGATTTCAAACTGATGTTGGTCATTCATATGCTGCTTTTAATGTTAATCCACCAACAGATTCTACATGGTATGGAATACAATTATTCAAACTAAATAATTCAAATGTAAATGAATTCAGCAAATTGTTAAAAGTTGAAAAAGAAACAAAACAATATCCTGATTTTTTATTTTCCGATGTTGTACTAGCAAGTAGAAAGTATCCAAATACAATTTGGATTGGAGTTGGTAATAAGGGTATTATCAAATACGATTTCACATCGGGGAAATTCAAACAATATGTTATTGAAGATATTAAAAATTCGCTAATTAATATTAATCAAATATTTGAGGATAGTAAGGGAATTTTATGGGTTGTTACTGTACCATCAGGGTTTTACAGATTTGATCCAGATAAAGAAAAATTTTATTCTAATGCAAAAATACCAGAAATTCCACTAACTGCAATTAATTCAATAATAGAAGATTTTCAAGGAAGTATTTGGATAAGCAGCAGTAACGGAATTACAAAATTGATTAAATCTAAGAACGACACAAGTTGGTCAATTACAAAATATGATAGTAAAGATGGCGTTCCTGGTGGATTTGGTAGAGGTTCAATTATTACGAGAGGTGGTGAAATACTTTTTGGTTCATTTAATGGAATTATTGCATTCTATCCAAGTTTGGAAAATACTATTCCTCCTTTGCCGGTAATAACTAATATCAATATTGCAGAGATATCAATTTTAGACAGAAAAAGTGAAATTAATCTTAAAAAATCAATTTTTGAACTTGATAATTTATCTTTATCATTTGCCCAAAATGATATTTCATTTGATTTTGCTTCGCTTCATTATTCCAGACCTTCCAAAAATAGAGTTAGTTATAAATTGGAAGGATTTAATAAAGATTGGACTTACACGGATAGAAATTTTGTCTCCTTCACAAATCTTGATCCAGGAGATTATACTTTTAAAGTACGTGCAATTAGCGGATACGGAATTAGTGGTTTGGCTGAAAGAGAATTGAAAATATTTATTGCGCCACCTTGGTACAGAACAACCATAGCATATATTTCATACGTTCTTTTTTTTATTGGAATTGTTTTTGGAATTGATAGAATACAACGTGGCAGGTTGCTTTCAAAAGAGAGAGAGAGGCAAAGAATACAAGAAGCAGAATTACGTGCTCTTGCAGCTGAAGCACAAAGTCGAGTAATGCAAGCTGAAAACGATAGAAAGAGTGAAGAACTTGAAGAAGCACGACAACTTCAATTATCAATGCTTCCAAGAGAACTTCCGCAATTACCACATCTTGATATTGCAGTCTATATGAAAACCGCAACTGAAGTTGGTGGTGATTATTACGATTTCCATATTGGAATGGATGGCACTTTAACTGTAGTTCTTGGAGATGCAACTGGGCATGGAATGAAAGCTGGAACTATGGTTACAACAACCAAAAGTTTATTTAATGTTCTTGCTCCAAATCCTAATATTGTTGAGACTTTTCATGAAATGACAAGATGTTTAAAAATAATGAATCTTGAAAAGTTATCAATGTGCATGACAATGATAAAGATAATGGGGAACAAAATACAAATGTCCGCAGCAGGAATGCCTCCAGTATTTATATATAAAAGCGAAAGTCAGTCGATTGAAGAGCATGTAATAAAAGGAATGCCATTGGGTACATTTAGCGATTTTCCATATTCATTGGTTGAAAGCTCGATTAAAACTGGCGACACTATTTTAATGATGAGCGATGGATTTCCTGAATTATTCAATGAAAATAAAGAAATGTTTGGCTACAAGCGAACACGAAATTTATTTGAGGAATTAGCGACAGAAACACCCGAAGTGATAATTACAAAACTTAAGGACGCTGGCTCTGAATGGGTAAATAATAGGGAGCCAGATGATGATGTTACGTTTGTTGTGATAAAGTTTAAATAGCTTCAAAATTAATTTTAAAAAGAAAGGAATAGCAATGAAAATTATGGTAGTTGATGATGAACAAGATATAAAATTATTGTTTGAACAAAGATTTAGAAAAGAAATAAAATCTGGACAAGTTGCTTTCTTATTTGCATTTTCGGGTGAAGAAGCATGCGACTATTTAAAATTAAACGGTTCTGAAGATGTGAACCAAATTCTTTCGGATATTAATATGCCTGGGATGAATGGGTTAGAACTCTTAAAGTGGATAAAAGACAATTATCCTGAACTAAAAGTTGCCATGATTACCGCTTATGGAGATCAAAATAATTATAAACAAGCGTTAGAATATGGTTGTGATGATTATATGACAAAACCTATTGATTTTATTCAGTTAAAAGAAAAGGTTTTACTTTAATTAGTAAAACAATAAACACGAAAATTTTAAAAGATGGATTTATAATGAAAGAAATTAAGTTGGATACTATTGCTCCGTTAAAGGAAAATGAATTACTAAAAAAACATCTTTCTCAAAAAGAAGCCGAAGTTAAGATAATAAATAGTGTTGGCGAAGCTATGGCTCAACAATTAGATATTGATACTGTAACAAGAATTGTTGGCGATAAAGTACGTGAAATATTAAATACCGAAGTGACAGAAATACTTTTATTAAATCATGAAACTGGAATTATAACAGCTCCATATTCATATTTTAATGGCTATCAAAAAGTTGAACCTTTTAGCTTAGGCAAAGGGTTAACATCAAAAGTTATTAGTTCCAGAAAACCTTTGCTAATAGGAACATTGGAAGATCAGATAGATAATGGTTGTATCTTTGATGAAAATTTAGGTGAAGCAGATGCTACGGAATCGTATTTAGGAATTCCCATTTTATTTGGCGAAAATGTGCTTGGGGTTGTAAGTGTTCAAAGTTACATCAAAAATGCATTTGATGAAAATAATGTAAGATTACTAACAACTCTATCTACAAATATGGGAGTGGCTTTGCAGAATGCTAAACTTTTTGAAGAAACAAACCGCTTACTAAAAGAAACAGAACAACGCACTGCTGAATTGGCCGTAATAAATAGTGTTCAAGAAGGTTTAGCTCGTGAACTTGATATTCAAGTTATTTACGACATGGTGGGTAGTAAAATACGCGATTTGTTTGATGCGCAGGTTGTTATTATTGCTAGTTTAGATCATAAAAATGGTGTTGAGCATTTTCAATACCACATTGAAAAAGGTGTAAGATCTATTCCAGATTCTCGACCATTTGATAAATTGAGACAACATCTAATTAAGCACAAACAAACAATACACCTCAAAGAAAGCACTGAAGAGATAAGAGCAAAATTTGGATTGAAAGTAGTCCCTGGTACAGAAATGCCTAAATCATTATTATTTGTTCCACTGGTTGTTGGGGATAAAATTTCTAGTTATGTTAGTCTACAAAATGTGGATAGAGAAAATGCTTTTAGTGATTCAGATGTGCGTTTGCTGGAAACGCTTGCTAATAGTATGAGTGTTGCGCTTGAAAATGCCAGACTCTTTGATGAAACAAATAAACTTTTAGATGAAACAAAGCAACAAACAATTGAATTAGGGATTATTAACAGTGTTGGTGAAGGTTTAGCAAAACAATTAGACTTTCAAGCAATAGTTGATTTAGTTGGAGAAAAAATTAGAGAAGTTTTCGACGCCCAGATTGTATCAATTTCTACTTATGACCCTGAAAAAGAAACGATTCATCATATGTACGCAGTAGAAAAGACCGAGCGGTTCTTCTTCGAAAATCCACAAAGCATTGATCCTAGAAGAAAAGAAATTATACAAACCAAACTACCTTTGATTTTCGGAACGAGTAGAGAATTAATTGAGCATACTGGTAAAGAAATTGTTGCTGGCGATATGCCTGAGTCTTTTATGGGTGTTCCAATTATTCATAATCAACAAGTTACTGGTGTAATTACAGTTCAAGATTTAGACCAGCAAAATCTTTATTCTGAGAAGGAAGTTCGCTTGCTCTTAACTCTAGCTTCAAATATGGGCGTTGCTCTTGAAAATGCAAGATTATTTAACGAAACAAATCGTTTGTTAGATGTAACACAACAACGAAATGTTGAACTTTCCATACTTAACGCAATTCAGGAAGGTTTAGTAATGGAAATGCATTTTGATGCCATTATTAAGCTTGTTGGGGATAAATTTAGAGATGCACTTGGATTTCAGGATCTTGGTATTAGGCTTTATGATAAAGAGAAAAATCTTCTTCATTTTCCTTATGAATATGAGCATGGTGAAAAATTGGATATTGATTCGATGGAACCGACTCCAACATCTAACTATGTTCTAAAAACTGGGACAATGCTGTTTCTAAGAAAAAACACAGATGAGGAAACTGAAAAACTTGGATTTATTGGTTCGGTGATACCAGGTACTGATAGAAGTAAATCGTTAGTAATGGTACCAATTATGTTAGGTAATGAAGCAAAAGGTTTAATTTTACTTGAAAATTATGAAAAAGAAGACGCTTTTTCTGAATCAGATATTAGACTTTTAACTACGGTTGCTAATAGTATGAGTGTTGCTCTTGAAAATGCACGCTTGTTTAACGAAACAAATCGTTTATTGGGTGAGACTCAACAAAGAAATACAGAGCTATCTATTATCAATACAATCCAAGATGGAATGGTAAAAGAAATGAGTTTTGACGGAGTAATTAATCTTGTAGGAAACAAACTTCAGGAGGTACTGAACTATAAGGATATTGGTATTAGAATATTTGATAAAGAAACAAATATGGTGCATTTCCCTTATGAATATGAGCATGGCGTAAAACTTAAAATTGACCCAATGCCACCGGGTACGATATCTGGTTATGTTTTAGAAAGTAAAAAAATGCTTTTAATAAGGAAAAATGACCAAGAGACATTTGAAAAACTAGGATTTAAAGGCACATCGGTAATTCCCGGTACAGATAGAAGCAAATCTCTATTGGCTGTTCCTTTAGTTACAGGTAATGAAGCACGTGGTTTATTTATTATTGAAAATTATGAAAAAGAAGATGCTTTTGATGAATCGGATGTTCGTCTTTTAACAACACTTGCCAATAGTATGAGTGTTGCTCTTGAAAATGCTAGGTTATTTAATGAAACTTTAAGGCTGCTTGATGAAAGTAAAAAAAGAGCTGCTGAGTTAGGTACTGTTAACAGCATTAGTCAAGCTATTGCTGGACATCTTGAAATTAATAAACTTATAAATTTAGTAGGCGATAAAGTACGTGATCTTTTTAATGCTAACATTGTTTACGTTGCTTTACTTGATAAAGAAAAAGAAATTATTAATTTTCCATATGGTTATGGGGATGAATATCCTCCACTTAAATTGGGTAGCGGATTAACTTCGCATATCATTCTTAAAAAAGAACCACTTCTTATGAATAAAGAAGTTGATGAAAAAACTCACGAATTGGGCGTTGAAAGAATTGGAACTCCATCGGCTTCATACTTGGGTGTGCCAATTCCAGTGGGTGGAGAAATTATTGGCGTACTAAGTGTTCAAAGTATTGAAAAAGAAAATTTATTTAATGAAGATGATTTAAGATTACTGGGTACAATTGCTGCTCACGTTGGAATTGCGATTAATAATGCTAACGCATATGAAGAGTTAAATAGAACATTAGAAGATTTAAAATCAACACAAGATCAACTAATAGCTCAAGAAAAATTAGCTTCACTAGGACAGTTGACAGCGGGTATTGCACACGAAATTAAAAACCCTCTGAACTTTGTAAATAATTTTTCAGAATTATCAATAGCATTAGTGGATGAACTAAAAGAAGAATTTGATAAAATTAGTGACAAATTTGATGTCGAAGTTCTTGCAGAGCTAACGGATATTTTAGATACATTAAAGCAGAATGCAAAAAAAATTAATGAACATGGAAAACGAGCAGACAGTATTGTTCATAGCATGTTACAGCATTCAAGAGGGAAAACAAATGACAAACAAATGACAGACATAAATTCAATGCTGGATGAAGATCTAAATCTTGTTTATCATGGTATGCGTGCTCAAGATAGTACATTCAATATAAAAATAGAAAGGGAATATGATAAAAGTATAGGGAAAATAAATGTAATTCCTCAAGATATGAGTCGCGTGTTTTTGAATATACTAACAAATGGATGCTATGAAGCTCATAGGAAAAAGATAGAATCAAAAAGTGAAGATGCGGCTATAATAAAAGTAAAAACATCTGAAAATGAAAAATATCTTGAAGTTAGGATTAGAGATAACGGTCATGGTATTCCAGAAAAAATTAAAGCCGATCTATTTACACCGTTCTTTACAACAAAACCTACAGGAAAAGGTACTGGTCTTGGACTTTCTATCAGTTATGACATAGTTGCAAGAGAGCATCATGGTGAACTTCTATTTGAAACAGTGGAAGGCGAATACACCGAATTTATAATAAGATTGCCTAAAAATCTAAAAAGCTAAATAATTATGAACTCAATAATACCCAGAATACTTGTGGTTGATGACGAACCGGATTTGGAATTGCTTATAAAACAAAAATTTAGGAAAGAAATTAAAGATGGTAAATATCATTTCACTTTTGCTGGAAATGGTGTTGAAGCTCTAATTAAGTTAGAACAAGATACTAACATTGAATTGGTCCTTACCGATATTAATATGCCGGAAATGGATGGTCTCACTTTACTCTCCAAAATTAAGGAATTGAATAATCCACTTTTACATTCCGTTATAGTATCTGCCTATGGTGACATACAAAATATTAGAACTGCCATGAATGGCGGCGCATTTGATTTTATTATTAAGCCAATTGATTTTAGCGATTTTGAAATTACAGTTAAAAAAGCACTTGATAAATTGGGGACTTTAAAAATAGCTATGAAGTCAAGGGACGAGCTAATTGCTGTTAGAAAGGAACTTGAAGAGGCGAGAGCACTTCAATTATCTTTACTTCCCAAAACTATTCCTCAAACCAGTGAAGCCCATTTTGCCGTTGATATGATTACGGCTAGTGAAGTTGGAGGTGATTATTACGATTTTTCTAAAAATAGGGATGGAACATTAAATGTAGCAATTGGTGATGCAACCGGACATGGAATGCGTGCTGGAATTATGGTTGCAATTATGAAAACACTTTTTATTACTGATTCTTCAAAATTGGATTTATTGGATTTCTTTAATATTTCCAACAAGACAATTAATACCCTTAATCTTGGGAGAATGATGATGGCATTTATGATGCTTAAAATTAAATCCGATAAGATTGAGATTGCCAATGCAGGAATGCCTCCGTTATTGATTTACAGAAAAGAAATCAAAGAGGTTGAAGAAGTAATGGCAAATGGAATGCCAATAGGTGCAATGAAAAATTTTCCTTATCAAGTAATAGAAACAGAAATATTGGCAGGAGATACACTATTGCTTTTGAGTGATGGATTCCCAGAATTGAAGAATGATAAGGATGAACAATACGGATATAATCGAGTGAAAGAAACATTTAAATCATTAGCAGAGAAGGAACCTGCGGAAATTATTGATAAATTAAAAAATGAATGCATCACTTGGTCAAATGGTAAAGAGCATGATGATGATGTTACTTTTGTTGTAATTAAAATTAAATAAATCATAAGAATGCATATGAAAAAGATATTAGTCGTTTGTTTAATTTTTAGTTTCGTATCATTTGGTCAAATTTCCCAATACCAAACTCAAAAATTTGGTCAACCCTTTATAAAATATTTTAGTCCAAAGGAATATAAAGGTGAAAGAGAAAATTGGAGTATCATTCATGATAAAAAAGGAATAGTTTATGTCGGGAATCAAAATGGTATTTTGGAATTTGATGGGAAATATTGGAGAAAAATTAGCGTTCCTAATAATGATTTTGTAAGATCTCTTGACATTGATGATAGCGGTAGGATTTATGCTACTGCTGGTACTGATTTTGGATACTTGGAACAAGATTACTTTGGTCAACTTAAATTCAAATCTTTGTTGCCTTTTATTGATGAAAAAGATAAAAACACAGGTCAATTTTGGGATGTTTGTACTTCAAAGAATGGAATATATTTTAAGACAAGTGATAAAATATTTAAATGGAACGGAACAAATATAACTGTTTGGGATTCTGTGTTTGCATTTAGGCTCTATAATATTAATGATAAAATATACACCCGTAACCATGGAACTGGTTTGATGATGATAGATGGTGATTCACTTAAAGTTATGCCAAATGGAGAGTTTTTCAGTTCAATTGGTGTTTACAACATGCTGCCATACAATGGAAAATATGCAGATGGAAATCAAAAAATATTAGTTACAACTAATAATAAAGGGCTATTCTTACACGATGGGACCAAATTTATTCCATTCAAAACAGAAGCGGATTCATTTTTAAAAATCAATCAAATTTATAATGCATGTTTGATGACAGATGGAAATTTTGCTTTTTCTACTCAACGTGGGGGAGTTGCATTATTAAACTCTGACGGAAAATTACAAAGAATTATTAGTAAAAATTTTAGTTTACCAACAGATGTTGTGTATGATGTTTATTCGAGCAAGAATGGTGGGCTTTGGCTCGCAACTCTTAATGGAATAGCTTATTGTGAAGAACCATCAGCTTTTTCAATTTATAAAGGCAGGGGTTTATTAGAAGAAACGGCTTACAATGTTTTACGATTTAACGATAAACTTTATGTTACAAACGAACTTGGAATTTTTTATTTCTCTGAAAATGAATCATCTTTTAAATTAGTTACTAAAAGTGATAAGCCAGCGTATAAATTATTAAATGCTGACGGAATGCTTTTAGCATACACAAATGATGGTTTAGCTATAATTGATAAAACTAAAATCAGCAAAGTATTAGATATTTATGGTCAGTTTGCACTAATAAATTCAAAAATGTTTCCTGGAAGAATTTATGTTGGAAGTGATACTGGTTTTTCTGTGTTAATGAAAAATGGAAACATAGACGCAAGTATAAAATACGACAAAAATTTTGGTGATGCTGTAACCACAATTGTTGAAGATGAAGACGGAAGTTTATGGTTGAAAGGTTTATTTGAAGGTGTTTATCATGTTACCGGAAAAATAGATGAACTTGGAATTGGTTCAGAAAGTAATGTGGAGTTCAAATTCTATGACGAAAAAGTCAAAGGCGGGCTTCCGTCTAAGATTTATGATATTTATGAGATTCAAAAAAAAGTACTTTTCCAGACCAAAAATGGAATTATCAAATATGATAAAGATTTACAAAAGTTTTTGCCAGATTCAACTTTAGGTAGTTTTTTCTCTGATTCAACCAACACAATTGAGCTACTTAGAAAAAATCAGAATGGAGATTTATGGATTTTAGTTGATTCAAATGGCGAGAAAAACCTTGGTAAAGCAATTTTACAACAAAACGGTACTTATAACTGGAATCCAAATCCCGAATTTAATAGATTAGACTTAAATTTTATGGTTGACCTGTATTCTGAATATGATGATGATTCACAAAAAGAAATTTTATGGATATGCTCAGATGGGGCACTTATTAAATATGACCCAGTCCCAAATAAAAAAACAACTGAAGAATATTCAACACTGATAAGAAAAATTGTTGTAAATAATGATTCATTAATATATGCTGGAAAAGATTTAACTAAACTAGATTCTGGCAAAGTAATTCTTCCATTTACGAAAAATGAAATTCAATTTGAATATTCTGCCGTTACTTTTGATAAATCAGAGGCTACTCTTTATCAATATTTTCTCGAAGGATATGATGAAACTTGGTCTCAGTGGAATTTGGAAACAAAAAAGGAATACACAAATTTATCGCAAGGAGTTTATCGTTTTCATATTAGATCAAAAAATATATACGGTGTTTTAAGTGAAGGTAATGTATTTGTTTTTGAAATATTGCCACCCTGGTATTATACTTATTGGGCATTTGTTTTTTATGCTATTTTATTAATCCTTTTAATTTTTATCACCGATAAAATTATGCGCCATAGGGTAATCCAAAAAGAAAGAAAAAAGAATCAACTCCTTGAAGCTGAATTTAGAGCAGAAACTGCCGAACTTCAGGCAAAAGCCGCTGAAGCACAATCAAGAATTATTCAAGTTGAAAATGACCGCAAAACAAAAGAACTTGAAGATGCTCGTCATCTTCAACTTTCGATGTTACCCAATGAGCTACCAACTAATCCTAATCTTGATATTGCTGTTTATATGAAAACCGCAACAGAAGTAGGGGGCGACTATTATGACTTTTCTACAATGGATGACGGGTCACTAAATATTGCTTTAGGTGATGCAACTGGACATGGAATGAAAGCAGGAATTCTTGTTTCAATGATAAAGTCACTATTTGTCTCTAATTCGATTAATAAGTCAATTGAAGATTTTTTTATTTCGTCTAATATTGCTCTAAAAAAAGCTAATTTGAAAAGAATGGTAATGAGTTTTGTAATGATAAATATTAATGGAAATAAAGCTAAAGTAATAAATGCTGGAATGCCTCCAATTTATCACTTCAAAAAAGAGGATTCAAAAATCTATGAATTGAACAAACACAGTCTCCCACTTGGCTCTTTGTTAAATGATACATATTCTGCAACTAACTTAGAAGTAAAAACAGGCGATATTATTTTAATGTTGAGCGATGGCTACCCAGAATTACAAAATACAAATGGTGAATTATTGGGATATGAAATGTGTTGCCAAAATTTAAAAGAAACCTCTAACAAAACTCCAAATGAAATAATTGATTTTATGATTGAGAAAGGGAATTTGTTCATAAATGGTAATGAACCCGAAGATGATATAACATTTGTAGTAATAAAGGTAAAATAAATTAGAAGAAACAGAATTTGTTAAATAAAACAAAAGAAATTTAAGATATAGCCAAAAAAGTTTTTATCAATTCAATGAAACTTTCCCTTGGTAATTTCTATACTATTTCTACTTCTTAATAATAACATTGATTGTAAATCCATTCCTTTATTAAAATTGGTATGCAATTCAATTTTCTCATTACTCTTATTTTTTATTTAAATTTGTGATAACTTTGTACATTGTAAATTAAACAGCAAGGTAAATTGAAAAATAGTTATTATTTTATTTCAGATATTCATTTTGGCCTTTTAAGCAAAGAAAAAGAAGTTGAGCGTGAAATGGTTTTTGTGGAATTTCTTTACTCAATTAGAGATACTGCAAAAGAATTATATATACTCGGCGATTTATTTGATTATTGGTTTGAATATAAAAAAGTAATTCAAAAGGGCTATTTTAGAACTTTTACAGCATTAAATGATTTAGTTCTCAACGGTACAAAAGTCCATTATATTATTGGAAATCACGATTTCATGCATCGTGATTTCTTTGAAAAAGAAATTGGAGTAACACTTTATCAATCAGAAATTATACTGCAAATTGACAACAAAAAATTCTATCTAGCTCATGGAGATGGATTAGTAAAAAATGATTTTGGATATTTAATACTTAAAAAAATTTTTAGAAGTAAAATTGCCCAAAATATGTATTCAATAATTCATCCTAATCTTGGAATAAAAATAGCTGAGGGCACAAGCAAAACTAGTCGTGATTATACTGGTAACAAAGAGTATGGCGAGGAAGATGGATTATATGAATTTGCAAAAACTAAATTTGAATTAGGTTATAGCTACGTAATTTTAGGTCACACTCATAAAAAAAGGCTTGAAGAAATTAACGGAAAATTTTATGCTAATTTGGGAACTTGGTTAAGTAAACCAATGTATGGTATTTATGAAAACGCTAAATTTGATATAAAGGATTGGAAATAGAATGGCAAAAGAATCTGTACGAATTAAAAAGAAAACAAACTCAAAATTAAAGTCATTTATTTGGTCATTTTTACTTTTCATTTTTCTCTTCGCAATTATTGGGGGGTTTTTCTTTTACAAGCATGTTACTGACGGACTTCCATCACTTGAGCAATTAGAAAATCCAAAACAAAGTTTAGCTTCTGTAGTTTACAGTTCTGATGGGGTTGAATTAGGCAGATTTTTTAGGGAAAGCCGCACTGAAACAAGAATTGATTCAATTCCAAAACATTTAATTCAAGCACTTATTGCCACAGAAGATAAAAAATTTAGAGAGCATTGGGGGGTTGATTTAGATAGAATTATCAAAGGAATTGTGAAAACAATAATTCTTGGTAAACGACAGGGTGGAAGCACAATTACACAGCAATTGGCAAAAATAATTTATGGTTTTAAAAGTAAAAATGAAAATTTCTTCGAAACAATTACTAGAAAAGTTAGAGAAGTTATTACTGCAGTTCAAATTGAAAGCACTTATACCAAAAATGAAATATTAGAAATGTATCTAAATAGTGCATATTTTGGAAGGGGTGCTTATGGTATTTCAATGGCATCACGTATTTTCTTTAATAAAAAAGTTCAAGAACTTACAATTCCAGAATCGGCAGTGCTAATTGCCATATTAAAATCATCTGTTATTTACGACCCTGAAAGAAGATACAATAACTCACTTGAACGTAGAAATGTTGTTATGCACGAAATGTGGGAAGATGGAGATATTACAGAAGAGCAATATCGAAAATATTCCGAAATGCCAATTGAAGTATTTATTGAAGAATCCAGGGCTAAATTTCGAAGCAGCTTTGCACCACATTTTGTTGAATATATACGCCAACAAATGGAGGAAATGTCTGAAAAATATGGATATGATTTATACGAAGATGGACTTACTATATATACTTCACTTGATACAAGGATGCAAAAAATTGCTAACCAAGTAGTTAAAGTTCAAGTAGATGAAATTCAAAAACAATTTGATAAACTTTGGGATTGGCGAAAGAATAGAGAAACTTTGGATGAATTATTAGAAAAGGCAATTAAG
>Ga0210050_1002488_pt1 | contig 17610 bp, 12 predicted proteins | sample CryGey132114_all_FD_185463 | JGI IMG/M metagenome (GOLD analysis project Ga0210050, IMG submission 185463) | Groundwater microbial communities from aquifer - Crystal Geyser CG22_combo_CG10-13_8/21/14_all (SPAdes) (version 2) | ecosystem: Environmental > Aquatic > Deep subsurface > Groundwater ...
ACTTCTCAAGAAAGCATTTGACATAGTATTTGAATTTGTGGATGATAAAACTATGTGCGGTCTAAATCGTTAAAAAATCCCACAAAAACTACAAACTACAAATCCTTCGTGAGATTCAAAAAACTGAGCGTGAAAAAGTTAATTTGTGAGGGGAAGTTGGGCTAAAAAAATATTTTTAAGCAATTAAATTTTTGACCTAAATAATTTAAATTTTTGTAAAATTTTTATTATAACACATTCCATACTAATTTATTTTCTTTTCCTAACAAATGAATATTAAATTCGCCAAACAAATTTCTTCCGATAAGACAATCTATATTTAATTTCGGATGCAATTCTATGCCGGTTATTTCTACTTTTTTCTCCACCCTGCCCACACCTACAATTCCTTCAAATACAGGAGCGAACACCGACCCATCGGGAATAAATATCTCCTGCTCCCGCAATCTTTTTAGTTTTAATTCTTCACATATATCTCTCGGAGCAGTACAAAAATCAGCACCGGAATCAAAAACACCTATCAGTTCAATAACAGCATTATGGTCATTTTACTGACTTTTTGCAGTAAAATGACTATACTCGTAAATTTGATAACGGTGCAAAAAGTTAGCAAATTTACTATAATATCTTTATTCATTATTCTGATTGGAAGTATTGTTTTCCTTCTCTGTATTTGAACTCCATTTCTGTATTTTTATAATTATATTGTGTTTAATATAGCAACCGCATCCTTGGAAGGTCCAAGCCGGGGTATAAACATCTTCGTAATTTCTACTTTTTTCTTCACATTTTTTATAACATATATATAACTATCACCAACTGAAATAACCTCACCATTATACCTTGCAATTATTTTGTTAGGGTATTTTTTTCCAGTTCCTTTTCTATTGCATTGAATGTTTGTATATTATCTTTTGTATCGTCTTCCATTTTTATATTTTTTAGTTTTTGTTCTTTTTAAGCAATTAAATTTTTCATAGATATAATTTAAATTTTCTGTAAATTTTTCCATTTTTATTCCTTTATCTCAACAATTCTCAAACTCATATCAATCTGCTTTGCAGAATGTGTCAGGGCGCCGATTGACAGCACATCAACCCCTGTCTTTGCATAGTCTCTGATATTATTCAAATTTATCCTTCCTGACGCTTCAAACAATAATTTATTGTTTTTCGCCCTTATTTCTTTGATTGCCCCATCAATTTCACTATAACTCATATTATCAAACATAATAATTTCAGCATAATTTGCGGCTTCCAGTGCATCCTCTTTATTTCTTACTTCAATTTCTATCTTGTTGGTAAAACTTGCCGACTTTTTTGCCGCTTTTAAGGCGTTCTCAATATTATTGCGAAATAAGGTCAGATGATTGTTCTTTATTAAAATATTATCCTCCAAATCCATGCGATGTGTATCTCCTCCTCCAATCTCAACCGCTCTTTTTTCGAAATATCTGAATAACGGCGTTGTTTTTCTTGTTGCCGCTATCCTAATGTTTGGATTTATTTTCTTTGCAATTCTGCAAAATTTATTTGTCATTGTTGCAATTCCACACATCCTTGAAAAAATATCTAACGCAGTTCTTTCAACATTTAAAATTTTATGTGAATTTCCTTCTAACACGAACAATGTATCTCCATCTTTAAAATTTTCTCCGTCTTTTACCGCCTGCAATACATCTATTTTAAAGGTCTCAAACAAAATTTTTAATTCATAAAAGCCTGCTGTAGTTCCATCCTTTTTTGCAATAATTTTTGCTGTTACTTTCTTCTGCGGGGTAAATTTTGTTGTTACATCTGTTCCTTCTTCAATGAGCATTTCTATAAATTTTTTCTCTAAAATTTCGGGCAGCATTCTATCAGTTATTTTAAATTTTTATCAAACTTTTATAAAATTAATAATTACACACAAAGAACATAAAAATCAAAAAATTTATAGAGAAAATGCATAAAAAAGATCAGTTGCATTTTAACGATTTTAAGAATTCTTCCAATTTGGATTCAAAGTCCTTCCATAAATTTGGCAATTTTTCGGCAAGAGATATCAATTTTTTTTATCTAACATTACTCCATATCCATGAATGAAAAAATGACGAAATGCTCTATATTCATCCAATCTCTTCAGAAACTCAAATGAAATTATTTGATGATCGGCTGATAATCTTAATAAATCCATATACCAAGATTCTAAAAAACGAATTGATATTTTCATATATTTTAGCGTTCTTTTGAGCATGTTTTTTATTTCATTGTATGTGTTTTGAATAAATGTTGCGATAGCTGCTATTTCCACAAAGTTATTTCTTTGTAGGATAATGTTTCCTTTAATGCGTCAAGAGTATAACATACCATTTTTCAGCTTCTATCTCCTGAAGCAATTCATTTACACTATCTTCATCCATTTCTTTTCAATTATTTGAGTGAACAATGACTTTTTAGATAAATCAACAATATCTGCGGGCTTGGACAACATTCTCATCAATTCTCCATAAAATTTAAAAAATATCTCTGGTTTTATTCTGTCAACTGCGAGATCAATATCATTATATTCTTCTTTATTTAACGATGAGCCAAAAAGATAAATACTATTTACTTTATATTTTTTTGCAAATCTAATAATGATATTTTTGTCTTTTTTACTTATCATTTTTATTATTCGTCAAAAATAAATTAATAAATTAAATCTTAAAACAATTAAGATTTTGTTTTAACTTAACATTTTAACCTAAACCATTTAACATTTTAACCTAAACCATTTTAACCTAAACCATTTTAACCTAAACCATTTAACATTTTAACCTAAACCATTTTAACCTAAACCATTTTAACCTAAACCATTTAACATTTTAACCTAAACCATTTAACATTTTAACTTAAATCACTTACTGAAATGAATATTTCTGACTATTTTAAATTTATTGCAGAAAAGGTAGAGGAAGAATACAAAATTTCAGGTGAAGCAAAAGCAAAGAACCTTGACCCCGAAAATTTTGTTGAAGCGGTAAAAAGTAAAAATTTAGCGGAAAGGGTTGAAGCATTGGTGGGACCTAAAGGAGTTGCATCAGCAATTCAGTACGGAAAAAGCACACGGGAAATTATTGACGAAATTTTGGAAGGAGAGTATGAAGGCAAAGGCAAGAGCAAAGAACAACTGGCTGAACAGGCGATCAGGACCGGCCTGGCAATTGAAACACAAGGGGTTGTTGCCGCTCCGATAGAAGGAATAAATAAAATATCTGTTGAGAAAAATCCTGATAGTACATCCTATCTTTCTATTTATTTTGCTGGTCCGATAAGATCAGCTGGTGGGACCGCTCAGGGTCTAACTGTCTTAATAACAAATTACATTCAAAACAAACTCGGGCTTGAAGGATACCGGCCATTGGAAGAAGAGGTGGAAAGGTATGTGCACGAAGTTATACTTTATGACCGCAGATGTAAGCCGTTGCAGTATTGCCCGACGGAAGAGGAGATAAGAACAATAGTGAAAAATATTCCAGTGTGTGTAGACGGAGACCCGACAGAAGATGTTGAGGTTATGGCACACAGGGACATAAAGAGAATTCCGACAAACAATATCAGGGGAGGAGCATGCCTGGTTATAGGGGAAGGACTCGCTTTGAAAGCAAAGAAACTGGCAAAAAAGGCAGAGGGCTTTAATATTGACTGGGATTTTTTACTGTCTGTTGGAAAAAAAAAGAAAGATGTAAGTGGCGAAGACGATAAGGATTATGATGCCTTCATGTCAGAAATTGTCGGCGGAAGACCTATATTTTCATTTTCAAATACTTCTGGCGGATTTCGTTTAAGATACGGAAGGAGCAGGGCAAGCGGAATTGCGGGAAAATCAATACATCCAGCAGCGATGATTCTTCTTGACGATTTTGTTGCAACAGGAACACAGATAAAGATGGACAAACCAGGAAAAGGTGCTGTGATTACCTCCTGCGATTCTATTGAACCCCCGATAGTTAAGATGAAAAACGGAGATGTTGTCAAAGTTAAAAACATTGAAATTGCGAGAGCAATAAAGAAAGAAACAGATGAAATTTTGTTTTTGGGAGATATTCTCATAACATTCGGTGATTTTTTACAGACAAACACAGCTTTGCTGCCATCCGGCTATGTTGAAGAATGGTATCAGAAGGATTTAAAGAAGGCAGGAATTGAAAAATGCCTTGCTGAAATATCTGCAATGAGTGCAGCAGAGGCAGTTGAAATTTCTCTGAAACACAACATTCCTTTACATCCTGCTTACTTATTATTCTGGGATGACTTGGATTTTGAAAGTCATCGTTTGCTGATAAATTTTCTGGGAAACGGAAATTTAAAGGAAGAAAAATTTTGTGTTCCTTATGATAAAGAAAAAAATGCGAAGGAAAAAAGGACTTTGGAAATTCTCGGAAATGAACATGCCGTGAAAAACGGATTTATTGTTATAAAGGATTATGTTTCTTTGCTTTTTCCGCTTGGGATGCTTGAATACTTGGATAAGAAATTTAAATTTAAGACAAATCCTGTTAATGAGGAACAAAATTATGATGCAGGTCTTCCCTGTGTAAATAAAATTTCAAAGGTAAAGATAATGAAAAAAGCAGGCACCTATATTGGAACAAGGATGGGCAGACCCGAGAAAGCAAAGGAAAGAAAAATGAAGCCGGCTGTTCATTGTTTATTTCCGATAGGTAAAAACGGAGGGAGGTTACAACTGATAAACGAAGCGATAAAGAGCAATTATATAAACATTGAAATTTTTGACGGAGTGCAGGTAAGAAAAGGGGATATTAATGTTAAAGAGATATGGGATAAGGCATTGAAAAACCTTAACCTACCTGCGCCGAATGTAAGATGTGTTGAGGGCTTAATCTCCGCTGAAAAAATTCCTGAAAAAATAGAAAAAGGTATTTTAAGAGCAAAGAACGATGTATTTATATTTAAGGACGGAACAATAAGATATGATATGACAGATGTTCCGATGACCCATTTTAAACCGAAAGAAATTTTTACCTCTGTTGAAAGATTGAAGGCGCTTGGATATGACAGGGACTATAAAAATAATCCCCTTATCAGCGATGAGCAGATTTTAGAGTTAAAATGTCAGGATATCATAGTTCCGAAGGAAAGCACAGACTATCTTATCAGGGTAACAAAATTTGTTGATGATGAATTATCCCTTTACTATAAAATGCAGCCCTATTACAACATACAAAAAACAGAGGACCTGATTGGCACAATCGTCGTTGGACTTGCCCCGCACACATCCGCAGGTATAATCGGAAGAATTATCGGATTTTGTGATGCAATGTGCTGTTTTGCTCATCCTCTTTGGCATACTGCAAAGAGAAGAAACACGGACGGTGACGAGGATGCGATAATGTTGCTGATGGATACTCTGTTAAATTTCTCCAAAAAATTTTTACCTGCATCAAGAGGCGGAAGAATGGATGCCCCTCTTGTAGTTACAATGACACTGGATGCGAACGAGGTTGATGACGAATCACACAAGGTTGAAGTTGTTGAATCATATCCCGATGATTTTTACGAATACACACTTAAATCAGTAAATCCGTCCGATGTGAAGGTGAAAAACATTGGAGACCTGTTAAGCACAAATCCATATGAAAATTTAAACTGGACACATGATAACGGAAATTTAAGCGACGGCGTTAAGCGGACAAAATATGTATTGCTAAAAGACATGAGCAATAAGGTAGATGCACAATTGGGTCTGGCGGAAAAAATAAGGGCGGTTGATGAAAAAGTTGTTGCGGAAATTCTGGTAAATTCTCACTTTTTGAGGGACATTCAGGGAAATTTACGATCGTTTGGCTCGCAAACCGTGAGATGCGGGAAATGTAATACAATATACAGAAGAATTCCGTTAATTGGAAAATGCCCGAATTGCGGGGAAAAGTTAATCCTGACAATTAATGAGGGCGGAATCAGGAAGTATTTGAAAATTTCAATAGACATATCAGAGAAATATAAACTTAAAAATTATATACTGCAGCGACTTTCAATTTTGAATGAAAATATTGATTCAATGTTTGTAGAAGCGAAAAAACAGAAAAATTTAAGTCAGTTCTGGTAAGAAAAAATGTTAAATCTACTCTGCCTTCGCGCTTTTAATCATTATCATCTTATAAACATTTTTAAATTATTTAAGTCCTTACAAATATTTTTACCAAATAAAATTAGAAGTCAAAGAAATTTTATTTCATTCAAAAATATGGACAAATCTGTCCGGGTAATTAGAAAATCGCTTTATATAGTGTATGCCTGCCTATTTTAAACCAACATCCATCATCGGGTTTTAAAATTCTTTTTCCCAAAACTTCCACTGTATGTTTCCTGCCATCCAATTCGAAACATTGATAGAAATTTTTCTGTTTTAACAATTCAATATTTGAACTTATCCTTTATGCTTATAGTTTTTGCATTTAAATTTCCTTTAATTTTTTGATTTCCAATCCGAACTTTTTTGCGTAATCTTTAACATTCTGTTTATAAAAATGTTCATCCTCGGACAAGAGAATGCCTGAACCGGAAATTATAGTGATTGCTAAATGAACTGTGTCTGCTACATATATATTAAGTTCATATTCAATGTTTTTGGCAAGCGAAAGAACACACAGAACCGAAAATCTTTGAACTGCATTTATATTAAAAGGCAAAGAAAACCGACCAATTTTATTGGTCGGATGAATTTGCCTGCATGTTTAAAACAGGAACTCGCAAGTCCTGTATCTTCCTGCCAGAGGATTGGTTCCCATCGGGATTGTTACAAGTCATTTCCATATCATCTACACTGAGAGTTTCATCTCTGTTTAAAGCAGAATTTGTATTGCTGCGGACTTGGGAAGCATCCGCAGGTGCGTTTTTAAAATCAGTAGATTTTAAAATATACTAAAACCTTTGATTTCAATCTTTAAAAATTTACGAAATTTTAAAATACTGAAACATTCGGTTTCAATCTTTAAAAAATCTGTGGGATTTTTTAAATACTAAAAATCTTTGAGATTTTAAAATACATGACTACCAGCTATTTTCAAAATATGGTTAAAATACATAAATGTTTATTTGTTTTACCTATTGTCATATATGGTTAAAACAAAGTATTTGTTTCAATTGGTTTAAATATTTAATTTGGTCAAAATTTAATTTAACCGATAGTCATGAAATACTGAAACCGTTGGTTTCAATCTTTAAAAAATCATGGTATTTTTTAAATACTGAAAACTGCAAGTTTTCAATCTTTAAAAATTTACAAAATTTTTAAATGAGAGCGAAGCGAACTTATCTTTAACTTTCCTTGTAACTGGTGCTTTGTTTAAGCCACATAATCAACCAGTTGCCCTTATCTCTCACGAAACAAGCCCATCAATTCATTGGTTGGTGATTGGCATTTATGTTTTCCATTTCTATTGCAGACATTATAAATTAATTATTGATAAGTTAAATATATAATAAAATTTCCGTTCTGTTGTTCCGTAGTCATAAAACCCGATTATTCCTCCGTAAATCCCGTAGCCCGGATAAAATATTCCTGCCTCTTTGCGATGTCTGAAATTTTTTCGTAAATTTTCATTAAACATTTCGCTCTGAAAGAAATTTCATCCACTTTCCACTTAATCACGCCCCAAATTTCTTTCCCCTTCTGCTTAAATCCATTAAAATATTGAGCAAATCGGTTCCTTTGATAACCCCAAGCCCTCCTTTTGCACATTCCCTTTCGCTGAATTTACAGATTTCATCTGTTCTAACATCTCCGAGAATTGCTATGGGAACAGTATCTCCGCTGTGCTCTTTCACAGTTACAGATGTAGTATGGTCTGCTGTTAAAGCAATCGTTGTATTTAAATTATTTTCACTGACCGAAAGAAGCAGTTTTCCTAACACTTTGTCAATTCTTTCAATCATTTCTACCTTTCCCTCAAAATCGCCGTCATGAGAAATTTCATCAGTGCCTTTGATATTAATGAGAATAAAGTCGTGCCTGTTTTCTTTTAGTTCTTTTATGCATGCATCTATTTTTCCTTCAATGTTTGAATCAGCATGACCTGTTGCACTGCTAACATCAATGATATTTAGTCCAACTGATCTGCCTACTCCTTTAACCAATGTTACTCCAGCAATACACGCTCCATTTAGTCCATACTTTTCATTAAATTTTGGAATTTCTCCTGTCTTTCCAGCCCCCCTCGCGAGTATAATGTTTGCAGGAAGCATTCCTTTATTTATTCTTTCGCTTTGAATTTCGCTGCGGTTTAAAATTTCATAGCACCTTTCGGTAAATTTATTCAAAATCTGTGCGGTTCTTTTTGCTGCATCTGAATCATCTAACGGTCTGACTTCTTTTATCTCACCTTCGCTGTGCGGGTCGCTGTCAGAAATTTTTTCGGATAAATTTTTGCCCCTTAAAACAAGAACTCCTCTGTGTCCCGAAGATGCTTTGAAAACAACATCCGCATCATCAGTCCGAAAATTTAACAGCTTTCCAAGTTCTTTCATTCCGAATTCGCCCCTTCCTGCCCTTCTGTCAGTTATAAAAATTTTGTTGTTTTTCTTTTCAGCAGTGGCAAAATTACACCTGAAAGCAATGTCATCCTTGCCTAAATTTAATCCGGCACCCAATGCCTCAAAGGGACCTCTTCCTGTGTAATATTCATAAGGGTTATAACCGAGCAATGCCAAATGAGCTGTATTGCTTCCCGGTGGAATTCCGTAGCCAATCGGATTCATAATTCCGCAGATTCCATCTCTTGCTATTTTGTCCATGTTTGGCTTGCTTGCTACTTCAAGAGGGGTTTTGTTGTTATGTTCTCTGTCGGGCCTGTCTGCCATCCCGTCACAAATTATCAATACAATTTTTGTTTGCTGCATTTTATTAGACATATTGCAAAATAACTTCTTTACATTATAATTTTATTCATTTTTGGTATTTGTTTATCTATATTCATTTTACTGACTTTTTGCAGTAAAATGACTATACTCGTAAATTTGATAACGGTACAAAAAGTTAGCAAATTTACTATAATTTAATAACCAACAAATAATTATGATTAAATTTAAATATGCTTTTTAGAAATATAAAATTTTTAAATTTCTGCCTGATGTTGCAGGATGTTTAAATTTCCTGAATCTCCTGATTTAAATTTCTCTTCATCCTATTGTTCATTTTCTTTTTGTCTTCCTTCATCGTTTCATAACTCAAAAACGCAATCAAAAGCCCAGCAGTTACTGATAAAAGCAAAAGCAGATAAACCGGAAGTAGTTTGTAGTTCAAAAATAATGCATAATAAATAAGCACCATTCCAAGAATTGAAATTGCAGCAACATATAAAATTTCTTTTTTTGTCAGGGAAATTTTCCCGCTGTCATCTACATCTAAGGTATCTTTAACATTCCCTTCATTTGCCATTTCAGCTTCATCTTCTGCATACTCTTTATATCTTTCAGGTATAAATTTCTTTTCCAACAGGATGGCAATAATTAAGAGCAATATTACGATTATTAAGAATAAATTTAGGTCTATGTATCGTTCAGCCTGCGGAAAGTAAATTTTTATAAATAAAAATCCGATAAATAAAATTAACAGATACCTTGCACTATCTCCTATTACTTCGGTAATGTTTTTTGCTATTGGCATTTTGATTTATCTTTATTTATCTTTATGTAAATTTTGTTTTTGGTTATTAATAATTTTGTTTTTGGTTATTAATAATAATTTCATTGCAGAGGTTATAAAATTTTGTATAAAATTACTTTTCCACCAATAACTTTATCTAAATTTTTCCACTGGAAAGACCAATGGCACAGATTACAGTTTTTGCAAATTCCTGATTTTGTACTTATTCAAACTCAATCGTTGCAGGCGGTTTGCTTGTTAAATCATACAAAACTCGTGTAACATGAGGAATTTCTGCTGTTATTCTGCTTGCTATTCTTTGCAAAATTTCCCATTTGATATTCTTTGCGTTTGCAGTCATCGCATCCTTGGATTCAACAATTCTTACCGCAATCATGTATCCATAATCCCTTTTATCTCTTTTCACTCCGGTTGCCTTTCCTTCAAGCAGAACAGCAAATGCCTGCCAGACCTTTAAATTTGAATATGAAATTTCTTCCCTGACAATTGCATCTGCTTCTCTGACAATTTCTACTTTTTCTTTTGTTACTTCTTCCAAAACCCTTATCGCCAGTCCTGGTCCGGGAAACGGCATTCTTTCGGAAATTTCTTCGGAAAGTCCAAGAACCCTCGCAACTTTCCGAACCTCTTCTTTGTATAAGTCTCTTAATGGCTCGTAAAGTTCAAGCGTCATTCCGGATGGCAGGGCAACATTGTGATGGCTTTTTATATTTCCTTTTGTTTCAATCCAGTCAGGAGCAATTGTTCCCTGAACCAGAAATTTTGCCTTATATTTTTCAGCGTATTCGTTAAAAATTTCAATATAGATTTTTCCGATAATTTTTCTCTTTTCTTCTGGATCCGTAATTCCCTTTAATGCATCAAAAAATCGTTCCTGCGCATCGGCAAATTCAAAATTTACCTTTGTTTCAAAAATTTCCTTTATTCTTTCCGGCTCGTTTTTACGCATAAAGCCTGTATCAACAAACACACAAACCAGATTTTTCCCGATTGCTTTTCCGACGAGCATAGCACATGTTGAGGAATCAACGCCTCCTGATAATGCAATTATTGTCTTTCCAACGACAGTTTCTTTTGCTTCCTCAACGGCATTTTTGATAAATTTTTCCGCATCAAACATTTTAAATTTATTTAAATACATAGGATGTAAATTTGGTGATCGTCCCTTTAAATTGATATGGTTGAGTGCCAAATAGACGTAGGCCATTAATTTAATTAGACTGCTATAATAACCTACCTACAAAGTAGATCGTATTCTTGGGTAATAATCTGTGTATAAGTGGTGGCTACATCTATATAAATCTTATGGAGCTTTTTTAAAAGCTACTGCTGTACTCAGACTATAGTGAAAATTTCAACCTTTGATTATTTATTTTGAACATCAACATTACATATTATGATTTAAAGAATAAATATATGGACAAAAACAATATTATCAAAAGATGTCAAAATGACTATAATGAGCCACCTCTTTTATATTAAATTTTTCATAAACAAATTTAAAATACAAATATAAATTTAAAACAAAAAATTTTAAGTTATAAATTTTATAATCAAAAATATTATTTATTGAAATTTTTATTTAATCTTCAAAATTCAATTGATAATTTACAAAAATATAAGTGGCCTACTTTCATATGGCACACAACCCTAAATAATAAACAACAAATAAAAATAAAAAGTTTATAAATAAACAATAAACAAATAAATAGTTTTTGAAAAAAATTTAACTGTATTTAACAGTGTTATCATTCCTTTTTTAACACACAAATCCTCCTCGTCAGACCTTTATGAACCCTGACAAAGTGTTCCTCCATAGGCCTGAATTTATAAAAACCATAATCAATCCCGTCTTTTGATACAATAACGGCAAATTTATCTTCTTTAAGCGAGTTATATGCAACTTTAATAAATTTCTCATAAAGTTCCCTGAGGTCTTTGTTTGTCGTAAAAGACGACCTGCCGTAAGGCAAATCAGTAACAATTGCATCAAAAAAATTTTTCTTCCTGAGATTTAACGCATTTCCGTCTTTTAAATTTTCAGCCCTGTATCGGACGCCGTAAAAATCCATATTTTTCCTGCATCCGTGTATCATATATTTGTTAATGTCTCTTCCGAAAATTTTCATACCCATAAGTCCTGCCTCAATTAGTATGGCACCGGAGCCGCAAAAAGGATCCAAAATCTGAGAACCTTCCTTAACCCTTGCCAGATTCACCAATGTTCTCGCAAGCTTCGGATGCATTGTAATAGGGACATTAAAAGGTCTGTTCAGAGGCAGCCGCCGGACAAATTTTTCCCTGTCTTTATTTATTCCGGCAAAATACGAATCTTCCGAATACATGCACATAACCTCGTTTTCGTAATTTTCAAGCTTCACATTTAAATTTTCATTGTGTTTTTTGATTATTGCTCCAAACCTCTGTTCAAGTGTCGCATCTTTAAAACTTCCTGCTGAATAACTCCGGACCCTGAAAGTTCCTGAAATCCTGGCTGCAACATTTTTTGCAATTTTGTCCATGTTGTTTCCGCAATCGATAAATTCACACATAATTTTTGCCATAGACATTCTCTCAAATGGAAATTTTTCACAGGAAAAAATGTAAAGCCGGTCTTTTTCATAAATTATGGAAAAATTTTTGTTTTCAGTGTAACTTTCAATTAGTCCCGTTGCCTCTGCTTTTGGAAGTGTTAGATTGTCCCCTGAAAGATAAAGTAAAATATACATATTTAAAATATTCATATTAAAAATTTAGAGTTTGAAATTTAATTCTCAAACAGATATTTTTCGAATCTGAAAATAAGAGAACTCTTTGAAGACAAAAACATAATTGCAGAAATTCATAATAAACTGCCGAACTATATTCATTCAAAGACAACATAGTACTTGATCCTTTTATGGGCAGCGGGACGACAGCGATCTCATCAGTCAGGTCAGGAAGAAATTTTGTTGGTTATAAAATAGATCAGAGGTATATTTCACTCACAAAAAACCGGATGACGCCATATCTTACACAGACAAAAATCGTATTTGAACATAAACAGGAAAGATCTTCCGGCATTTTAAAATCTCAATAACCATAAGAGTTGTTATCCTTAAAAAATTTGAAGTGTTAAAAAGTGTTAAATTAATTTGAAGTGTTAAAAAGTGTTAAATTTAGAAACACGGGATAAATTTATAATCAACATAAAAAATCAAAATGCTCCCGAAGGACTATAACTTTTTAGAGATTGAGAAAAAATGGCATAACGAGTGGCTCAGCGGAAAATACAGCGAAATTTTTAAATTTAATGAAGGCGATAATGACAGTGAAGTGTATGTTATTGACACGCCCCCGCCATTTACAAGCGGAAAATTGCATATGGGACATGTTTTAAATTTTATATGGATTGATATTATAGCGCGGTTCAAGCGGATGAAAAATTTTAATGTTCTGTGTCCGCAGGGCTGGGATACACAGGGGCTGCCAACGGAATTAAAGGTTGAACAAAAATACAAAATAAAAAAGAACGAAAGAGAAAAATTCAGAAATTTATGCATTGAATGGACAAAAGAATTTATCGCAAATATGAAGTCCCAGATGACGATGATCGGATACATTCCCGACTGGAGCAGGGAGTATAAAACAATGGATCCGAACTACTGGAAGGCAGTGCAGTATTCATTGATAAAATTTTATGAAAAAGGAATGATCTACAAAGACAAACATCCTGTTCATTTTTGTCCATCCTGTGGAACAGCAATTGCCAAGGCAGAAATTGAATACATAACAAGGGAAACAACGCTAAATTTTATAAAATTTTATCTGGATGAAAAAAGTAATGAAGGCAATGAAAATGATAACGAAAAAAATGAAAATTTTATAATTATAGCAACAACGAGACCGGAATTAATTCAGGCATGTGTTGCTGTTTTTGTCCATCCGAATGACGAAAGATATAAACATCTGATAGGAAAATTTGTCAATGTTCCTTTAACTGACAGAAAGGTTAAAATTATTGCAGAAAACGAGGTTGATATAAATTTTGGAACGGGAATTGTTATGATATGTTCTTTTGGAGATGAGCATGATGTTAAATGGATTTACAAATACAATCTGGAAATAATCAATGCTATTAACGAATATGGAAAACTGGCGGACTTATGCGGAATTTACAAAGGAATGAAGGTTGAGGAAGCCAGAAAGAAAATTATTGAAGATCTCAATGCAAAAAAGTCCATTGTCCAACAGGAAAAATTAAATCAGAATGTTGGAATTCATGAAAGGTGCAAAAAGCCGGTTGAATTCATATCAACAGACCAGTGGTTTATAAAAGTTATTGATTCTAATGACAGGCTCATGGAAGAAAGCAGGACTATAAAATGGATTCCTGATTATATGCAAAAAAGATTCAAAGAATGGGTTGAAAATATGGACTGGGACTGGGTTATATCAAGGCAGAGAATCTTTGGAACTCCCATTCCATTTTACTATTGCGAACATTGCAGCAAAATAATTCCTGCTGAGATTTTTGAACTGCCGATAGATCCAACATTGAAAGAAAAAAAATGTCCACATTGCAGTAATATTTTAAGCCCTGCAAAAGATGTCTGTGACTGCTGGGTTGATTCAAGTATAACTCCATTAATTGTTTCAAAATGGCTTAATGATGAAAAATACTTTAATAAAACATATCCTGTATCACTTCGTCCCCAGGGGCATGAAATAATAAGAACATGGGCATTTTATACATTATTTAGATGCCTGATTTTGACAGACAAAATTCCATTTTCCAATATTTTGGTTAATGGGATGGTTTTCGGAAAGGACGGAAAAAAGATGTCAAAATCACTTGGAAATGTTGTTGAACCAAATGAAATTATTGAAAAATATGGAGCAGACGCAGTAAGACAGTGGGCATGCACCTTTGTTCCGGGCAGTGATACCTCTTTGATAATGAAGGATATTGATTACGGAAAAAGATTTATTACAAAATTGTGGAATGCAGCAAGATTTATTGAAATGAATTTGCAGGATTATAAGCATGAAAATAACCACGACGAAATTTTTGGAAAAAATTTAACGCCTGTTGACAAATGGATACTCGCAAAATGTGATGAAATGACTGAAAAGACGGATGCTGCACTGGAAAATTTCAACTTTGCAGTAATGAAGGACCTGCAAAATTTCGTATGGCACGATGTTTGTGATAATTATCTTGAACTTGTGAAATACCGCCTGTATGAAAATTTAAACAGGCAGGCGGCACAATGCACCCTGCACATAGTGCTTACAAATTTAATGAGACAGCTCGCTCCGTTCATTCCGCACACGACAGAGGAAATTGAGCAAAATTTCAATAAAAACAGCGACAGCGTTCATAGTAAGGGAAATTTTCCAAAGCCGCTCGGAATTGACAAAAAATATCTAGATGTTGAAAATGTTGTTGCCATTATTGAGGCGATAAGGAAATTTAAAGGAGACAATAAGATAAAACTAAGCGAAGAAATAAGCAGGGTAAAAATTTACAGAAAGCAGGATGCTGCTGAGACAAAATTTATTGAGGAATGCATCATTGATATAAAAAAGGCGGGAAGGGCGAAGGAAGCTGAAATTTTTGACAGTGATGTGTTTAAGGTTGAGTGTGAAAAATAATATCCAATCGTTGTTGCCCGGAGATTTAAAAATTTTTGAAATTTCGCAATGAACTCACAATATTGATAAGAGCGTTTTAAATTTACCTGCTTTTTTATCTTATTCCAAGAAAAAACAAAATTGTCGGAACTAACAGGACTCCCATCGCGTGCGTTCTGTTTACATTGCCAAATATTGAAATCAGTCCAATACACATTCCAACCAATGCAACAAATATTCCGTAAATTCCTGTAAGGACAAAAAGCGCAACACAAATCAGTATAAACGAGAATATATTTAAATTTCTGCTGTTTATCCTCCCTGTCCATTTCACCGCAATTTCTGCTGTCTTATGAAAAAGCACAACTGCAAAAAATGAAACAAACAGGATAATTCCTATAAACAGCAAAATTTCACCAAATGTTATATCCATAACAGAATCAATCATAACTGCTACTCCACTGCGCGCATTTCCGATTGTATAAATCGCAATCAGTGAAAATATGCTGTTAGATAAATTTATGGCTGAAACCGAAACCATAAACGTCCCGACGCCGTTTCCGAAGATAATTGCCATCAACGTTCCTATCTGCGAAGCACTTATTCCCGGTAATGTTCCTGCTATCATTCCTGCAAACGACCCTAAAAAGCCAGCTGTATAGAAATTTTTGTCAGGTTTTGCCGTTGCCTTTGGAAGTTGTGAAATTTGTTTTCCTTTTTTGTATGTAATGACATTAACGAGCAGTGTGCTTAATCCAAATAAGCCAGCAAATACTGGAAAAAGCACCTGTGATGATGAGAAGAAATTTAAATTTAACGCAATCAATCCAAAATATCCTGAAAGCATAAAGACGAATAAAGCAGTCAAAATTTTGTCCGTTTTTCTTTCATACAATAACAGAGCAGCAACAATTATGATTAGAACAAATACGATATAATTTCTTGATGTTTCATAAATAACAGGAAGAAACAAAAATGCAAATACCGCCAGAATTAAAGCAAAGAACAATCCAAACAATGCTCCAAATAAAGTAAAGTATGCTGCGTCCATTGCCTTGCCTTCCAAAATTAAACGTTGGGCAGGAAGCAAACTTAACACGGTTTCTTCTTGCGGAGCGCCGAGAAACAGCGTCGGAATGAATTCCATAAACTGATGAACAATCATTGCAGAGATTAAAATAACTGCAAACTCCAAAGGCAGCAATCCAAGAGTCGGAAGTAAGGAAATCATAATAATCGCGGCATTATTTACATGAAAGCCGGGAATCATTCCGGTAATAAAGCCGATTATTATGCCTACAAGTGCAAAAAGCATAAATTCAAACAACATTTTTATTATTTGTGTATTTTTGAAACAATTTCTGAATGTATACTACGCAACTTCAGAAATTGTGTTTTGGTTGAGTGCCAAATAAAGAAGAACATAAATTTATACTAACTGGTTGAGTGCCAAATAGAGGTAGGCCATTGGTTTAATTAGACTGCTATAATAACCTACCTACAAAGTAGATCGTATTCTTGTGTAATAATCTGTGTATAAGTGGTGGCTACATCTATATAAATTTTATGGAGCTTTTTTAAAAGCTACCGCTGTACTTAGACTAATGAGCCACCTCTTTTATATTAAATTTTTCATAAATAAATTTAAAATACAAATATAAATTTAAAACAAAAAATTTTAAGTTATAAATTTTATAACATGACTATCGGCTATTGACCGAATTAAATGTCATTAATTTATTTACTTTCTTTCCTATATTATTTATATGAATGCAAGCATAAATAATATAAATGAAAGAGATGCAATAATACTTGGTGTGATAAAAGATGTAAATATCTCCAAACAAACAGTGAGAGATTATTTTTCTACACATGACGTATCGTTTACTATTCGCCAATATTACAGATACTTGAAGAAATATAATGAAGAAGGGGTGAAAGGACTATATGATCGTAGATCAGAGGGCAATGCAAAGAAATTCACATCAGAAGTAGAGCATTATCTTATCGGTTTGCTTGAAAACAAACGAGAATTAAAGGTACCTGATATTAGATCACGGCTCTGGGAACGGTTTAACATAGATATAAAACGCACTGCAATCAATGATTTCAGAAAAAAATATGGACTTGAACGAATCAGTCGGTTTTCAGACGCACCATTTGCTGGATTTGAAATCCTTTCTGCACTTGCTTGTCACTTGGGAATATTTGATGTTTGGTCAACAAGTTGTAAGAGAATGCAACTCTTCTTATAAAAATCCTTCTGTTTTTTAAAATAAGTTTCTTGTCGTTCAAAAGTTTTATTTATTTAATGATATATATCTAATATATATTATTATGTAAGTA
>Ga0210050_1002489_pt1 | contig 17608 bp, 15 predicted proteins | sample CryGey132114_all_FD_185463 | JGI IMG/M metagenome (GOLD analysis project Ga0210050, IMG submission 185463) | Groundwater microbial communities from aquifer - Crystal Geyser CG22_combo_CG10-13_8/21/14_all (SPAdes) (version 2) | ecosystem: Environmental > Aquatic > Deep subsurface > Groundwater ...
ATCCATAAAATGATGTATCAGAATACGCCTTACCTATCTCACCTTGATACGTCTTTTTTCGTTCACCTGAATAAATATATAAAACATTCATCATACTCTTATGTTATAGCATCGTGCCCACGTCTGGAATGTAATGAGCGCCCACAATAATGTAAGATTATACTCTTCTTTATTGATATGACGATCAAGCATACGCGACACCTCATCCCAATTAAAAAGTCCCTCTGTCCCTTTGTAATAGTTCTTACTTAATACTGCATGTGCAAATACCGTCCACTCTGGATATCGTAACCATTTCGCAGCAGGAGAAAACCAACCTCGCTTTGGTTGATTAAAAAGAAAATCAGGCAAATCAGAGCGGAATGCATCTTTAAGGATTTTCTTTGTATTAAATAAATCCACTTTATAGGAACGTGGTAATACACCTGCAAATGAAACAAGCGCTGAGTCTAGTAATGGCATACGTTCTTCAAGTGCATGTGCCATAGACATTTTGTCTGAAAGGAGAAGAAAGTAATCAGGAAGCCAACTCACAAAATCAGTATGCATATATTGATCTACAATATGGTCATCCTGATTATTAAAATAACGCTCACTAAACAATTGCTTACTTGATATATCTGATGTATACATGTCTTTCTTTATAACACGAGCAAGTAATGGATCTTTGATAAACATGAATCGTGCATATAAATCAATCGGATCGGTATACACTAATTTCTTACTCTTTTTATATAAAACACATGCCCGCTGTAGGTATGAAGGAAGTGCATTAAAGTAAGAAGCAATCAATGCAATTCGATATCGCTCATATCCACCAAATAATTCATCGCCCCCATTACCAGTTAAGACAACACTAACTGATTGTTTTGCATATTCTGCAAGACGCATCATAGCAAGTGCGGTTGGATTTGATATTGGATCACTGTTATGTAATACCATTTCTTCAAAACCACGTAATGCGTCTTCGGGAGAAAGATAGAGTGTATGGTGCGCTACACCAAAATGATCTGCAGTCTTTTTTGCAAGCTCCATATCTGCATTAAATTTATTTTTTTCTTCAGACTCACCAAGCGAGAACCCGACCGAAAATGCATTTAATTTTTTACTTTGTGAGGCAAGTGAAGCAAGAACAATACTAGAATCAATACCACCGGAAAGATACACACCGACAGGTACATCAGCGACTAAGTGACTCTGTACTGCATCAATTACTTTCGTACGTAATTGTTCTGTTGCTTCTGTATATGTACGCGGACTCGTAACATCTTCTTTATAGGAATATGCATGTACTAAAAGTGATTTCCCTTCTAACACAAGCGTATGTGCGGGCGGTAATTTGTATATATTATTTAATAAGGTATGTGGTTCTGGAACATATAAGATACGCATGTATTGTTCAAATGCAGAATAATTTAACTGCCGTGGGATATCATGTACTAAGAGCGTTGATATCTCCGATGCAAACATAAACTTATCTCCATCCCAAAAGTAATAAAATGGCTTCATGCCAGCATGATCACGAGCACAGAATAATCTTTCTTTTTGTATGTCCCAGATAGCAAACGCAAACATACCTTTCAGGCGAGAGACAATAATATCTCCCCATTGTATATATCCTGCAAGCAATACTTCAGTATCACTCTCGGTCTTAAAACGGTAGTGCTCTGCTAATTCTGCTTTTAATTCTTTAAAGTTATAAATCTCTCCATTGAATACAATAACAAATCGTCCTGAAGAATCATACATCGGCTGATTCGCTTCAGGTGACAAATCAATAATACTAAGACGATTGTGTCCAAGTGACATGGCTGTATCCGTATACACACCAGATGCATCTGGACCACGATATGACAAAGCCTCTGTCATTTTCACAACAGTATCTTTATCAGCCCAATTAAATCCAGAAATGCCACACATACTTATAGCGGTTTAATAAAATCAACAATATGCCGAGCTCGCATATCCCACGTGTACTGCAACACTATCTCTCTATTCTTCATTGCATGGTTGGATTTATTCATATACTCACTGTGCACTGATTGTACCGTATCAGCAAGTGCATGTTTATCACCAGCAACAAAAGAGGTTCCGTGTTTTGATAATACTTCATCTATAATTTCTAAATCCGAGTAGACGATAGGAGTACCTGACGCCATATATTCCCATACTTTCATAGGAAAACCATAATCTCTAAAATGATGTTTATTTGGATATGGAATCACCAATACATCAAGTGCACGCTCATAGCGCACCACATTCGCAAAAGGTTGTTTTCGAATGAAAATACAACGGTCACTAACCTCGAGTGTACGAGCGAGCTCTTTGTATTCTTCAATATATTTCTCAATACCACCCACAAATACCATACTCATATCTGAAGGTAGATATGGAAGCGCACGAATCATTGTATCAATACCCTTTTCTAAACCCACTGCACGAAAACCGCCAACATATCCAACAAGAAATCTGTCCCTCGGTAACGACAACTCATCTTTTAGAGATTCCTTAGTCTTTTCTCCTGCTACTAAAAAGGGTTCCAATGAAACCCCACCATATGCAGTTATTATGTTATTGGACGAAATATGACATTTTTCTATTAATAATTTTTGCAGACGTTTTGATGTTGTAATTAAATAATCACTATTTTTCGAAACATACGCATCTTGCCAATTATCAAACAACTGATGCCAATCTGATGCAACATGGTACGAAAAACGAAATACCTTACGCCAGAAAATAAGTATGGTAAGTAAGTTTGGATCGTATGAAAGAAATGTTGTTTCTTTTGTATACCAACCCTTTTTAAAAATATGAAATGGTAATAAGAAAAAATAAGAGACAATGCGAAATCGCTTTGGCACACGAAGTCCTTCTACGTGCATATCACTCCATGACAGAGGCACCGTGCCACGAATCAAAAAAAGAAAATCCTTTTTGAGAATATGTGCAAAGGCATGCGCCATTGACTGCACATAATACGGGTCAGCTTTTGCTGAAGGAAACTTCTTAGAAGTGATATATATGAGCATGTTAACTTCTTTTTTCTCCGGTAACGATTTGCCCGTAACTGAAGTATCCAAGATGGCGCTTCAAAAAAGGAGGAAGTATATATTTAAATATAGGCAATCGACGGAGTGGCCAATTATCTGCTTCATTAGGGACTCGAAATGGTACCGAAGTCACGTCCACAAACCCTGCATCTTTAAACATCTTTTTTGTATGCTTCTTTAAATAAAACTTTGTTAACGGATTACCTCCCTTAGTTGAGCCGTCAGCATAGCGACTGGTGAGCTTTACAATATCGCCTCTATATTTTATTAAACCACCAAAAAGAATACCTTTCACAAGAATGGTATTAAACCAAAATGACCATGAATCTCTATTGTACATATAGGTCATGACTCGACCCCCCGGCTTTAAGACACGATATGTTTCAGCAATAGCTTCTTCAGTATGTGGCATATGCATATAAGTTCCCCATGCATATACAAAATCAAATGTATTATCGGGGAAGGTCATTGCTTGTGCATCCATTTTTAAAACCTCTGCATGCATACCACGCAAAGAGAGATTTTTCTTTGTCCAATCTACGGCGAAATCAGTAAGATCAATACCGGTAATAGCGACTCCCTGTTTAACCATTTCAACCACTGCAAACCCTGATCCAATTGCAATTTCAAGCGCCTTCTTTCCGCGAGGCCACTCATAGTCAATGAGTGTTGATAAAACTGGCGAATCTCTATCTTGCGCTGCACCATTAGAATGCTTTCGAAAACGACGTTCAATTGTCTCAAAGTGGGTGATGTTAATATATTCAAATGGTATCGTCCCAACCTGATCATGTTTTGGTGCACCCACACCAAATGAAAAAGGGTTCTTATGCCACCATTCCTCAACTTCCTTATTTTTCTTCTCCGTATCCATATAGATTGAACTAGCGTATAACAAAAGACATTATAACAAAGTCGCCAGACTCCTCAAACAAATTAGATATACAATAACAATGTATCTACTAAACACTGAAGACTATGCTTCCTCTCAACAAGAGCGCGATTAGCTTCTACATATTTCTCTTGATCAGTTTTCTCCATTAAAAGAAGCATATTCAATTTCTGAGACAATGCACTTGTATCACATCCAATACAGAGTGACACATCAGCAAGCATGCCCCTACCCGCTTCATTTATTACCAACGGGATTGTGCCACACGCCATAGCTTCAATGATTGTCTTATCAAAACTCCCAGAAGGAGTAAGGTTTATATAAAATGTATGTGCATTAAAAATAGAAGGTGCCTGAGACAGGGCGACTGCATCATGAAAAGACACGATGCCTTCTTTCATGAGATCAGTCATTAATTCCTTTAATGCTTCGCTATACTCGTAATCTCGTTCTGCAACAGAACCATAGAGAGATATATGCATGTCTGGATGTGCTTCTTTTATGTTGTTGAGTATATCGGGCAACATCTGCAGATTCTTTACCGGAGATATTCTGCCAAACACAAGAATACTTTTAGGATTTTTTACGGTGCCCATATCATAAAAAGTTTTTGTATCAATACCGACAGGCATCTGTACGGCATTCTTAAAACGTGCAGTAAAAGATTGTGCGGACGTATAGAAAACAGTATCAGACAGATATACCGCTATTCGTGTAAACACATTCCCTTTCAAATGATTCCGCCACAAGAGTATTTTCTTACGCAATAACTTTAAAAATAATCCTCCCAATAACACATATTCTTGATTCATATGCACAAAGACAGTGTCATATTTCTTTCGTAAATTAAAAATATAGTACAAAAAGGTACCCGCATATATGACTCTGTGTATCAGATGTATCGTATGTAAAACATACTCTTTCCCTAATGAATGCACATGAACACCAGGTAAATCATACGTGCCACGTTCAAGGCATATAACTTCAACCGTTCCATGCATACTCAATTCTCGTATCCATGCATGCATAAAACCAAGTACTGGATCCATATTATCAACCTTCTGAGTAATAATAAGCAATCGCATGGATTATATATTTCTTACTGTCTGTAAAATATCTTCATAATACTTCTTTGCATATACAGAAAATGGCACCACAGTGAGAGACGCATCATGGTACGTCCCAGAAGCGAGTGTACTATGTAGCTCCTTATCAGTCATGAGCTCCATCATCTGCTCTGCAATACACTGTACATCTCCGACACTACACACCACAACAGATTGTCGATCATGCAATACTGAACCGACAAGCCCAACATCAGTACTGATAGCTGGACAATGATTTATCCCTGCTTCAAGTAACGTACGTGCATATCCTTCAAAACGAGATGTAAGTAAAAAAGCATATGCCCTCTGATACTGTTCGTTCAATGATGCCTGCCACGGGAATATACGCACGACCGAAGAGAGACCTTTCTTTTGTATATAGGAAAGTAATTTTTCTTTCTCGCTACCATCTCCAAATATAAATAATCCGGTGCGTGGATAACGAGACACTACACGAGCGACAGCATCTATTGCAGTATATATATCTTTCTCTTTTGTAAGGCGTGATGCCATTATAAAAACCTTATCGTATGCATTGTACACATCGTCCCATCGCAGGGACGATACTTCTTCCGGCATTTCTTTTTCTTGTAATGCAATTGGCAAAATACTAATACGCTCTTCTGGAACGTGATACATCTCTATCAATACATCTTTAATGCGCGTACTTACCGTACGTATTCTTTTTGCATGAGGGATAACAAAACGCGCAATATACGTACGTACATAATTCAAAAAACAACTCTTCTTAAAATATAAACTCAAAAAATCAGTGTGTATTTGCACATGTAATGGAAATGAAAAAAGACGTGACAGACGCATACCCACGAGCCCTGCTTCAAATGGATCTTGTGTGGTTATGACAGCATCATGTATTTTTCTACACAATGACTTCCCTATCTTAAACGCATCAAAAATATACATCACTCTATTCACTGAATTAGTTGGATACACCCATATATTTTCTCCGATACGTATTGGCTGGTACCAATCATTCTTTTTTGAAAAAACAATAATATGTATCTCATCAAAAAACGTCGCATACGTACAGGTACGCATATACACGTCACTTCCCTCTTTAAATATATTTCGGTCACTACCGATACTTATAACAATCATAATGAAGCGATAGCTAAAAACTCTTCTGCAATATCTTTGTATGTATGAGTAAATGAAAACATTCCGACAACATCTCTTTGATTCTTATACTGTACATCATCAAGAAGTATCCGTATATTTTCTTTTATATCATCATACGATAATGGATCAACAACATTCACATAATCTTGTATACGATCCAAAATACCGCATTCTTTTGTCACAATACAAGGCACTCCAAAACGCAATGCCTCAAGCACCATATTAGGAGATATATCACCCAAAGATACAAGCACAACAGCGTATGCATCTTGTATCTTTTTTAAGAAAACATCCGGAGGATACGTATTATTGTCCATAACAACATCGGTATGCGTCTCTTTAATATCATCAAATACACGCTGTAATAAATCTTTATTCTTCCAGACCAAATGACGCGTTCCTGTTATAAATACTTTTTGTTTTGATACAAGCAGACTATCACTTGCGTCTGCTGGAAGATATTGATTTTCAATAATATGTATCTCTACGCCATCAAGGGCATAGGGTCCATTCCATATATCTCTCTGCCACGTCGTACTAAATATCAATGAATCAAGATGATGTAATGTCCATTTTGTAATGTAAAAAATAATTTTTTCTTTTAGACACAAAACACTAAACCGCGTTGTATAAAAATCCCGCAACAAGACTTTTTCCTGTGTACGTTCTGCATACAACTCCCACAAGAAATCACCGCCCGTACGAAGTAGTATCTTTCTATTACATAACCACGCAACACACACAGAAGGAAATCCAACACTAAAGGTATCCAATGTAATGACCATATCACTTCGCCGCACCGGAATTAAAATCCGAAAGAAAAACAATAGATGTCGTATCCCGCTTGGTAGCCTGTGTTCAAAACGATACGTATACAAAGATACAGTATGTCCTTTCCGCCGAAGCTCCTCTGCTAAGTGCAGTGCATATTGTGCAGGTCCGCCAATATGCGGTGGCACAATACCCGATGTAATAAGTATTCGCATAATATTAATTTTCAACTATTATTTTTTGTATAGATGCAGTATCAAATACATGCGTCATTTCTTTTGCAATAGTATTCCAATCATACTCTTGTAAAGCTAAGCGCTGTCCTACTTGTGCAATACGCTTCTTCGTTGGTTCATGCTCAATTAAGTAACGCACCTTTTCTGCAATATCTTCAGACTGTTCTGGTTCAACAAAAAGACCAGTTTTTTTATCTTGAATGAAATCAACAATACCGCCGACTGGTGTACCAATTACTGGTAAGCCCGATGCCATAGCCTCTAGAAAGACATTTCCAAAGCCCTCTGACAGAGATGGCCGAACAAATATATCGCCAACGGAAAGGTACTCAGCAATTTCTTGATGTCCCATCGCTCCAAGAAATTGCACACGAGAACGCACTTTAATATCTTCGGCGAATGTGCGAATACGTTCAAATTCAGCACCAACACCAATGATAATCAATTTTACTGTCTCTGGTAAATACTTGAGTGAACCGACAATATCTCGCACGCCATTCTTTGCGACTAAGCGAGATACCGTAATCAATAGTGTATCTTGTGGTTCTTTGCCAAGTTTACTAATAAGCGTCCGTTGTTTTGATTCAGATATTTTTTGTGTGAATATAGTCACATCAACACCATTTGGAATAACGAAAATTGGACACTCAATACCGTTTGCAAGTGCACGCTCTTTTAAGTATTCACTAATGACCGTTACAACGTCTGCTTTTTTAAATACCAATAAATGCCATGGTTTTATCAAAAAACGATATAAGAATTCATTACCAAAAACATACCGACGTAAATGCTCTTCATCGTCACCTTCTTGCAACGTAAGTACAAGCGGTATCTCCATATTCATTCGAAAGAATGACGCAGCAATACTTGCCTGACTTGCCATGATAGACCATATGTATGAATATGGTGTGTGTTTATGTAATGAACGTGCTTTTAGAAAACCGAGAAAAGGAAAGATAAACTTATCAATAGCTAATCCAAATCCAACACGATATATAGTGACAACACCCATACGCTCCACACGTGCAAGTGAAGGAGATATTTTAGGTACGACAATATCACATTGATATTCACTTGAAAGACGGCTCGTGATTTCACGCACCGCTACCTCCGCACCTCCTATGTGTGGGAGATAATTTGTTGAAAAAATGAGAATACGTTTTGCCATTGTCTCCATGGTAGCCGATATATAGACAAAAATCAATATACGTGTCAAAAATTACAATTCAATGATTTCAAAGCTATCCACCCCATGTACGACATCATCTGGCCACAAAAGAGCAACCGTCGCGCCAATACTGATAATAAAGAACAATCCGAGGTACACCATTATTCAGCAAGTGTCTTTTTAAGCACGTCTTCAGGTATTTCTGCTGGAACTTTCCCTGAAGGCTCCTTGGGACGAGGTACTGCTGGTGGGATATTCTCTTTTTTCTCTTCTGATACTGGTTCTTTTTTTACCTGTTGCTCTTTTTGTGTACGTGCTAAATATTCTTCACGCGTATACACCGTCTTTTTTTCTGTTTTTTGTAGATGCTCTTTAAATGGCTGGCGGAGTGACATATCTTTTTCTTTTGGTATATCGTTTTGCATCACTTGTTTTAATACGGAACGAAGCGCATTCATATTTTCTTCGGTCGGAGATTTTGAATTTTTTACATTCTTAGTGTTTATTTGTTCAGGTACTTTGGCACCACGTGAAGGAAGCGAGCTCAATGAAACATAGTGCTCTCTTGGCTTTGCAAGAACACGCTCAGCATGATGACGGTCTGACGTATTGGGCACAACAGAAGGTGCACTATCATTTTTCTTTTGTTCTGAAAACTTATTACTATTTGGTGGATACGACTTTGTCTGCGTATGACTATGTGTGTCTACAAGTATCTTTGTAGGCACTCCTTCATGTTGCGACTCAGAGCTCTTTTCTTTTCCTCCATTCTTTTTATGTGAAGCGTTAGTATTTTTCACCTCTTCCCTTTTTTGAGGAACATCAATCGGTGCAAGATCTTCTTTTATTGATTGTTCAACCGTCTCTTTTTCATTGCCGAATTTTTTACGTGACGATGCGATGACCTCTTCACGCTTTGTTGCACCTGGTGGCGCGATTGGTGGCAGTGTCGTAGCAGAAAATGGTTGAGAAGAAATACCATCAATCATAAGACGTAAATAGATCTGAGCAAATCCTAAATTGACCAGATCCTCAATAATAAACTGGGGTGCAAATTCTTTTTCAAAAACTTCAGCATCGCTTGCTCCAATACGAAATGTAATCATTGTTCCGACGTTACCGAATACCGCTGCACGCACCTCATCACTCATTTGTTCAATATATTGATGTGCAATAGTAAGGTTCAATTTATACTTACGAGCTTCTGAAAGAATATCGGCAAAACTCTCATTTGCAAACGATTGAAATTCATCTACATAAAGGTAGAAATTTGGTAACCCTTTCAATATAGAGTCAGGCACGTCTGCACGTGACATCGCAGCGAGATAAATTTTTGTGATAAGCATGCTTCCGAGTAAGTTTGCATTTGCTTCACCAACCCGTCCTTTTGAAAGATTCACGATAATAATCTTGCGCTCATCCATGAGCTTACGAATATCAAATGTAGAATGTGGTTGTCCGATAATATTTCGAATAAGTGGATTTGAAGTAAACTGTCCGATTTTATTTTGGATAGCTGGAGTTGCTTCTGCGGCAAAACGGTCAGTATATTTTGCAAATTCATCAACCCAAAAACTCTTCACCGATACATCGGTAATATTATCAACAACTTTTTTTCGATATTCCTTATTAGAAAGCATACGAGATACAGAAAGAAGTGTGGAATCAGGATACTCTAAGAGAGCAAGAATAGTATTACTCAAAATATATTCCATACGTGCACTCCATGCATCTACCCATATCTTTTTAAATGCACTCATCAACCCAGCAAGCACAAGGTGACGCTTATCTGGTCCAACATCTTCCATAACGTTGAATGCAATTGGATGATCAGTGTCAAATGGAGCAAAATAAAGAACATCATCAATACGATCCTCTGGAATATAATCAAGCAATACCTCAGCTGTTTTTCCATGTGGATCAATAAAAGCAAATCCTTCGCCATTGCGAATATCTTGTGCTGCCATATTTTCAAGGAGCGTAGATTTGCCCATTCCTGTTTTACCAATCACATAGATATGTTTGGTTCTATCTTTTGCTTTAATACCAAAAGCAACACGTTTATTACGTGAGTCAGTTTCAGCAAAGTAGGTTACGCGTTCATCATTATATGCCATATGAAAAGTATAGCATTTCAAAAGATAAGGGGTAAACAATAAAAAACGGCATGCGTCACCAAGGTGCACATGTCGTGTTTATCTGAGTCTCTATTACCAACCTCTGTGAGCTTGAGGGATGCCTGTCACAAGATGTGGATTTCGTCTATAGTCTGGGGTAGATGACCTTTGACCAAGTCCGAGAACAGCTTCTACTGTTGTTTGTCCCCTCCTGGTTTCTTGTACTTTGACATTACGTACGTTTTTACCCTCTTCCTCTTTTTTAATCATGATTTGTTTTTTGTATTTGGTTTTTAATCAAGGATGCGCAATGCCCTTTTACATTACTAAATACAACCCTGAACAACTAATGGTTTAGTCTACTCTCTTAATATGATGTGTCAATGCGACTGTGCATAACATTGCCACTATTCAGCAGAATGAAGGGCACTTCTTGTGTACGTATTCCCTGCATCCCACAGAAGCCACGAAGACAATCCTGAATCATATACTGCTTGTATTTGTGCACGCACCATTTCTGGCGTATATGGTACTGGATAATCATTATCTTGTAGCCATGGACGAATCTTGTATTCTGACTCTGTACTATATCCAGGTGTGGTACTTGCAAGCTCACGATCAAATGCTTGCGCACGCTTTATTCCTTCATCCATTGAATATTTAATAATCTCATATGGATGCGCATTCACATCATTGTATCCAAGAAATCCTTTTGGGTAATGTGATGGATACGTCATCGGCGCAATAAAATCAAAATACGGCAATGCGTATTCGAGTATTTGACCAATATTTAAATCATCACTATTTGTCATCGTCATACCGAAAAGGTCAGCAGAGAGGTACGCACCAGTATCTTTCATATTTTGTGAAAGGTATTTAAAGAATCCTTCTAGCACTTGTGCTTTCCCTAGATCAGGATCAGCAACAACCATTTCCTCACTGATCGGATAAAAAGTGTCTTGCATATTTCCATCTGAAGGAAATCGAATGTAATCGTAATTCAATTCATCAAACCCCATCTCATACGCTTCTTTTGATAAAGCGACGATATATTCCCAATACTGCTTCGCACCGACATCAACAAATGAAAGTCCTTTGTAATCTTTCCACACACCCTTATCACTTGCCCGCTGGACTGCTTGTTCTGGATATTTGCGTGCATAATATGGATCCTGAAATACGGTAATACGCGCAATAGTATAAATACCTCGCTCATGCAAATCAGCTAACACATCTTTCATAGACGAGACACGACAACCTGATGTTTCTTGATCCTTAAAGAGAGGATTCTGTGAATAGAATGCAATCGTGCCAGTGTAATCTTTTACATCAATAACAATTGCATTGAGTTCAGTCTCTTCAACGAGAGAGACGACTCTCTCACGAAAACTTGGTGTACTTGCAACACACGCACTCATGTAAATACCTTTTACATCATGCGGTGGATCAAGGTGTACTACCTTTGGCACGGCAACTTCCGGCACCGTACTCGTCGCAGCAATCAATACATCACTCGACAATGTATGCGCATTATATTCATATGTGACATGCACAAGGTCACCCCAAAACCATATCAATAAAAAAATACCGATACTGAAAAAACTTATGAGTAAAACTATGCGCACAGGAATATGCTGATATTTATTATGATCAGTTCCATTTTTCATTATGACTTTTCTCTGAATCAGTACCGATAGAGAGGAACTGTTCAATACCTTTACGCTTATAATTAAATAGTGCAATAAGTGAAATAACGACACCAAGACACAATGTGATATACATATCCCACTGTGGCGGGAACCCTAAAAATGGAAAAATGGCGACAATAATTCCAAGAACTACTATTAATACATAATGTTGCATGTATTCTATTATACGGATTCAGTATAGAATACCAATAGATAACCCACATACAAAAGGAGCACTTATGAACATCGAAGAAGTTGTGGGGGGAGATTTCATTGGCGGCCAAGTACAATTAGAAGCGCAAAATGATGGTGTAATACGCGCATCTATAAAACAAGTCTCTTGTATACAAAAGAAAAAAAATAAAAATACAGAGATATCGTTTCGTGTTGAATTAGACTGGCATGCCAAACTATATGAAAGAGAAAGTATAGTGATATGGAAAAAAGTTGAATCCCCAGTAAGCTTTTTTGATAAAGTGAAATGCTGGATACAACTACACAAGATCTTCCCTTGTACATTAGAGTTACATATACAGTCGTGGAGTAATACACGTGACACCATCTCTTTTACAACGACTATCGGAGAAAAAGGACTCTTCTTTAAAAAGAATGACCCTTCAAACCTGATACTAAAAAAAGATGGATCAATCGTAGAACCTTCATAGACAACAATCCGCATCAATAGATGCGGATTTTATTTTCATGCGAATTATTGACCAATAATATCTTTCATGTTATAAAACATAGCAGAAAGGAACTTGAAAATATGCAACTACTCAAACTAAACAATTCAATAACTGAATTACATCCACACACCCTCTTAAAAATAGGCGGAAAACCGGAAAATTGGAAAGACGCTAAAACAAGACATAAACTCTTACAAGCAGAGCTTGATGACTTACAGAAAAAAGGTATCACCTCTTTCTTTCAAGTATGTCCACATCACAGTGTCACTGTTGTCGCACCTCAAAGCAATCCTCAATCAGAGACATTCACGAAGCCACTCTCGTGTGATGGGGTAATTCTCTCTACAGGACAATGTGCATATATCTTGTCGGGAGATTGCCCCACACTCATCCTCTCTGGAATCAACAAATGGGGCAAACGTACAGTATTCATGATTCATTGTTCGAGAGAGAATCTCATAGTAGGAATGAACATTTCAATATTATCGAATCTAAAGGCATATACTGAAATGTACAAAGAAGACCTTCACGCATATATGGTACTCGGTATCAGTGGTACACAATTCATTCACGACCGGAATGATTCTATATATGGAGAAAAAAATAGTAAATTGCATAAAAAAATCAAACACATCCCCCATGCATCGTCAAATAATGATGGCATCAATCTTATTGCTATCATCAGACATCAATTGGAAGCACTCAAGATACCACAGGCACACATACTGCACGACGATATCAACACATATGGAGACAATAAATTCTGGTCACACAGAGAATATGTAGAAAAGCATGAGAACGATTCTTCTCTCATTGATGGAAGAAATATCGTCCTCGTAGCAAATCTGCCACAATAGACTCAAGCGACAGACAAGCCGATAATGAATACTATGTATTCATTATCGGCTTTTTTTATAGTCGGGCATATACTATAGTACTTGCATGGCGACATTAGAAGGATATCTCTCAAAGAGAAAAGTAGTAGTTATTATGCGTGATGCGGAAAACGCATCAGGTTTTCCTTTTCTAAAATATACCAACCTCCACCTCATCACCAATACAAGTGATGCAGGGAGGATTCTTTCACGAACATTTCCAAATCAAATTCATTTAATCACAGAGACACACACATTAGATACACCAGATCTCTTGGTACATCCATCTACAATAAATTGTATAGATGAAGATATTGTTGTATTTAAAAATACCCCACAGATAGAACGTATTGCTGAAAAACACGGATGGTCCATAAAAAATCCTCCTGCTGAATTGACAAAACAAATTGAAGAAAAGATAAATCAAGCCAGTTGGCTTGGAGAAGATGCCTCATTACTACCAGCACATACAATATGTTCATTAAAAGATATTGCATGGGAACAAACACCTTTTATCATTCAATACAACCATGCTCACTCCGGTGAGGGTACGCAATACATCTCCACAGAAGAAGAGCTTACCCTGTTACAAAAACAATTCCCCGACCGCATTGTAAAAAAGAGCTTGTTCATCAAAGGATCGGTGTATACAAGCAATGTCGTCATTGATACAGAACACATTTATACCGGCACAGTGAGTTATCAAATAACTGGCAGGATGCCCCATACCGATCTTGCATTTGCAACAATTGGCAATGACTGGAGTTTTGCTGACACACAATTATCACCGAAACAAAAAGAGGACTATGCAACGATACAAGAACGTATTGGAAAAAAACTGCAAAAATCCGGATGGTGTGGTATTGCTGGTATTGATATGATTCTTGATTATACAAGTAATAATTTTGTCCTTATTGAAATAAATGCACGCCAAACAGCAAACGTATCAATGGAGTCTCTTCATACACAAGGACACACGATTCTTGAAACACATCTCGAGACTCTCCTTCATGTACAATCACTACCACCACAAAAAAATATAAAAGGGGCACAATTGATTGCGCGTATCACAAAAGAAAATCAATCAGCATTTCCTGAAAAGAAACTGCATATGCCATACCTACGTATCTATAGTCCCTCATCAGTCATGGAACAAGAAAACGTACTCCTACCAACCTATCGTGCACCATTACACGTACAAACACTACCAGAAAAAGTAGAGGAGATGATTGACGCGTACACACATATACCCGTTGGAAATGTATATATCAATACACCGTATATAAATAACCGGAGACAAGGTATTCGCGGAGGACTGCGTGTAGCTATTGGCAAAGGCACACCTAAAGAAATTAGAGATGAAATAAAACTATCATTACAAAAACATCATATTGAAGTACAGAACGATCCAATCATTTTAAAAAAACATATTATATCTACCGGTATTGGGATTGATTGTTCTGGTTTTGTATATCATGTATTGTCTGCATATCGTTCAATGCATATCTCATTCCCCTACGCAAAAAGTCTTCTTGGAAGAATACGCGCACGCTTGCGCCCCGCAATGAATGCAAATGTAAAAACACTTGCACATGATAACAATAGCACCGTTATCCCACTCACTGATGCACAACCCGGAGACATAATTACAATGACGCATGCATCACCTGAAAAAGAAAAAGAGGATCATATATTGTTAATCACAAAAGTAGTATCGATTGGACATGTACCGTACATTATATATTACACACACGCAAAACGTTGGCAAAAAGATGATACATTTAATCATGGTATTCGTATGGGAGAAATACGAGTCACCGATAGTACAACAGGAATAACTGAACAGCTATGGACAGAAGATGCCGTATCAGGTGACATGAACGACACCTACATACAAGCGAAAGGTGCATACACAGAAATCCGCAGATTACACATATAAGCAGTTAAAACTGCTTGAATAAAGGCATTTTAAGTGGTATTCTGATTCTCAATGGATCAGCTTCCCCCTATTGGTATATTGAGCGAAAGTATCGGCTTTGCAGTTTTTGCTGCACTTTTTGCATTTGCGTGGGCACCGCTCCTCACAACAATGTTGTACCACTTCAATATCACCTGCGGACGCAGAGCTGGATTTGATCCAACACTTTCAGGAGAACGTAGACGAGAAAAGATGAATACTCCTACTATGGGCGGTATCCTTGTCATCATTACGGTTGCCATCGTTACCTATATCGCAAATTGGGACAGAAGCTTTACGTGGGTGCCTATCGGCGTCATGCTCCTCGCTTCTCTTCTTGGCGGAGTAGATGATTTACTTAATATATTTGGCAAAGCACGTCGCAGTAGAAAACTATCTCACATCTTTCGTTTAATAAAAGTACACAAAAGTATATGGCAACGTCTCTGGTATATCATTTCACTACCATGGTCATTCTTTAAGCGTACTGCTGTCTGGCTTTCATCACACCCGGGGCGTGGCATGCATGTACACGAAAAACTTCTTTTACAATTTATTGCGGGAAGTATTGCAGCATGGTGGATTTTTTATAAGCTTGGACCACATTGGCAAGTAATATCAGTGCCTTTTAATGGCACGCTGGATATTGGCTGGTTTTTAGTGCCACTTATTATTCTTGTCGTTATGTTTACTGCAAATGCAGTCAACATTGCAGACGGCATGGATGGACTTGCAGGAGGCATGCTCATACCTACCTTCGCTGGTCTTACTCTTCTTTCATGGACAGAAAATCTGCCTGAGCTTGCTATTCTCAACGCGACTACAGTAGGCGCATTACTTGCGTACACGTATTTCAATATCAAACCAGCCCGATTCCAAATGGGTGATGTTGGATCACTTGGACTTGGCGGATTACTTGGCATCAATGCACTTGCAGGCAATTTCCTCATTGTCCTGCCATTCCTTGGATTCATGTTTTATGTAGAAGCAATTACTGTACTTATGCAAATTGGTTGGCGATACCTGACTGGCACACGACTATTTCGCATGGCGCCATTACATCACCACTTTGAACTCATTGGGTGGAGTGAAGAAAAAATCGTTATGCGTTTTTGGATTGTACACCTTTTCTTCGTCCTTCTCGGTATTTGGATTGGATTACACTAAATGACATACTTTGCTTTTCAAAAAATAAATAAAGGTGTTATACCCCCCGAAGAGATTGAGTCGCTCTACAATTCAGGGTATGTATGTACTCGTGAAGAAAAAGGTGCATTCAATCAAGTAAGAAGTGTTCGCATCCCACTTTCATCATTTGTATTACAAAGTGAAAACAAAAGAATACTAAAAAAGATGACTGTATTTGATATGCACACTGAATCAATACCTTACGAAAAATATACCTGGCATATTGGCAAAATGGCAAAAGACTTTTATCTTTCACGTGGTGCAGAATTCAGTGCAAATAAGATAAAAGAATTGCTCACTGATACAAATAAAAGTAATTTCAACACCGTACTTGTATACAACACGACCGACGAGCTCGGGGACACACACACGATTGGATATGCTATTTGTCTTGAAACAGAACACATCATGCACTATAGCTATCCATTTTATGATTTTGTACATGAGCCAAAAGATACAGGAATGAAAATGCTTCTCTCTGCAATACTCTATGCAGAAAAGAAAAAGAAGAAGTATATCTATATTGGTTCCCTCTCTCGACCAAATGATACCTATAAACTACAATTTACTCCAATGGAATGGTTTACTGGAAAAGCATGGTCAGGAGATATTGCAGAAGCAAAAGAAATCTTACGTACATAATCATGAAAGAAACACTTCCAAAACATGTACACATTATCGGCATCTGTGGTGTTGCTACAGGCGCACTTGCTATTGCTTTTCATAATGCC
>Ga0210050_1002490_pt1 | contig 17605 bp, 23 predicted proteins | sample CryGey132114_all_FD_185463 | JGI IMG/M metagenome (GOLD analysis project Ga0210050, IMG submission 185463) | Groundwater microbial communities from aquifer - Crystal Geyser CG22_combo_CG10-13_8/21/14_all (SPAdes) (version 2) | ecosystem: Environmental > Aquatic > Deep subsurface > Groundwater ...
AAAAATGATAATGAGATTGCAAAAGAAGTTCAAGACAGACGTTATAAATTATTTAACAAAATATTACCAGCTTATAGTTCCTGAGTAGTTACAGAATTTCAGGCTCATCGCTTGATTTTAAAATACTCTTTCATTATCTCAAATCGGTAAGAGATTTTAGAAGTTTCCCTTTTCCCTGTTGTATCTCTTTTCTACTCTGGTCAAACTCATACCCCAGCTTCCCTTCCATCCATTGTCTTAAGAGATAGCGAAAAAATTCGCTTTTACTTGCATAGTTCCCTCTTTTTACTTCTTTTTCCACAACGGTAGTTAGGGGAAGAGGAAGTGAAATTGTCATAATGTTTCTCATAGGTGTGTTACAAAGTAATAATTTGTAATACAATTATATTACACAAAAATTCGTCTGTCAATGGTAAATTGAGAGCAAGAAATTTTAGTAACATTCTCCAGATTAATATTAAAAATATTAATTTAGTTTAAATATTTTTGATATTCCGTAACCTAATAATATAAACCTTGTAAACTTACCAAGAACTGATGGAACAATAAATTTTTTGTATGGATAACCAAGATAGCCTGTAATAAGCCCAATTAAATCATAAGGAATCGGCATAGCTGACCAAAAAAATAAAAATAAAAAACCATATTTTTCCAGACTCTTTTCGATCTGTACCACTCTTTTTGAACGAGGAATAATTGTAATGCCATAATTACCAATTAACCAACTAATGCTATCGTTAAATGACATTCCAATGGAAGATGCCAGAGCTAACCAAAATACACTCATATATTGAGCCAAGGTTGGAACAAGCAATGTCCCTGGACCAAAAAGATTAAAAATAAACACTCCAACATATCCAAATTTCAAAAATGGTTCTGGATTATAGGAAATAATGGCAGTTAATATCAAGAATAAAATTCCTAAAAAAAATCCAATTTTTTTAAATTTGTTTGATTGTAAAAAACCAATCAGTTGTTTGCTATTCACAAATGAATTTTAACACAATACAATTAGGTTGACAGTTCACTGTTGACTGTCAACTATCAATAAGACTTTGTATATGAAGTTATATTATGACAAACCTTGCTCCCTAAACCCAAGATTAATGTGAATAAGCTTATGGACGAATTTAGCCTCATTTTAAAGCAGGTAAGTTTTGAATAATTACTTATCCAAAATTCTAATTCGCTTTATTTGGTTCATTTGGAAACCAAGTAAGATTTGAGCCACTCTTTTTTAATTCTTGACACAGAGGGCAATTATCATCAAGCTTGCAAGGGCTATTTCCCTCTTCCTCATAGTTTGGATATTGAATAGGAGCAACTCCTCTTTGATCGACACAGGTAGGAAGGGGTTCCTCAAAATCTTTAATTTTCATATTCTCTTCGATTTTCTTCAATTCTATATTAAATTCATGCCCATCTCCAAAATCAAAAACAAAATATAGCTGGGGATTTTTTTTGTAGTTAATATCGGCAATTTTTACCTCATCTGTTTTGTAAGTAGGATGTGGGTCATCTTCCCAACCAGGCGAATACATAGAAAACCGCGAATAAGGATTTTGATTTTTACCAAAAACTTTTTTCATTGAAAAACCATGCATATGATCATTATCCCATTCCATCCAACAAATAATAGTTTCAGCCAACTCACAAAATGTCTGCTTTCCAAGAATTGCTATATCACGCCAAATTGTTTTATCTGAAATATATTTTGCTCGAAATATATATACTGCGTCAAGTGAGTTAATATCTGTAAACGCTTCTGAAAAAACTTGTTGATATTTTTTATAATCTTCAAGCATTTCTTTTAACTGATTTATATGTCTTCCCTCTTTTATAGCTTGATTAATAACTTCATAAAAATTATTTTTTTGGATTTCGGGAAGTTTTCGTTTTGTCATGAATATATTTTAACATATGAATAAACTTGCTCCCTAGATTAATATCTATATATGAGCTTATGAACGAATTTAGCCTCATCTTGAAGCAAGTGAGCTTTGAGGGATTGTTTTAATCCTATTCTAAATTATTTATTTTTAAGTAAAGACATAATAACCAAAGAATCATATTTGTTATTACTAAGTAAGCATTCTCTAAGTACCCCTTCTTTTATAAATCCTTGAGATTCATACAGTCTTTGAGCAATATGATTTTTAACTTTGACATCCAACCACAACCTATGTGCTTTGAATTTTTCAAAAGCAATTTTTTTGATAAGCCCAATTGTTTCTTGACCATATCCCTTTTTTTTCTTAGTAATAACGATTCTCATAAATTCGATAGAATGATTGGGGTTTTTTAGCCCTGCTAAAATTACGTAGCCAACTGATTTATTTGTTAATTTATCATCAACTATTAAATGAAGAATATCTTTGTTCAAGAAGGCGTCTTTATGTTGTTGTTTTGTCCATGGTACAATGAATGGAGCATTGTGTGGATTAGATTCTGTTTTGATGACAAAATCAATATCTTTGTTTTCTGTGAATCGTAATATAATTCTTTTTGATTTTTCTAGGATTTTTTTCACAAAATTTATTAATTTTGTTTATAGGATTAATCAATCTCATTTAATCAAAGACTCTTAAATACCTTTGCCAAGCTTTCTCCCAATACATGTATTTTAAATTCCAAAAAATAACCGAAAGGAGTTGTTTTGATTCTAAAATCTCGTTCTTCAAGTGATTTTTTAATTTCATTAATTATTTCTTGAGCAAATTCAGGTGAAGATTTACTTTCTGATAGATGACCAAAAGAATGAAGCATAATTTCTTCAACGTTTATTTTTTTAGCTAACCATTTTATATTTTCAAATGCTTTTTTCTTTACTTTATCTTTTCTTTCTTCATCTTCTTTTTCTGCTTGGATAAAAACGACAAGACTTTTACCTATTTTTTCTTCCTTCTCAACTTTTTCTACATTATAAAGAGTTTTACTGAAAGTCTTATACCAAAATTCATTAACATGGAACATGAGTAGTTTCATAAAATATTGTTTTTATTATATCAAAGTTACATTTTTTATTCTATTGAACTTAGGTTATATTAAGACAAAACTGGGGTACCAAATTTGAAGATAGCTCCCCGTTAGAACTAATTCTATAAATAAACTTAAATAAATTCCCAATAATTTTCCCTATCAACTTCTTTCCAACTTGAATTTTTATATAAACCCCAATCTTTTGGTTGTTTTCTACCTTTTCGTTTTAATTTTATTTCCCATCCAATTAACTCTCCACCTTTATCTTCTACTAAATCGACTTCTTGTCCTTCATATGTTCTCCAAAAATATAAGTTGGTTTTGTAACCTAACCCTAATTGAGTTTTGTATTTTTCAGCGATTATAAAATTTTCCCATAATTTACCTGCATCATCACGGATTGCCAGTGAATTTTGATTATTGATGATAGCATTACGAATACCAACATCAAGAAAATATATTTTTCTTTTTTTATTTAAAGCTTGCCGTAAATTCCCAGAGTAAGGTCTTAGACTAAAAACAACAAAAACTTTTGTTAATAGATCAACGTAAGACGCAATCGTTTGTTTACTAACACCTATTGTTCTGGCAAGTTCGTTGAATGAAACTTCACTCCCGATTTGTAATGCTAAAGCTTGCAATAATTTTAAGATTATTTCAGAATTTTTTATCTCATTGAATTTTAATATATCCTTATATAAATAACTGGAGGTTAATTGTTTAATTTTAATTGACTTTTCTTCATTCGATTTTAAATTCCAAATACCGGGATAACTACCATAGATAAGCCATTTTTCTAAATCTCGATCTCGTGAAATATTATCACTTTTCTTCCATAGCTCTTTGACAGATAACGGAAATAACCAATATTCATCACATCTGCCTGTCAAAGGCTCAGAAACTTCATTGGATAAATCCAAAGATGAAGATCCTGTAACAAGTAATTGTATTTCCGGATAGTTATCAAATAACAGTTTTAATTTTAGCCCAATATTTCTAATTCTCTGAGCTTCATCAATAATTACTAATTTATTAGCACCCATCATCTGTCTTAGAGCCAATGAGTTGTTTGCTTTTTGAAATTGGCTCAGCACATCTATCTCATCACAATTTAAATATCCAAATGATTTACCAAAATCCTCCGCTATTTTTCTAACTAAGGTTGTTTTACCAACCTGTCTTGCTCCATAAACAATTATTATTTTACCCTTAAATAAGCTTTTTTTTACAATTGGCTCTAACTGCCGTTGAATATACATATTCCCTAATATATACCTAATTAGGCAACTTGTCAAGCCTAATTAGGATTTATTAAAAAGTTGCATTATGACAAACCTTGCTCCCAATACCAAAGATTAATATAAATAAGCTTATGGACGAATTCAACCTCATTTCTAAGCAGATTAGTTTTGAGGGATTGTTTTTAACAGCACCCTAGATTATTTCCTACTTCCTTCAAGAATACTTACATTTAATGCGTTAAACGAAGAACAACAAATTGTGTTTATTGGGAAAAAAACTTAAATAAAATGTTTCGGTTTAGATTGTTAAATTGACTTAATAAAGTATTTTCTTCCCGAGAGGACTCCCTTCGGTAAACTCACAAGCGAAATTAAACGACTCTTCTCCACAGAGTGGCAGAAATCAGAATATACTATTTATTAGATTCTTTGATTTTGGATTCCCACTCATCAAACCAAACTCCATCATGATTTTGGCGTGCCCAGTCCTCCGCCTTTTTTAGACGATCAAGATACTTTGGTTTTACCTCACCCTTAATAAGATTAATCTTGGCATATCCTCTTTCAACCAAAACCTCATTCACTAGAATATTATCAATCCAAATATATCCTAATATCCTACCATATTTATCTAGTTTAATTCTATCAAGTTCAACTTTGATTTTTTTATTTAAAACCATTTCCTCATTGAGTTTTTTTGCCTCCGGTCCCCAGCGATCATTACCTTCCGGTGCATCAATCCCCAGATAACGGAATTTTTCTCCGGTTTCTAAAATAACCGTATCACCATCAAGCACTTTCATCACTTTATATGTTCCCTCTTTCGGCTCAGGAAGGAGAATATTTTTTGGTTTAATATTTTGAATTACTTTTGAATTTAATTCATTGTAAAAGTCTTTCGAAAAAAATCCGATAAAAAAAATAGTTAACACCAACAATCCAAGTAATAAATTTTTCCTGAAGTTTTTCTTCATTAAAATGATTTTACCAAAATTCCCACTTTAATTAGTTAAAGTAAAAGCGTCTGAAAAATCAGGAGTTTTTTGATATCATATATAAGTTCTTTGATATATTTCTGTTTTCATTAAAAATTGAAAACTGAAAATTGAAAATTTTTATTTCCCCTGTAGCTCAATCGGTAGAGCAGGATCCTGTTAAGATCAAGGTTACTGGTTCGAGTCCAGTCGGGGGAGCCAGTCATGGACACGTTTGATTCTCGAGGCGATCCGTATTTTCTCTTTCAGTTTCATTACTGGTTGGAAGAAATTATGATAAAGAGAAATTGTTTCGCAAATTTCATTAATAATTTCTAATTGTTTTAAAGTATCAAATCGTCGATAGCCAAAATATTTTCTGACTACTGAATAATTTTTCTGTTCAATATGGGCTTGATCTTGTTTCTTGTAAGGTCTGCAACGGGTAAAAGTTTAATGGCGAAGTCAGGACGAAACAGCTAAAAAATTTTGTGAGAAAAAAATAGCAAAGAATAGAGTTTACAAATTGGCAATTACGGGGAGTTTTAAAGTTACTTAGTAAAAACACATTCTCAAAACTTGAGCTTGGGGGAGCAATTATTATTTCATGAACCTTTATAAACCATTATGATGAGGGGCTAAATTCTGTTGTAAATAGCAACGAACGATAGTAATATATCATCAACACCATGGACACAACCTCGACTGGGGGTATTATTGTTTTTTTTGTAATAGGTTTAACAATAAATTTTTTTGCAAAAAAGAATATTAAAAAAGGAAAAGTTATTTTTATCGATACTAAAACAGGTCAAACGGTTAACGTTGGAGGAGGAAAATTATCAGATACATTTCCTAAAGATTTTCCAATATATCAAGGGGCTAAAGTAGTTTCTGCCGTATCCAACATTCAACAAGGAAAGAAAAATGAATTTCTCGTCACATTTACGATTCCGAGTGGACAGGGACCCAATGACGATTGTTGTGACACTTGGAGATAAAAAATAACAGTATGACATAAGGATTTACTCAATGAAAAAAAATATTTTAATTGGAATTACTGGTGGTGTTGCTGCCTATAAGATTCTCGATTTGATCAAACTTCTAAAAAATGAAGGGCACAAAATTTTTGTCATCATGACTGAGTCGGCAACAAAAATGATTTCCCCTAAACTATTTGAGAAAGCATCGGGAAATAAAGCCTCCATAAATTTATTTGAAAATAATTTTGACTACAAGGAAGTTTTAGAAAAAAGAAAAATCAAACATATAGAGTTAGCTGATAAAACTGACGTTATGGTTATTGCTCCGGCAACGGCCAATATTATTGCAAAGCTTGCTCACGGAATTGCTGATGATTTTTTGACAACAACAGCGTTAGCTGTTACTTCGCCAATCATTCTCTGTCCTTCAATGAATGTCAATATGTGGGGAAATCCAATTGTTCAAGAAAATTTAGTCAAATTAAAATCGGTTGGTTATCAGGTGATTGAGCCAACGGCCGGTATGTTGGCCTGTGGGTATGAGGGAGTAGGGAGATTGGAAAATGTGGAAATTATAAATAAAGAAATAAATAAATTATTGGAAAGAAATGATTCTTTAAAAAATAAAAAAATAATCATTACCGCCGGAGGAACAACTGAAAAAATAGATGAAGTGCGATCGATCACCAACAGAAGTTCCGGAAAAATGGGAATAGCACTTGCGGAAGAATGTTATTTAAGAGGCGGAAACGTTTTGTTACTCCGTGCCAAAACATCTGTCCATCCCCGGTATTTAATCAAAGAAAAAATATTCAATACGGCTGAAGAATTACTTCAATTAATTAAAGTCAATATTAAGGACACTGATATATTTTTTCAAACGGCAGCCGTTTCCGATTACAGAGTTGATAAATATTTTAAAGGAAAAATATCAAGCGAAAAACCCTTGGAACTAAAATTAATTCCGCAAATAAAAATCATAGACCAGATAAAAAAATTATCGCCAAAAACAAAATTAATTGCTTTTAAAGCAGAATACGGCTTATCTGAAAAACAATTAATTGAAAAGGCCTTCAGAAAATTAAAAGAATCAAATGCAGATTTTGTTATTGCTAATGATGTCAGTAGAAAAGATCGCGGTTTTGAAGCGGATGATAATGAGGTCTATATCATTTCAAAAAATAAACAGGTTAAAAAAATTTTTCTGACTTCAAAGAGGGAGGTCGCGAGGAAGATTATGGATTTTACATGGGTTTAAGAAAAAAAGAATGAAAATACCAAGTAAAGAGATAGAAATAGCGTTAAATCGATTGACATTAATATAACGTATGCGTTATAATACAAAAATATGAGTACATATAAAAATCTTAAAAAAAGATTGCTAAAAAATAAAAATATAAAAAAAGAATATGAACGGTTAAGACCGGAGTATAAGATATTGGATAAAATCATTTCTCTTAGGTTAAAAAGTAATTTAACTCAAAAAGAATTAGCAAATAGACTCAATACAAAACAGTCAGCAATTTCAAGATTGGAGAGAGGAATGATTAATCCAACAATGACTTTTTTAAATAAACTTGCTTCCGTTTTTGGAAAAAAACTGATTGTAGAATTCAAATAAACAGATTTTAAACTTCGATTGACTAATAACCTTAACGGTCTAACTTCTCGTAGCGCTATTACAACATTGTCATTACTGTAAAGATGAAGATATAAATTACTGAAAGTCATCAGACTTCATTTTTGATCGTTCCTTTACAAAAATTTTCTAAATTACTCACAACCATTTCTTACTATCGTTTTTTTGTTTCAAAAGTTTGTATTGCAATGGATGGATATAAAACAGTATTTAAACTTTTATGAAGAATATCACGATGTTCTTTAGATATGCTGTTAAAATACGTTTGTATAAATGTAAATCTTTCAGCAGATAGTTCCCGTGTTAATACGTTAAAATCAAATATATCAGTGTGACTTGTTGAAACTACGATTGCTGATTTTTTTATAAGACTCAAATATTTTTCTGTTATAAATTGTTTTGTTTTATTATTTAATTCAATGAAAACTCCAAGAATATTACTTGTTGATATAAGTTTTTCTAATGAAAAATAGTTTACACCTTTTTTTTCATAATCTTTCTTTCTATTGCGTGAATAGTACTGAACTTTCATATTGAACCCTAAAGCAATTTCAGCAACACGTTTACCAATATTACTAAGGCCAATAATACCAAAAGTTTTTCCACTCAACTCCCAGCCTTTATATTCAGTATGTACAACCAAATCACCCCGTTCAACATTTTTTTTCGCCTCTGCTAAATGGCGAAAATGATCAATTAGTGCTCCAAAAACAAATTCAGCTATGGATTATTGCTATATCCGGGTATATTTGTGATAATAATACCTTTATTGTGAGCATATTTAACATCTACTTGATCAACTGCAACGGATGAGGCTCCAATATATTTTAAGCTTTGCAAATTAATAAGAGCAGTCTTATCTAACGATGTGGAATATCAGATTAACAAAGCTTCTGAATTCTTAATAATCGAGTTACGTTTTTCAATATCTGATTCTTTTATAAATATTAACTTTTCTGTTAATGACTTAAGACGATATAAATACGAATCCTCGAAAAAATCAGTGTCAAAATCAACTAATGATATCTGTTGTAATCTCATAATTAACTTCAAATATTTTACACTATATTAAGAAAAATTGGTTAAAAGAATTACCCTGACTTCAAAAAGAGAAATTACAAAACAGATTCAGGAATCTTTGTTTTCACGGAGATGACGAGATTTTTACTCTCTTTTAAATCTTTCTGCTTGAATTGTATAAAGATTAAAATATTTTCCGTTGTTTGTCATAAGTTGAGAATGTGTTCCATCTTCAATAATCTTTCCCTGATGTAAAACTACAATTCTTTCTGCATCCTTTATTGTTGAGAATCTATGAGAAATAAATATAACTGTATTAACTTTCATTTCTTGATTCAATCTATCAAAAATTTTCATTTCGCTTTTTGCGTCAACGGCAGATGTTGGTTCATCTAATATTAAAACAGGAGCATTTTTAGCGTATGCTCGAGCAATTGCCAATCTTTGCCATTGTCCCCCTGATAAATCTGTTCCATCTTTATATTCTGGCCCTAATTGCTGATCAAATTTATTTTTTGTTGTTTTGATAAAATCCCAAGCATTAGAAAATTTTAAAAAAGCTTCCATTTCTTCCTCCCTTAGTTTTTTACCGGCAGCCATTTCAAGATTTTCCCTAATCGTTAAATAAAATTTTCCAAATGATTGAAAAAGAGTTGAGTATAAACTAAATAATACATCTTCAGGTATTTCCTTTAAATCAACCTCATTTATTAATATTCTTCCTTCTAAAGGATCGTACATTCGAAGAAGTAATTTTATCAATGTAGTTTTTCCTGCCCCGTTTTCACCAATTAAAGCTAAGTTTTGGCCATATGGAATTTTAAGATTAATTTTATGTAGGACATTAGTATCTGAATTAGGATAGGCAAAAGATACGTTTTCAAAAACTACTGTTGGATTTTTTATCTTTTCAATAAGTTGAGTTTTAAAGGAGCTGGTAATAATTGGAAAAATAATATTAGGTTTTAATTCAAAGAATTCTCTTATCTCATCAATAAAGTGACTATCAGCATAAAGATGACCAATATTTTGACTTAATCTGTTAAGTGCGCCTGAAAATACAAAAACATTGGTAAATAAGAATACAAACGTTCCTGTTGATATGGTGTTAGTAATTAATTGATTTGCTAAATAAATCGAAAAAATAAAAATTGCTAAAATTGGAACAAACTCAGAAATTGTATTAAAAACTTGATATTTTTTTTCAAGTTTCAGCTGATTTCCGGTATAACTCTTAAATATTTTTGTGAATTTATCTTTAAAAAAGTTAAATGCTCTATCGATCTTTATTTCAGGGAGTGTTTCTCTCTCTATTAAAACTTTTGCCGTGTAGCTAAATTTTCTTCTTATTTCATCGTCTGCTCGATAAATCATAAACACCCCGTTTGCATATTTAGACCTAACGATAATAGGGATTATATTGGCAATTATTATTACAATAGCAAGAATAGGCGAGGCAAGGAAAAAAATTACAACGGCTATTGATAATTCAATGGCTGATGAAATTAAGTCAACAATTGCTTTTAAATATAATTTAAGTTGAAACTGTAATCTATCAAATGCTCGTTTCATAAGACCAACAGATGAAGAATGTTCGAATCTTGACATATCAAGAGTAGATATTTTATCAACATAAGTTCTATGCATATAAATTGATTGTTTTATGTCAAGTAATGACCAAAAATAATTAGATATTCCCTCAATTATTTTTCTAAATAATTCATAAACTAAACGAAAAATAATTACTCCAAAAATTGAAAGACCTAATATGGTTTTTTGATTATTTGCGGAGTCAATTATTTCTTTAAAAGTTATAGTATTTACAATTGACGAAAGAGCAATGAAAACTTGAGTAATCAAATATACTAAAAACATTGGTTTAGTAGCTTTCCAAATGGTTTTGAGTGTAAATTTTATTACTCTAAACATTTTCATAATTTTATTATACTTCTTAAAGGTTATTTTAGTCTGGATTCCCGTCTACGGGGGAATGACAGAGACGATTTGTTTCTTAATATTCTCTTCTCCATCATTATTATTAATAATTATTTGGTGGTTAACAATCGGCTTGTCAAAATTTAATTCCATTTTTCTTGCATATTCTAAGTCCAGTGGATAGTCGACTCTTTCTTGTAAACGTTTTTCTCGGATTTCTTTTTTTGCTTCAACAAGGACAAATTTTGCATCGGAAATTTTTTCGATAAGATTTAATCGATATTTTTCCTTAATAAAAGTCTGAGCAACCACCAAATTTTTATGTTTAGATTTTAGATCTTGGATTTTGGAAATTAGTATTTTAAAGTAAGCATCTCTCATTTTATCGGTAAAAACTCTTTGTACTTTAATGGCTTCTTTCATTTCTTCAGTCAAATCATTATCTCCATCATAAAAATGATAGTCAAAATATTTTTCGAATATTTTTCCTACATACGTTTTTCCCGTTCCCGGAAGTCCAAATAAAATAATCAGTGACATGGAAGAAATTATATATTAAAATGAGAATTGAGGAGGTGAATAATATGACAGGATACATAATTAATATTGAAGAAAAAAGTCTGCAAAACAGTTATTTCCGCGAGGTTCTTTTCACGACTGACAAAAGTCAACTGGTTGTCATGGCCCTGAAACCCGGTGAGGACATCGGAATGGAAGTTCATCCAGAACATGACCAGTTTATCAGAATAGAAGCAGGTATAGGTAAAGCGGTCATGAATGGTGAAGAACATGAGATTTCCGACGGTTCAGCGATTGTTATTCCGGCTGGGGCTCAACATAATATTATTAATACATCAGAGGTGATAATGAAACTTTACACGGTTTATACACCTCCGGAACATAAACCAGGAACGACTCACAAAACTAAGAATGAAGCGAAAGAAAAAGGATTAGAAAATTAAAAGTTAAAAAATAATATGGAAATATTACCAAAAGATAAGCTTTTAAGTTTATCTGGAAAGACGGCCATTGTGACCGGGGGATCGCTTGGGATTGGATACGGAATAAGTTATAGATTGGCTGAGGCGGGAGCCCATGTTGTTATTACCAGTCGCAATCTTGAAGAAGTGAATAAGGCTGTTGAAGAATTAAAGCAAAAAGGATTCAAGGCATCTGGAGTAAAAACTGATGTTTCAATCGAAGAAGAAGTAAAAAATGTAGTTGCAGAAGTAATAAAATCCTTTGGGTCAGTTGACATCTTAGTTAATAATGCCGGGGTGTTTCCTTTTGCTCCACTATCACAATTGACTAGCGAGCTTTTTGATAAAGTGATTGCAATAAACCTGAGAGGTGTTTTCCTAACAACAAAATATGTTTCAGAGCAAATGATCAAGCAGGGGAAGGGCGGCAAGATTATCAATATAACATCTATTGACGCGCTTCACCCTTCGATGGCTGGTCTTTCCCATTATGACGCTTCAAAGCATGGAGTTTGGGGATTTACTAAAAATGTAGCTTTAGAATTAGCCAAAGATAAGATTTGGGTCAATGCGGTTGCTCCAGGTGGAGTAATGACTCCGGGAGTGGCAGTTATGCAATCTCAAGGAAAACCAGTCGCAGTTGAACGAAATCCGGAACCGCCCAAAATGGAAATAGCGATGGGAAGAATGGGAGTGCCGGATGACATCGGAAAAGTAGTATTATTTTTAGCATCGGAAATGTCGTCATATATGACCGGTAGTCAGATTGTAGTTGACGGCGGTTATCTGCTAAAATAAGAAATAGATGATTAAAAAACAAAAAAAATCACATTCATTAAACAAGGTCGGTTTATTCCAGATGCTGTTTATTTTAGCCGTGATTTTTTTTATGGTAGTCGGAATTTATTTTATAAATCAAAAAAATACCAGTTTTTCTTACAAAAGCGGTGCCCAGGAAGTACCGACTCCTACACCGGATAGAACTCCAAGATATAACTGTCAGGCTTTATGTGATCAAGTATTTAAAATTCCGGAAAATAAAGTTATGTGTATTAATCCTTGTAATAAAGTAGGAGATAAAGTCGCTCAAGGAATGGATTGTACAACTGCCTGTAATAAATCAATAAAAAATGGTGCAAGGAAACAATTCTGCTATAAATTCTGTCCGGCTATTGGAGTAGGGGTAAACTAGATTTTTCCAAATGCAATCCGGTCAAGAATAGTATTCTTCATATCCATCATTAGAGCAGGAAATATAACATATTCTCCATAACGGTCATTGACCTTATCAAGAGCCAAAGATATCTTTCTCTTTTTTTCGATATTGGTTTCAAAAAGACTTGGTGGAATATCAAAAACTGGTTTTAATTCAAAACATGATACTGCAATTTTAGAAACAATCTTTTTATTTGGTTGTTGAAAAAATAGAATCATTATTTTTGAAAATAATTCCTGGGTTGTGTAGGATGGCTCCATAAATTTATGTCCTTTATGCCAAAAAATCCAATCGTTATAAACCAATCCCAAATGCATTCCAAAAGCGCAATTATTGGAAGCGCGGAGTCGGCGGCCCATTTTTTCACAAAGTTTCATAATAATTTTTTTTAACTCTTCAATATTATCGGTTTTTTTTGCCAGCGCATAATCTTGACCATAACTTTTCCTTTTGTTTTCAAAGTCGTCAACCTCCCATCCCCGCAGTCTTAAAAACCAATAATGACCGGTAATACCTTTAAAAACCTGTTTCCGTAAAAAAATATCATCTGTTTTCAAAAACTCCAAAGGATTATAAATACCAACCTGGTTAAGACGGGCTTCAAATCTTACATTGATTCCATTAAGATCGGTTAATTTTAATGTTGAATAAACGTTTTTTAGATTTTGATAATCAATAATATCTAGGCCATCCGGTTTATGAAGAGAAGCGGCTAATTTAGCTAAAAATCTGTTGGTTGATATTCCAACATTACAGGAAATCCATTCACCGATTTCTTCGCGGAATCTTTTTTTAATTTCTATTCCGATACTTTTTAAACCTTTTTTTAATTCCGGAGCTTGGGAAAAATTAATAACAACTTCATCGATAGATTTAGGAGTAATGTCCGGAGAGTAATCCCCACAAATTTTCATAAATTGTTTATGCACGTCACGGACCAGAACCGGGTCGGGACTGCGGACAATAACATTTGGACAGATTATCTGCGCTTCTCTTACTTTCATTCCAGTTTTAATACCCATTTTTTTTGCTTCAATTGAAGGTGCTAAGATACATCCGCCTGGGGTCGGATAAGCGGCAATAACCAACGGTTTGCCGCGAAGATGGGGGTGAGCCTGCTGCTCAATAGTGGCAAAACAGGAGTTAAGATCGATATGCATTATTGTAGGGGCGGCTTTATTAATCGGGCTGTCCATCGGAAATCTCCTCTAAAATCCAACTGAGGTTCTCAGTATTAAATCGTAATTTAAAATCAAGATTTCCGTCGGTAACATGAAAAATATGAAAAAGTTCACGGCCTTCACGGACCTTATGATGATAACCCAGTTTTTTTATAAAATAATCACGTAGCTGCCAGCGGATTTTATACGGAATGGCGACATTTTTTTCGGAATTATATGAAAATATAACGCTGATTTTTTCAAACAATTTTTCTTGCATAAATTTATTGTAGTGAACGAAAGTTTACTTTGCAAGTCCATTAAAATTGCTGTTTACAAAATAAATATTATGTTGCTATAATTTGAACAATGATTATTCTTTCCTTAAAAACTTATAAAGAATCAACAGGAGAAGTGGCCATAAAACTTTTGTCTTGCGTAAAAAAGATAAGTGAAGAAACAGGGGTGAAAATTGTTCCTGCCGTTCAACCAACTGATATTTATAGAGTAAAAAAAGAACTCGGAATTGAAGTTTGGGCGCAACATATGGATCCGATCGAGCCGGGAAAAAATATGGGCTGGCTATCTCCTTACGCTTTAAAAGAAGCAGGGGCAACAGGCGTCGTTATTAACCATAGTGAACATAAAATGTCAGATGATATGGTGAAAAAAACTTTGGATAAGGCAAAAGAATATAGATTCGCCAATGTTATCATCGGATTTAATCTCGAGATGATAATTAAATTTGATTCTTGGGGTCCGGACTTCGTTTCATATGAAAAAGAAGATATGATTGGGACTGGAGTCTCTATGTTGACTCAAGAAGCGGAAAACATAAAAAAATTAGTGGCTGTTTTGAAGAATCCGCTTATCATTGGAGCTGGAATCTCAACAGGTGAAGATACTAAGCAAGCAGTTAAATTAGGCGCAAAAGGTGCCATACTCGCATCAGGCTTCGTCCTAGCAAAAGATCCTGAAGCAAAGCTCCGCGAACTAGCCGAAGGATTTAAATCATAATTCCAATATAGGTTCTTCGCCATTGGGGACTTTAAATTTTTCCTGGTCAAAAAGTTTAATTTTTTTCGGAGTGATTGTGTACATTCTCCCCTTATATAATCCCTTTTTCATACTTTCAAAACTGATGTCCGGTCGCTGAATATTTAAAAAATCTTTCCAAAGACGGAGAGCATGGCGGACTTTATTGATCCCTGATACTTTTTCAACAGTACCATATATTTGCAACCCTCTTTTTACATCAGAAGGTTTTTGGTTCGAATCAACAATTGCTACTGCTACTTTTTTATTTTTTTCCATCTGGCGTCCGTGGATCGTTGACGGTGCGCTGATGAAATATAAGTTGAGATCTTTGTCAAAAGAATAATAAACACTTGCTATCCATGGGTGATCTCCGTACGTCGCAATGACAAGTAATTTTTTAGTTTCTAAAAAATCCAGAACATTTTTTTTAGTTAGAACAAGTCTTTTATTCATAAAGATATCATATCAACTATCTTTTTGCTTTTATATTTGCCTAATAATTTATCTTAGTCACGGTCGTTTATAAGATATATCATTCGTCAAAATAATCCTTTTTCAACAATCAAAAGAACCACTTTTGTAGGTTATAAGCGGTAGACAATAATTTTATTATTTATTAATAATTAAATTATTAATTAAAAAAATTTGATTATCTATTGAGCGATCGTTCACAAGATAATAAAGAAATATATTTCTATGAAAATAAATGAAATAAAATTAAAAAGAGGGCAACTCTATTGGTACATTTTAGAAATTATTGGGGCGACTTTGATATCTGGAGGAAATCCACTTAGACCGATTATCCCAGTTGCTATAAAGGAAATTGTTGAATCATTAAAAAAAATTAGAAACTTAAATGTCGAAGAGACGAAAGTAAGAAAAAGTTTAGAAAAATTAGAAAGTAAAGAAATTATTGATCTTGAAGAAAAAGGAGGTAATATTTTTGTCAAATTAAAAGATAAAAATAACTTAACAGTAATAAAATATTCGACAAAAGCATTGCTAAACTTTAAAAGAAAAGCAAAACATTGGAATAAAAAATGGTTTTTGGTATTTTTTGATGTTCCAGAAATTCAAAAAAATAAAAGAGATTATCTAAGAAGATTTTTAGTATATATTGGTTTTTATCAATATCAAAAAAGTATTTATATTTTTCCGTATGAGTGTGAGAATGAAATCAAACTGATCAAAAAAATAGTTGAGGGAGCCAAATATATAAAATACATAATTGCTGAAAAAATAGAAGATGAGAAACTAGTAAAACAATACTTTAAATTATGATTATATATTTATCTTGAACGCGATCGTTTATAAGATAATAGTTTTTAAATATCCTTTTATTTGGGAAAGGAACTGCTCTCTGTTTAATATCTTGTGAGCGATCGTTAAGGAGATAAGTAAAAATATTAAATTAAAAAATATTTATAAACTAATTGAACTGCGATTAGTTAATTATTTGATTATAATTAAAACAATATGATATTAAAAAATAAAATGGCGATTGTGACGGGAGCAAGCGATGGATTAGAAAAAGAAGTTGCTGTTGACGCTTATCCTTTAGTTCTAAATCCTCACGGAACAACTTATAAATAATATGAAAAAAATTTATCCGAAAAAATTAAAGATAGGTGATGAAGTAAGAATTATTGCTCCATCTAGGTCAATAAAAATATTGAATGAAGAAATACGGGATATTGCCAGTAAAAGATTTTTAGATTTGAAATTAAGGATATCATTTGGAAAACATATTTATGAAACTGATAATTTTAATTCAACAAGTATAGAATCAAGATTAGAAGACCTTCATGAAGCTTTTAGCGATGAGAATGTCAAAGGGATAATTACTGTCATCGGCGGATTTAATTCCAACCAGCTTTTAAAATATATTGACTGGAAATTAATAAAAAATAATCCAAAAATATTTTTAGGTTATTCAGATATTACTGCATTGAATAATGCTATTTTTGCCAAGACAGGCTTAGTGACTTATTCCGGACCTCATTACTCTTCATTCGGACAGAAGTTATATTTTGATTTTACCTTAGATTATTTTAAGAAATGTTTAATGAGCGATGAACCAATGTTGATATCGCGAAGCGAGCAGTGGAGTGATGATCCTTGGTATCTAGATCAAGATAAAAGAGAATTAATTGGTAATAATGGGTACCTAGTTATTAATGAAGGAGAATCTGAGGGGACAATTCTAGGAGCTAATCTTTGCACATTTAATCTACTACAAGGGACAGAGTATTTTCCTGATTTAACTGACTCAATTTTATTTTTGGAAGATGATTATGAAACCGTTCCTCATACCTTTCCTGACTTGTTCACTCAATAAACTTAAAAATATAGAAGCTGTTTTGACAAGCTAAACAATAATTGATTGTCAAAAACACGTACTACGTTTAAAATGGGAGAAAATGTGGATAACACGGACAACTAA